>ERZ773009.1816-NODE-1816-length-14250-cov-7.879958_pt1 | contig 14250 bp, 10 predicted proteins | sample MGYA00580663_ERZ773009 | MGnify/ENA primary metagenome ERZ773009 (study PRJEB29015, sample SAMEA2737969) | human oral metagenome | biome: human oral; feature: human-associated habitat; material: dental | place: China | collected 2026 ... | reverse complement strand
TGGCTGTCTTTGCTGTCGGCACAGAAATAGCCTTCACGTTCAAATTGGTAGCCTTTTTCCGCTTCCGCATTGCTTAGGCTTTGTTCGACAAAACCGTGTTTCACCACTAAGGACGTTGGGTTTAGCACGCTTTCGATATTTTCTTCTGCGCCCGGGTTTGGCACGGTGAAAAGGCGTTCATATAAACGGAATTCTGCCGGGTGGTTGTGTGTGGCGGAAACCCAGTGGATTACGCCTTTTACTTTGCGACCATCTGCCGGGTTTTTACCTAAGGTTTCCGGATCATAGGTACAGAAAATGGTGGTGATTTCACCGTTGGCATCTTTTTCCACACGTTCTGCTTTAATCACATAAGCATTGCGCAAACGCACTTCTTTGCCTAACACTAAGCGTTTATATTGTTTGTTGGCTTCTTCACGGAAGTCCGCACGATCGATATAAATTTCTTTGCTAAACGGCAATTTGCGTTCGCCTAATTCCGGACGATTCGGGTGATTCGGCGCAGTTAACATTTCTTCGCCTTCAAAATTTTCAATCACCACACGAACAGGATCGATCACTGCCATGGCTCGCGGCGCATTTTGGTTTAAATCATCACGAATGCAAGATTCTAATGCGCTGTATTCCACCACGTTGTCTTGTTTGGTCACGCCAATACGACGACAGAATTCACGAATAGATGCCGGCGTATAACCGCGGCGACGTAAACCTGAAATGGTTGGCATACGCGGATCGTTCCAGCCATCTACAATGCCTTCATTGACTAATTTCAACAATTTACGTTTAGAAGTGAGCGTGCCTTCTAAATTTAAACGGGAGAATTCATATTGGTGCGGCAATGGGCGCTCAATGCTGATATTTTCCAACACCCAGTCGTATAAACGGCGGTTGTCTTGGAATTCAAGAGTACATAATGAGTGTGTAATGCGTTCGATGGCATCGGAAATACAGTGGGTGAAATCGTACATTGGATAAATGCACCATTTGTCGCCAGTTTGGTGGTGGCTGGCAAATTTAATGCGATAAATCACCGGGTCGCGCATCACCATAAACGGCGATGCCATGTCGATTTTCGCACGCAAACTCAATGTGCCTTCCGCAAATTCGCCGTTTTTCATTTGCTCGAATAACGCGAGGTTTTCTTCTACACTACGATCACGATACGGGCTGTTTTTCCCCGGCTCGGTTAACGTGCCGCGATATTCGCGCATCTCTTCCGGTGAAAGTTCGTCCACATACGCCAATCCTTTTTTGATCAATTCAATAGCATAGCCATAAAGTGCATCAAAATAATCAGAAGCATAACGCGGCTCACCTTCCCATTTGAAACCTAACCATTCCACATCGGCTTTGATGGAATCCACATATTCCACATCTTCTTTCACCGGATTGGTGTCGTCAAAACGGAGGTTACATAAACCGTTATATTCTTTTGCTAAACCGAAGTTTAAGCAGATAGATTTGGCATGACCGATATGCAAATAGCCGTTTGGCTCAGGCGGAAAACGGGTGTGAACGCGTTGGTGTTTACCGGACGCTAAATCTTCATCAATAATTTGGGTAATAAAATTGTGCGGACGGGCATTTTCCGTCGTTTCTAAGATAGTTTCTGTACTCATAATTTTCTCAATTAAAACGCATAAAAAAATAACCGCACTATTCTACACATTTTTCCTTGAAAGCTGAAATTTATCTAAAGAATCGCAGTGTTATTTGTTTCAGCACAAGGCAAAATCTTGCGTGGACTTTTGAAATTTCTCGTGCAAAAAATTTAATTTCCCATTAAAATGCGCCACTAAATGAACGTTCATTCATTAATAATTAAGATTTCCTTAATCTTTCTCCTGTATTCTATTTTCACTGTTTCCTTAACCCTTGAGAAAATATGACAACAAAACATTGGATAATGGCCGCACTGGCTGCCGCGGTGATCACCGGCGGTTATTTTTTTATGGGCGATTCCACGCCTAAAACCACTTATTTAACGGAAACCGTGCAACGTGGCGACATTGAAAAAAATGTGGTGGCGACCGGCTCAATTGAAAGTATCAACACCGTTGATGTGGGCGCGCAGGTTTCCGGTAAAGTCACCAAACTCTATGTGGCTTTAGGTCAGCAAGTGAAAAAAGGCGATTTGATTGCGCAGATTGATTCCACCACGCAAATCAACACGCTAAACACCCGAAAAGCGGCACTTGCAAGCTACCAAGCCCAGTTTGTCGCGCGTAAAACCGCCTATGATGTGGCGCTTTCTAATTACCATCGTTTAACCAAATTGTATGCGCAAAAAGGCACCTCCTTGGACAGTTTAAACAGCGCAAAAGCGACCTTAGATAACGCCAAAGCGGAAATGAATGTGGTGCAGGAAAACATCAAACAAGCAGAAATTGAAGTGAATACGGCGGAAACCAATGTGAGTTACACTAAAATCACCTCACCGATTGACGGCACAGTGATTGCTACACCGGTTTCTGAAGGCCAAACGGTAAACTCCAATCAAACCACACCGACCATCGTCAAAGTGGCGGATTTAAGCAAAATGCGTATTAAACCGGAAATTTCCGAAGGCGATATTACGAAAGTGAAAGCCGGACAAGAGGTGACCTTTAGTATTTTATCCGACAGCAAAACCCTTTATCACGCCAAAATTGAATCCGTTGATCCGGCGACAACGACGATTAGCAATAGCTCCACGTCCAGTACCACAAGTTCAACGTCAAGCGCCAGTAACAGTGCCGTTTATTACTACGCCAACATTATCGTGGAAAATCCCAACCAGATTTTGCGCATCGGCATGACCACAGAAAACAACATCAAAATTGCCAACGCGCAAAACGTGCTTTCCGTGCCAAATATGGCAATTCAAACGCAAAACGGTAAAACCTTTGTGAAGGTATTAAACAGCAACAACCAACCGGAACAACGAGAAGTAGAAATCGGCGTACAAAACGATTACCAAACAGAAATTAAATCCGGTGTTGCTGAAGGCGAAAAAGTCATTGTGTCACAAGTAGCTGCCGGCGAAGCCGTCGGCAATATGCGCGGACCACGAATCTTCTAAAGTGCGGTGGAATTTTCCAATGAATATTATTGAAATGAAAAACATCAACCGCTACTTTGGCGCCGGCGAAAATCGTGTTCATATTCTGAAAGACATTTCATTGAATATTGAAAAAGGTGATTTCGTTGCCATTATCGGGCAATCAGGGTCGGGCAAATCCACGTTGATGAACATTATTGGTTGTTTGGATACAGCGACCAGCGGTTCGTACAAAATCGATGAGAAAGAAACCATCGAATTAACCGCTGATCAACTCTCCGATTTACGCAGCCAAAAATTCGGTTTTATTTTCCAACGTTACAATTTATTGAGCAGCCTTACCGCAGCAGAAAACGTGGCATTACCGGCAATTTATGCGGGCATGCCCCACAATCAACGTTTAGAACGCGCCAAACAATTATTGGAAAAACTGGGCTTAAGCGATAAATGGCAGAATAAGCCGAATCAACTCTCCGGCGGGCAACAACAACGTGTAAGTATCGCCCGCGCCCTAATGAACGGGGGTGAAATCATTTTAGCCGATGAACCCACCGGTGCATTAGATTCGCAAAGTGGTGAAAACGTGTTGGAAATTTTGCGCCAACTGCACCAAGAAGGGCATACCATTATTATGGTCACCCACGATAAACACATTGCTGCCAGCGCCAATCGGATGATTGAAATCAAAGACGGAGAAATTATCAGTGATACACAAACGCATCCGGTGAAAAGTGCGGTCAAAAATTCAGGTGTTTTTAAAGGACGTTTTGGCTTCAGCAAAGATCAACTGATGGAAGCCTTTCGGATGTCTGTCAATGCCATTGTGGCACATAAAATGCGTTCTTTGCTCACCATGCTTGGTATTATTATTGGGATTACTTCTGTGGTGTCCGTGGTGGCGTTAGGCAATGGATCGCAACAAAAAATTCTGGAAAATATTCGCGGCATCGGCACAAACACCATCACCATTTTTAACGGCACCGGCTTTGGCGATCGCCGTGCGGAACAAATGCAGAATCTCACTGTTAATGATGCTAACGCGCTGCGCCAACAAACCTATGTGCAAAGCGTTACGCCAAATAGTGCATCAAGTGGCACCTTGATTTATGCGAATAAAGCGTTTTCGACGACGTCCTTAAAAGGTGTGAGCGAAGAATCTTTTGATGTGGAAGGTTTAAAATTAAAACAAGGTCGTCTACTCTCAGCACAAGATGTCGCAGAAAACGCACAAGTGGCGTTAATTGATGAAAGTGCCAAAAAAGCCATTTTCCCCAATGAAAATCCCCTTGGCAAAGTGGTGATGTTTAATAAACGCCCGTTGCGTATTATTGGTGTTGTGTCCGACCGTCAAATGGGTGGCGCCAGCAGTTCCTTGAATCTTTATGCGCCCTACACCACCGTCATGAACCGCATTTCAGGCAGTAAAAAAATTGGTTCGATTACGGTGAAAGTCGCAGAAGATGTAAACACAACAGCGGCAGAAAAAGGCATTACGGAATTGCTGACGCTACGCCACGGCAAAAAAGACTTTTTCATCATGAACAGCGACACCATTAAACAAACCATTGAAAGCACCACCGGCACGATGAAGTTGCTTATCTCCTCTATTGCCTTTATTTCCTTAATCGTCGGCGGGATTGGTGTGATGAATATTATGTTGGTGTCAGTAACAGAACGCACCAAAGAAATCGGTGTGCGCATGGCAATCGGCGCAAGGCAGTCTAATATCCTGCAACAATTTTTAATTGAAGCCGTGTTGATTTGTCTTATCGGCGGCGTCACCGGTATTTTGCTTTCCGGTGCGATTGGAGTGCTGTTTAACACCTTTATGACCGATTTCACCATGGCATTTTCCAGCGGTTCGATTATTGCCGCCGTCGCTTTTTCGAGCTTAATCGGTGTAGTGTTCGGCTACACGCCGGCAAAACGTGCTGCACAGTTAGATCCGATTACGGCATTAGCCCGTGAATAGATTTTGTAAAACCTAAAAATGCGGTTAAAATCGACCGCACTTTTGAGGCATAAAATAGCCCCCCCTTGAACCTTAAAGAAGGATAAAAAATGTTAAAAATGAAAAAATTAGCCCTTGCAGTGGTGATGGCAACCAGCCTCGCCGGCTGTGCCAATATCGGCAATTCTTATCAAGCCAGCCTCGATAATTACAAACAATATGAAGAGATCACCAAGCAATATAACATTAAAGACAACTGGTGGGCGCTTTATAACGATGCTCAATTAAACCGCGTAGTCGAACAAGCCCTTGCAAATAACAAAGACTTAGCCAAGGCGGCAGTTTCCGTGAACCGTGCGCTGTATAGCGCCAACCTTGCCGGGGCGAGCTTGATTCCAGCCTTTAGCGGTTCGGCAAAATCCTCTGCTCAAAAAGACATTAATCGTGGTGGCAATTCCGCGATCACACACACCGGCGCATTAAATGTGTCTTATACGTTGGATTTATGGCGTCGTTTAGCAGATACCGCCGATGCGGCGGAATGGTCACATAAAGCCACCATTGAAGACATGGAATCTACCCGTCTTTCTTTAATCAACTCGGTGGTAACAACCTACTACCAAATTGCCTATTTAAACGATGCCATTAGTACCACACAAGAAAGCATTAAGTATTACACCGACATCAGCAACATCATGAAAAATCGCTTGGCGCAAGGTGTCGCAGACAGTGCCAGCGTAGATCAGGCTCAACAAGCGGTATTAACGGCGCGTAATAATTTAATTACGTTGCAAACCAACCGCAAAAACGCAGAAAAGACCTTACGCAATTTGCTGAACTTAAAACCAGATGACGCATTAAATATCAACTTCCCGCATATTTTGAGCGTGAAAACTGTGGGCGTGAATTTAAACGTGCCGGTTTCCGTGATCGCCAACCGTCCTGATGTCAAAGGCTATCAAGCCCGTTTAAGCAGCGCATTCAAAAACGCCAAAGCCACGGAAAAAAGCTGGTTCCCGGAAATTACCTTGGGCGGTAGCTTAAGCCGTAATGCCACCAATCAAACCGGCGCGACTACATTCTCCTCTATTGGCGCCGGCAACGTTGGTATTACATTGCCGTTCTTAAATTGGAACACCGTAAAATGGAACGTGAAAATCTCTGAAGCAGATTATGAAACAGCCCGTTTAAACTATGAAAAAAGTATTACCACCGCGTTAAATGACGTGGATACCAACTACTACGCATTCACTCAAGCACAAAGCCACTTTAGCAACGTGCAGCAAACGTATAACTACAACCAACGCATCACGCAATATTACCGCAACCGCTATAACGCGGGCGTGTCTGAGTTGCGCGAATGGTTGACGGCAGCCAATACGGAAAAAGCCTCCCAGCTTTCCATTTTGCAAGCCAAATTTAATGTGATTCAGGCAGAAAATGCCGTTTACAGCTCAATGGCGGGTTACTACTCTCGTTAAGTAAAAATGCGGTGAAAAACCACCGCACTTTCTCTTTAAAAAAACAAAAACGGCGCTTGATTAACAAAGCGCCGTTTTTTTGAGAGAAAAGTGCGGTCGGTTTTCAGACTGTTTTTCAGATAAAACGTCACCAAAACTAACCGCACTTTTATGGCTATTACCAATTATTTACTGATACTATCCATCCATTGGAACAGCTCGTCCAGATCATAATCCCCCGAATGCGGCACGCCCCACGGAGTTTCATAATCCACCTGTTTGCCTGCCATACGCAGTTTTATTGCAAGTATCGCACTGATGGCGTGCGAGGTATCACGATCAGAAGTACCTGCACGAATGCGCCAATATGCGGTTTTGCCATGATCCACATAATTCATCGCGTTCATTAACTGAATGACGTGCTTATCTGCCATTTTCCCTTTCTCGCTACTATGTTGCGTAGAATAGTCTGTAAAATGCTGATTATTCACGCTTTCCGTACCGAATAAGTTATTTTCACCGGAACTCAAATTCAGCGCATCAAAGGCAGGTGGTGATTTCATGCGTTTTTCTGAGTGAATATAGCCCTCCCAATCAATGTCGCTGACGCCTTCCTTGCTCAGTTTCACCCAAGGTTTATCTTCAAAGGTCACGCCACTTTTACGGGCTTTATCTGCCGCGCGCACAATGACATTTTTCATATAATCTTTAAAAGAACCGTTACCTTGCCCATCTAACGTTAAGGCATTACCTTTCTCATCTTCTAATTTCAGACTATTTAAATAAGATGGAAACTCGGCTTTTAGCTGATCGGACACCTGAATTTCCGCTGCCGTCAACGTACCCTCAATCGTGGCTTTTGCCGCAGCTTGCGAACGATCATTAAAACTTTGTGCATTCAAACGGCTCATGTCCATTCGGCGATAATCGTTCAAGCCGTTAAATTCCCACTCATAAGCGCTGTCGGCGTGTTCCAAATTGGTAATCGGGCAATAGGCGGACACCGCAAAAATGACATCACTCGCCTCTGCCGCGCCGACTTGTTTTAAATACTCAACATAATCCATGCTGTCACCGCTTGCGCCTAACAAAGCGGACAATGCTCCGCCTGCGCTGGTGCCGTTAGAAATGATCTTATTGGCATCACCCGGCATTGCTTCATCGTTAAAATGCAAATAACGCACCGCCGATTTCAAATCAATAATTGCTGCCGGTGCTTTGCCGGTATATTTGCCGTCTTTCTCCAACGTCCGTCCACGCGCACCCACACTTGCCACCACATAGCCCTTGGAAAGTGCGGTCAAAATTGCGTTAGGTTTATCACCACTGCCGAAGCCTTTTGCATCATAGGTTGCCGCTTTTGCCGGCATATAACCGCCCACCGCATTCGGCAGGAAAATCGGCGCGCTCTTGGCATTAAAGCCATTGATTTTGCCATTATTAAAATAGGCTTCCGGCACATAAATGTTCAGTGTCTGATAATCCGGCTCAACCGGGTTTTGCACATACACAATCTTTTCAAACGCACGGAATTTCACCGTCTCACCATTCACTTTCGCCTCTAAAGTGCGGTAAGTTTTCGGTGAGAATTTTAGATCATAGCCACTGTCCGTTTTATTGAAATACGGCGCATCCGCCAACGGATCATTCCCTTGCGGTGGGTTCGCCATAGCCATACCGGAAACAGCCAACCCTACCAACGAAGCCAACCATGTTTTTGCTTGCATAAAGTTCTCCTGTATCAAAGATATACTGTTGGTTAGGTAGACGTATTGTAAATAAGTTCGGCGGAAGAAAATAAAAAAGTGCGGTGGATTTTGACCGCACTTTATCAGAGGTTTACTTTAAATAATCTATTTTTAATTCTGATGAGTTTTTAATAATTTTATTACTGACTAAATATTGAATAATGTCATTCACTTTAGTTACATCATTTCTTATATTGCATTTTGCAGCAATGTCATTTTTAAGGCTTTTAAGTGATACGGGTCTCTGTTTTGGTTCACGTTGTAACAAATGCTTCTTATACTTAACATAAATCGACTCATTTTCTAATTGCGGATATTGAAGTTTATCTCCACTCGTAACAATTATATTTTGTTTGCATAGCACATTAAAAACCCGATCAATAGCCCCTTGGCTTAACTTGTCATCTAAACTTTTAATCCCTGTTTGGGAACGAATGCTGTTGCATAACTTATCTTTTTTTCTTGGTAAATGTTCTACTTTCGCTTTTGAAATATAAGCTTGAAAGTCTTCAAAGTATTGCTCAATATTAATATTAGCTGTTTTTGATGATTTATCCTCAATTAATTTCATCGGCTCTTCTTCCACATCAGGAAGACTTGGCTTTAGCAAAATACATTTTCTCGGGTTACGTTGATTCTGAATAAACTCACAGATTCCCGAATAGCCGTTATCTTTTGAAATGACACAAAACTCAATATTTTTATCCGTTTGCATATCCATTTTGCCTAAATAATAGGCAATGTGAAAATCAAGATTATTCTTTCCTGAGCTCTGAACAGTAATTAATGTGATATTTAATTCGTCATTGAACTTTTCAGAGAGTTGAATGCTTTGCAAATTTGCACCTAAGAAAAGAAAAATTTTCTCATAGCAATTTAAATTAAGGTTATTAAGAGAATGAATATTCTCATAATCAATAAAAGCATATTTCATGATTTTGGTTCCATAAAAAGGAAAAATAATAAAGTGCGGTCGTTTTTTTAACTATTTTTCTTAAACAAAAGCCACCTGCTTACGACAGGTGACTTTATGCTATTTTTACGCCTTCTTCAAAAACTCCGATTTCAGCATGATTTTGCCGCAATCCACGTTGTGATCGCCGCGAGCCAGGCGGATGCTTTTAAATTTTGTGCCTTTCTTTAACACTTCGGAAGAGCCTTTAAGTTTTAAATCTTTGATGAGTAGCACGTCATCGCCATCCGCCAGCAAATTGCCGTTGCTGTCTTTGACAATAAGCGCATCATCGTCATGCTCTTCGACTTCGTTGCCGGTCCATTCATGGCCACAATCCGGGCAAACAAATTGGATAGAATCGTGATAGGTGTTTTCGCCTTTACAAGATGGACAAATTGGATATTCCATGGATTTCCTCGTTTTCAATGTCATTTTAAAATGCGCTATTGTAGCGGAAAAACAACTGTTTTTGGGGAATAAATTATGCTTTCGTTTTCCCTTGTCCGCGCAATCTTGCCAATAAACTGACAGACACAATGATCACGAGAGAGCCGAGCCAAAAATGCACTGTCGGCACATTCTGCCAAAACAGCCAGTCACAGATGCTGGAAAAAATCACACCGGTAAACGCAAAAGGCGTGATGACATTTGCCGGAGCGTATTTAAACGCACGCGTCAGCAAAAGTTGGAAAATTAAGCCAAAGCCGCCCACCAATAAAAGCATGAACAAACCATGCGCTGTCGGGAGCATCCATTGCGCTATAAAAAATAACGGTAACAAAATCGCCCCAAGTAAATGGAAATAGAAAACGATATTTTTCGGCGAATTATGCTTATTTAATTCCTGCAAACTGATAAACGCCATTGCAGCTAAAGTCGCACCGCCCAATGCGACAAAAATATAATAAGGTTCCACCTCGCCGTGGTGATCGGTGAGCAAAATAATCGCTACACCAATAAATCCCAGCACACTGCAGGCAATGACTTTCAGCGGCGTGCGAGTACGCAAAAGAAAGAGCAAAACCGGCACGAATAACGCAGAGGTATTCAATAGCAAAATAGAAATGGAAAGTGGCAAATATTTGATGGCATAAAAAGTACATAACATACTGCCGATGCCGGCAAGGTTGCGAATCACCAAAAACGGCCATTGGCGCATTTCTACTCGGAAATCGCCATCAAGAATCATAAAAGGTAACAAGAAAACAAAACCAATCAGAAAGCGAGAAAACAAAATTTCACTTGCCGGTAATTCATCCGAGGCATATTTTACGAACACGCCCATCAAGGCGATACTGATATAAGCAAGCACCATGCAAACAATGGCTTTGTGGTATGAACTGGTTATGATCTTATTCGGCATTGGCAACGTTCCTTGCTTCGCAGCACCCAAAGTGCGGTCAGTTCTTAAGGTGTTTTTTCATTTTCACCATGAAGATATTTTTCAATGTCCTGCCAAAAACGTTGAAAAATTTTACCGCTCTTTTCACTCTCATTAATCGGTGTTCCCTTAATTTGAACCTTCAAACCCGAATAGTCAAACGATAATTGGTAGGCATGCAAATAGGTGCGATCAGCCTTATCCCCACCATATAGTTCATCCCCTAAGATCGGGCTGCCTAAACTTTTCATTGCGACACGCAGTTGATGGGTTTTACCGGTTTTCGGTTGTAAGATAAATAAACGCAAATTGGGGGCCAAACTGTGTGAAACAAAATCTGTCACGGCTGGATTTTCTTTGCTTTGGCAAAGTTTCCATGCGCCTCGTCTAGCCTTTTGCATATTTCCAGTGATTCTGCCCTGTTTTTTCTTCGGTTTATGCGTTGCTAATGCAATGTATGTTTTCTGAATTTGCTGCTGCTCGAATTTCTGCGACAACGTCACAGCCGCACTTTCATTTAAGGCGAGAATCAACAAACCTGAAGTGACTTTATCCAGCCGATGCACCAGCCAGACTTTCGGTACGCCAAGTTGCTGCGCCACTAATTGAGTAAACCCCACATCCGCGTCATCTTTATGTACGCTAATGCCATTAGGCTTATTGATCACAATAAAATCAGGGTGTCGAAATACAATTTGGAATGCCATAGGGAAATACTAGGGGAAAATAATGCCCAAAAGTATAGCACAATCAATGACGTTGGCTTTAGTGTTAAGCCTCACCGATAGGCGAAAATAGGGAAAAGTGCTATACTCTGCCACCATATAGCATTTGAAGGTGGCAACAGTGTACGAAGGATTACTCATTATTTTAGTGCCGATGTTTATCGGTTACATGGTGAAAGTGAAAAATAATGCAATTTTGCAATCTTTCAGTCGCGTGACCATGATTTTGCTATACATGATTTTATTCACCATGGGTTTTTCCCTCGGGCAACTGGATGATTTAGCACAACAATTACCACAAATCGGCGTTTATGCCCTCACCTTTATTCTGTTTATTCAAGGCCTAAATTTCATCGGCTTATTTCTTTACGACAAGCTCCACCCGCAGCCACTAAAACACGTTGCAGAAAAAATTGCCTCGCGTTGGCATATCATGTTGGATTCATTGAAATTATGCACGGTGGTGCTCATTGGTTTCGTGGTTGGTTGGCTGTTCAAAGGTCATTTTGCTTTGTCCCACGATGCCACCACTTATGTGCTGGTTGTCATGATTTTTTGTGTGGGCGTACAATTGCGAAACAATGGCATTTCCATGCGTGCGGTATTTTTCAATAAACGCGGCTTGGCGATGGGCGTGATTTTCATGTTCACCTCATTACTTGGCGGCATTATTGCGGCTTTCGTGTTGTCAGTGCCGGTGATACAAGGTTTAGCTGTATCCTCCGGTTTTGGCTGGTATTCGTTGTCCAGCGTAACCCTCAGTAATGCTTGGGGGCCGATTTGGGGCAGTATTGCGTTTTTTAATGATTTATCGCGTGAATTGATTAGCTTATTTATTATTCCGCTATTCATGCAAAACTACCGTTCCACGGCGGTGGGTTTTCCGGGGGCAACCGCCCTTGATGTCACCTTACCCATTATTCAAAAAACCGGCGGCGTAGAGGTTTTACCGCTTGCTTTTAGTTTTGGGTTTATCACAAACATTACTCCGCCAATTTTGTTAATGCTTTTTACCTCGACACCTTTATAATGCGGTCATTTTTATGAATATCGAACAAATTATCGCCTACATTATTCCTGCACTTATCTGGGTTCTCACCATTGCCATTACCATTCGTTTGGTCATGAAAAAGCAATCTGTCGCCGCCATGCTATCTTGGTTGATGGTGATTTATATCTTCCCTATTGTCGGCATTGTAGCCTATTTGATCTTCGGGGAAATTAATCTCGGGAAGCGCCGCGCAACACTATTCAACCAGCTCAAACCCCAATTTATGGCATGGTTCGACAAGCTATCGAAATGCGATAATTTGGTGAATACGAAAACCAATTTACTCTATCGTTCGATTTTCGACTTAGCCAAACAACGCTTGGGTATTCCTTGTGTTTTAGGGAACGAACTGCATATTCTGGACACCCCGGAAAACATCATGCGCAGCATCATTGAAGACATCGAACGCGCAGAAAAATCCATCAATATGGTGTTTTATATTTGGTCGCCTTCTGGTTTGGTGAACGACGTCAAAGAAGCGCTTATCGCAGCCTGCCAACGTGGTGTGAAAGTACGCATTTTATTGGATTCCGTGGGCAGTCGTCCGTTTTTAAAAAGTGCGGATTGTCGCGCAATGCAAGCCCAAGGGATTGAGATTGTCGAAACCTTACATGTGAATTTATTCCGCATGTTTTTCAGTCGAATCGATTTGCGTCAACATCGCAAAATTATTGTGATCGATAACCAAATTGCTTACACCGGCAGCATGAACATGGTGGATCCGAAGTTCTTCAAAAAAGACAGCAATGTAGGCGAATGGATTGATGTCATGGTACGTATCAATGGCCCTGTGTCTGCCGTTCTCAACGGTTTGCATGCGTGGGACTGGGAAATTGAAACAGGACAATCCGTGCCATTGCATATTCCTGATTGCCCGTTATTGCCTTTAGAACAAAACAATTCTCACGCCGTGCAAATTCTTGCCACCGGCCCTAGCTTTCCGGATGATTTAATGGCGCAATCTCTCGCTATCGCAATTTTTTCCGCACGGAAAAGCATTGTCATCACCTCTCCTTACTTTGTGCCAAGCCATAACATTGCCGAAGCATTACGCACGGCCGCCCTACGGGGTGTGGATATCTCTATCATTCTGCCAAAAGAAAATGATTCGATGATGGTACACTGGGCAAGTCGTACGTTTTTTGATGATTTACTCGCCGCCGGTGTAAAAATTTACAATTTCAACAAAGGGTTACTGCACACCAAGAGCATGCTGATTGATAATAAATTGGCGTTGGTCGGTACTGTAAACATGGATATGCGCAGCTTTTTATTGAATTTTGAAGTGACCATGGTGGTGGAAGATGCGGCATTCGCGAATGAAATTTCCCTGTTGCATGAAAGCTACATCAAAAACGCTGAACTGCTGAACTACGACGAATGGGCAAATCGCTCCGTTTATCAACGCATTATCGAAAAATTATTTTTCCTTTTCAGCCCGCTCTTATAAAAAAGTGCGGTCGTTTTTTTCTGCGTTTTTATCTCAACAAGATTTAACAGGATAATTCATGAATAAACATCTCACGTTCTATTTCGTCCGCCACGGACGTACTCTTTGGAACGAGCAAGGACTATTACAAGGATTCGGCAACTCCGACTTAACAGAACAAGGTGTTAAAGGCGCCAAACAAACCGGAGCAGCACTGCAGCACATTCCTTTTGTTGCTGCCTATTCCAGCTGTTTACAACGTACCATCGACACAGCGCAATATATTTTAGGCGAACGTGATGTGCCGCTGTTTCAACATAAAGGGTTAAACGAACAATATTTCGGGTCTTGGGAAGGTTTACCGGTGGAAGAATTGCGTTCTTTAGAAGAATTCAATCAAATGCTCAAAGATGCCGCAAATTATAAAGCGCAAAGCAATGGCGGAGAAACCTTTAAACAACTTGCCAAACGAGCAATAAAAGCGCTTCAGGACATTATTCAAGTACATGA
>ERZ773009.1810-NODE-1810-length-14293-cov-4.921267_pt1 | contig 14293 bp, 15 predicted proteins | sample MGYA00580663_ERZ773009 | MGnify/ENA primary metagenome ERZ773009 (study PRJEB29015, sample SAMEA2737969) | human oral metagenome | biome: human oral; feature: human-associated habitat; material: dental | place: China | collected 2026 ... | reverse complement strand
CACCGCCATCATCCCCGGCTGGGGCGACGCAATCTGCTTCAACGAACTCCACCACGCCACCTCCTACCACAACACCTGGGACTAACCCCAGCAACACGAAATGTCCTATAACCCGAGTTCTTCGGCTTCGAGCTTGTTCTTCTGCGCGGTCAGGCTTTGCCGTTCGTCGGCTGAGGAGGCTTCGAGAGTGTCGAACACTCCGCCGAGGACGTTTTTGACCTTGACTGCGTCGCGCTGGTCGAGCCCGACGTGCTGGTAGGCGGCCTCGATCGCGTCTTCGACTCGGTAGGTGAGCATGGAGGTGCGCTGGCACTGGTTTCGCTTGGAACGCCGACCGCGGCAGGAGAAGTAGTCGTAGGCGACGCCTTGATGGTTGCGGGGCTGTTCGAACATGAGTCGGCTGCCGCAGGAGCAGTAGATCGAGCCTTTGAGGTAGTGGTAGTGCTTTTGCGGCTTGTCGCCGACGACGTTGTTCTGTTGCAGGATCGTCTGCACCTGGTCGAAGGTCTCCGGGGTGACCAGCGGCTCGTGCGTGCCCGGGTAGGTCACGCCGCGGTAGGTGACGATGCCTTGGTAGTACGGGTTGGTGAGGATCTTGTGCAGCAGCGTCGTCGTGACGGGCTTCGCGGGGAACGACGGAGTCGCCCTCGTCATCAGACCCAGGGTTTCGAGTTCCCTGGCGAGGGTGCCGAGTGACCAGTCGCCAGTGGCGTAGGCGGTGAACGCGAACCGGATGTGGTCGGCACGGTCGGGGGCGATGTCGACGTTGCGGATCTCGTGGCCTTTGGCGTCGGTGGTGCGGACGTTGAGGTAGCCGATGGATGCCTTGTTCGGGGTGCCGCCGATGGAGGCTTTCTGCACGAGTCCCTTGGTGACTTCCTGAGCCAGATTCAGGGAGTAGAACTCGGCGATGGAGGCCATGATGCCGTGCATGAGCATCCCGGACGGCGTCTCGTCGATATTCTCGGTCACGGACACGAGGGTGACGCCGACCTCGCGGAGGGTGGCGTGGATGATCGCATCATCGAGGCGGTTTCGGGCGAGCCGGTCGACCTTGTTGATGATGCAGTACTTCACCTCGTGCGCACCGATGTAATCCAGCATGTCCTGGAGAGCCTTGCGGCGGGCGGACTTCGCGGACTCGCCAGGCTCAATGAACTCCGAGATGATGACCGCGCCCAGTTGCTCAGCTTTCCGATCGGCGGCTTCGCGCTGCGCGGGAATCGAGAGACCTTCTGCCAGTCCGTTGCGGGTGGCCGAAGACCCGCAGGTAGGAGATCGCGGGGAACTTCCCGTCCGGCAGGATCGTGTCTCGTTCCTCGTGCGGGGTGGAGTTGACGAGTGCGCGGAGCGCTGCGAGGTCGATGCCTGCGGGGTCTGTGAGGTTCATGGTCGTGAATGCCTTTCCGGTGCTGACCCACCGTGGGGTGGGTGCGGGCGCCGGGGGCGGTCATGTGCAGGAGAAAAAGGTGCGCCCCGACCGCAACAGATGCGGTGGGGCCTTTCGAAAAGGTGCCGGTAGCGCCCAATGGACGTACAAGAAAATTCTACCGCTGACCGGCCAACAGCTGCTGAAGACGAGTCCCGGCGGCCCCGGTGGTGGTGCGCTGACCGGCGTTGCGCAGCGCCACACGGGTGAGGACTTCGGCGATCTTCTCCGCATCAATCTCGTCGCGGTGGGTGAAAGTGACGCGCAGTTTCCGGTCTGCGGAGGGCCGGGTCCTCTTGCGGTGGTAGGTGCGGACCATCAGCCGGTCACCTCCCCGGTTTCGGGGTCGGCTCCGGCGTAGAAGGCATCTTCGGCGGCTTGCCGTTGGGCAACGTGGTCGATGACGAAGGCGACGAACTCTTCTTCCCTGTTCACGATGGGTACGTCTTCGACCGCTGGTGCTGCCGGTTCGCCGGGCCATGCGGTTTGGCGGGTGGTGCGGTCGCGGTCCAGGCGTGTGCCGGAGGCGGTCACCCAGTCGCGCAGGCGCTGGTAGGCTTCGGCGAAGTCGCGGTGCCAGCCCAGGGGTGCGGAGCCGTCTTGGTCGGGGTCGTAGGCGCACAGCCTGTGCAGTTGCAGGGCGGACAGTTCCCACACGAGTTCGGGGTGGTGGTGCCAGGCCGGTGGGATGATGGAGGCGGTGAGCCCGTAGGTGTGGCGCAGCCAGTGCACCCACCTGTTCAGTTCCAGCCATTCCTCTTCCAGTGCATGCGCGGTGAGCAGGTTCCAGTTGATCGGGTGCGGCGGCCCCGGCAGGTCTTCGCCGGACGGTGCCGGCCTGGGATCGAACATCCCGGCGTCTTCGTCGTCGGGGTCGGGCTCGTCCCACCCCTTGGGTAGTGATTCGTCTGGTTCGTCGGCCAGGTGCTGCTCGTTGTCAGGGTTGGGCGTGTTGGCGTTCACGATCGTCTCCTTCTCAGAGCGTGCGCGCCTGGGACTGCGCGGCCCGCCGGTCGGGAGCACGAAACGGATTGTCGGCCGCCGTATCCCGCTGCTGCCCCTGCGCCGGGTGCTCCCGTGTCGTTGCCCGTTCTGGTGTCTCGCGGCCGGGAGCGTGGCGTGGGGTGCGGTCGAAGTCGTAGCCGGTGCGGGCGGTGTCGTGGCCGATGCGGCGGGCGATGAACTCGTCGCGCTCCTGCCCGCTCTGGTCGGTATAGGCGCGCACGTCGCCCTGGGCGAGGAAGTTGTCGCCCTTGCCGAACCGGGAGTAGGCCTCTTCGGCGGTGCGGCCGAACATCACCAGGTCACCGAACGTCGTTTCGAGCTTGGTGAAGCTCCCGTCCTGTTCGCGCTGGTAGTGCTCTTGGCCGAACCGGCTGTAGTAGCGGGGTACGCCCTTCTCTGTCGGTGCGAGCCGCGGTTCGGATGCGATGAACCCTGCGATGCCGTCCCTCGTGTCGATTGCCATGAGACTGCTCCTGCCACTGTTGGTGTGGCCGCCCGGACGGCAGCCACCGTGACAAGCAGGTGCACCCCGGGCCCCAGGTCACCGGTCCTCGTCACCGGGGCTGGGCTCGGCCGGTGACGTGCCCGGCCGTGTGCCGGTCGGGAGGGCGAGAAGCGCTTCGAGGGCCTTGCGGTCGGCGGTGAGTTGTTTCCCGTCGGGTCGTGTGGGCCAGGCGGTCAGGTCGGTGATGATCGGCGGGGCCGAGCGCAGCAGGGTGACGCCGGTGCCGAACGGCAGGGTCCTGATGCGGTCGGGTGGGAGGATCGGGATGCGTCGCAGGGAGCGTTGGTTGGAGCGGGAGCCGTAGTCGCCGACGGTGATGGAGTCGGTGTATTCGTCGCGTTCCCCGATCAGCGTGGAGAGGTCTTGCAGGTCGCGACTGTTGGACGCGCCGCCGAGGATGGCTTTCACGATCGCGGGGTCCCAGATCGCGCCGGCGGCGTTCTCGTTCCACTTATCCCGCGCCTGTGCCAGGGACTGCAAGACGGCCATGGTGGTGATCCCGGTGCCGCCGCCTTCGGCCATGAGCGTCGGCAGCGATGGGAGCGGTGCGAGGTTGCCGATCTCATCCAGCGCCAACAGCAGTGGCGGGTCGAGGCGGGCACCAGGATTGCGGGCGGCGATGCGGCGGGCGGTCTCGACGAGGTCTTCGACGAACGCCGCCACTAGCGACGCGGAGTTCCCAGCCCCGGCGCCGGTGACGAGGAGATACAGGGTGCCGCGGCCACGGATGAACGCTTCCGGGTCGAACTGTTCCCCGGGGCCGGGACTGACCGCGTCGAGCACGCGCGGGTCAGCCAGTGCTGACAGGGCGAGGGAGACGCCTTGCCAGATCGAGTCCCGGGTGCGGGGATCGGCGTCGATCATCGCTTGGAGCGAGTCGGCCCATCCGACGGCTGCTTGTGGGGAGCCAGTGAGGATGGCAACGGCTTCGGCCGCAGCTGATGGGTCGAGGGTCCACCGGAACAGATCAGCCGGTGTGCGGTGGTCGAGGGCGGCGGCGTGGAGGAGCGCTTGGAGGGCGGTGCGGGTCTTGCCTTCCCAGAAGTCCCCACCCTCCACACCGCCGGAGGACAGCCCGGCGGCGGAGGCGAGGCCGGTGGCGCGGATCATCGCGGTCAGCGGGTCCTCACAGCCGCGCATGGGTGACCAGCGCAGGCCCGCGGGGATGCCGTCGGCGAGGTGCTGGGGATCGAACACCGCCACCGGCCCCACCTTTTCCCGAGCACGAAGGGTGGCGGTGAGCTTGTCGGGGCGGGTGGACGTGGTGACGACGGCGCCGGGGGCGTCGAGGATTGCCGGGATCACCAGGTGCAGGCCTTTGCCGGAGCGGGGTGGGCCGACGATGAGGATCGAGTCCTCCACCGATGCCCACACCGCTTGCCCATGCCCGTTCCCGAGCCGGTATCCGACATCGGCCGGTGTCGGATCATCCAAGGACGGGCGGAGGGAGGCTGCGCGGTGCAGCAGCGCTTTCGTGGGGGCGGTCTGGGAGATGTCTTGGCGCGTGGCGGTGCCGGGCAGCCGGTGCGGGTCGGCCTTCGACCGGTGGGTGCGCCGGAGCACGAGCACCCACACCCAAGACCCACCCGCTGCGAGTGCGGCGAGCAGGAGTCCGGTGATGATCCAGTAGATGACCGGGTTCAACCCCGATGCGCCGAGTGCTGCGGCTGGGTCGCCGGGATGGAAGAGGACGCCGACGCCGGAGGCGATGCCACCTGAGGGTTGCGGGTTGCCGGTGAGGAAAGCAGTGATGATTCCGGCGAGGTGGAGCATGGCGGTGATGGCGAAGACGCCTATGAGGGCGATCATCGCCCAGGTGGTGAGTTCGTCGCCCATTGACCCGGTCTGTCGCCCCTGACCGTTCACGACAGTCCCCGAACCGTGGTGGTGCCGGAGATCTGCCCGAACAGGATGACCTCGCGTGCGCCTGTCGCTTCGATGAGCGCCGGGTCGATCAGGGCTCGCACGCTGCCGTCCGGCCTCGCAGTTGTGTGGGAGACGATGAGGGCGACGGCGACGTCCTCACCGGCCACGAAGCCTTCACCGGCCTCCACTTCGACTGGCGCCGTGGTCTTGCGTTTCGGAGTGCCCCGATGCTTGGGCTTTTCGTTCTCGCGTTCGTCCTTCGGGGTGGGGTGGGGTCGTGCGGTGGCGGGGAGGATGTCGGTGAAGGTCGAGCCGTCGGCCTCGTGCACCTCGACCCGTACGGGCAGGCGACGATTCTCGGTGGTGTGGTCGATGATCTGCCCGAACTGGGACCGCTCCCAGGCCGTCTGCCCGGTCGGGGGTGGGATGAGATGGGTGTCGTGGATGGCGGTCATCGCACCGTCCTCGTGCACCGTCAGCAACAGCAGCGGCACCGAGACGGGAGCATCGTCGGGGCGGGGGCATGAGGATTCACATGCTTCATGCCCTCCAGGTGTACCACCCGCCCCCGGGCACGCGACTCAGCCTCTGGCGCGGATACCTGTTTCGAACATCTGGAGTTCGTCGGGGTGGAGCTGGTGCTGGACGACGAAGCCGCGCTCCTTGATCCGCCACAGTCCTTGCCCGACGGACAGGCCGGGCAGGAGTTTGCGTTCGGTGCTGGACAGGGCCAGGGACTTCGCGGTGAGGTCGAGCTGGTCGGATTCCTGCCGGTAGACGATCCTGGTCTCGGCGTTGGCGAGCAGGGAATTCGCGAGGCTGCGTGCGGCGGTGCCCTGGTCGCCGACGTTGTCGCGGTCGGTGAGCTTGTGGAAGATGAGCATGTTCGTGATCCCGTAGTGCCGGGCGAGCCGCCAATGCGCATCCATCCCCTTGAGCAGGGCGGGATCGGTCATGAGCCGCCAGGCCTCGTCGTAGATCACCCACCGCTGCCCACCGTTCGGGTCCAGCAGCGCCGACTCCATCCAGGCGCTGCTGCATGTCATGAGCACGGAGATGAGGGTGGAGTTCTCTGTCACCCGTGATAGGTCCAGGCTGATCATCGGCAGTGTCGGATCGAAGGTGACGGTGGAGGGCCCGTCGAACAGGCCAGAGAGGTCGCCTGCGACGAGGCGGCGCAGCGCGTGCCCGACGAGGCGGCCGTCTTCGGCGAGCCGCCCGTCCGGGTCGACGGCCTGGCTCGGGGTAAGCAGGTGGTCGACGATCATCGGCAGGATAGGCACGTCGTTGCCGTGCACGGTCTCGGTCAGGGCGGTGTCGATCGCGGTGTGCTCCAATGGTGACAATGGGCGGGCGAGTACCGTTTCGACGAGTGCGCCGATGAGGTCGCGGCGGCGGGAGGCGACGGTGACCGCCCATTCCTCATCGGACAAGGAACCGGGCCGGTATCCCTCATCGAGCGGATTGAGGCGGGTGCCAAGCCCATGGCCGAGGACGATCGCCTTCCCGCCGAAGGCTTCGGCGACGGCGGTGTGTTCGCCTTTCGGGTCTCCGGGCACGTACACGCGCCGCCCGAACGGCAACGACCTCGTATACAGGGCTTTGGCGAGTGAGGATTTCCCGGAGCCGACGATGCCGGCGAGGATCACGTTCGGGGCGGTGATGAGTCCTTGGGCGTAGAGCACCCACGGGTCGTAGACGAAGGAGCCGCCGGAGTAGAGGTCCTGGCCGACGAACACCCCATTGGAGCCGAGGCCGCCTTCGGCTAGGAACGGGTAGGCGTCGGCGAGCATGGCTGAGGTGTCCTGATGCCGGGGCAGGCGGAACCGGCCAGGTGACCGCAGCCCTGCCGGGCCCGGCTCGCCCTCAGCGGGCAGATACGTGGTGGCGCGGGCTTCGGCGCGGGCAGCTTCCTGCCTTGCCTTCGCCTGGTCCATGCGGTCCTTCTTCTGCTCCGCGACCAGCGCGGCCGCGGCGCGGCGTCGTTGCTTGGCCAGGCGGCGGCGTTCTTTCGCCGGCGCGACGAGGACGGCGGTGTGGAGCTGTTCGTCGGTGCGCGGGTTCATCGTCCCAGCCCCCGGTCCCGCTTGACCGCGGTGACGCCGGGATGGGCAAACCACGACCCCGCTGCGGCTCCCGTCCCTGAGGAAAGGCCACCGGCGGACTCGCGGGCCAGCCCGGTGTCCGCGGCCCGGTTGCCGGCCTGGCGTTTGCGAGCGTGCCGCACCCCGGTCCGAGAACGATCGTGCAGGCGAGGGTGAAGGGGCGTCGGCAACGAGGTCCATGAGCGCTTCGACATCGCGAGTGCTCGTGACCATCCGTGCCTGTCCACCCTGGATCAGAAGGTTCGGGCACGTGCTGGTCACGCTTGTGATCGGTCCAGGCACTGCACCGACAGCTCGGCCCAGAGTGCGCGCTTCGGCGGCGACCCCGAGCGACCCGGAACGAGCACCGGCCTCGACCAACACGGTTGCAGAGGAGAGAGCGGCGAGAAGACGGTTGCGGGCCAGGAACCGACCCCTCGTCGGCACGGCACCCGGGGGTTGCTCAGAGACCACGACCCCTTCGTGGCGTACCCGGTCGAGCAGTTCGGCATTGCCCTGCGGATAGTTGCGGTCGATCCCACCGGCCAGTACTGCGACCGTCGCTCCGTCCCGGGCGAGCGCCTGCCGGTGCACCTCAGCCTCGATCCCATACGCGCCACCCGCCACCGCGATTTGCCCATCCTGAGCGAGGTCGTCGGTCAGCTCCTGGGCCACGTTCACACCATAGGAGCTGGCAGAACGGGCACCGGTAATGGTCGCCTTGTCGTCGAGCCTGAAGTTCAGCAACCGGGCGGCGCCTTCCGTCCACAGCACGTACGGGGCGCGCGTCCCGAGGTCGTCCATCACGGTCGGCCAGTCCTGGTCTCCGGGGATCAGAGTCTTGTATTTCCCATCGAGACGGGTCCCGACCTCGCGCGAAATATCCATGTGCTCGGCGGCACGGCGCAGACTCGCCCGCCAGACACCCAACCGAGCCGTATCCACGGCATCGTGTGGGTCGTCCGAGTCCAGCAGCGCGATCGTCTCGACCCCGCTGAGCCGGGCGAGCATGCCGCCAGTGAACCGATTATCCGGCTGAGCCAGCAGCGACAGCAGTACCCGTGCCTCCCGCTAACCGTTCACCTGATCTGCGAAACCAGACATCACAACCTCCCGCATCCTGTCGAACTCGATACCAGGCAGGTACGCGGCACGGATGCATGGAACGCGCCTTCCGCCAGGACGGGGGAAGGGCTATCGTAGAAATAGGCGGTTTTCAACGTTTCGCCGTCGCCGGACGCGACGACACGACCGACCAGGACGAGACTCCTGGAACGTCCTCCACAGGTGCTCTGCCCGTTGAGAACGACAGGAGGACACCGCCATGTTCCGCATCGGACTTGCTATCAGCACCGCAGGCCACGGAGCCCTGCAACGCTTCGGCCCCAGCAACATCATCGTCCGCAAGGTCCGCACTCGCCGCGGCATGAAGTACGGACTCCTCGCGATGCTCCTCGCCGTCCCATACCTCCTGATCGCCGCCACTTGCACCGGACTGATTGACCAAGGCTGGTCCGGCTGGCTCTACGTCATCGCCGCGATCTGCATCTGGGACGCGTTCAAGATGCTCGCCCTCGGCCCCGCCAGCCTCATCTGGCTCGCCCGAGCCCGCCACCAGGAAGATACCGCACGTACGAGAGCCCTCTGTGCCCTCGCGCGAGGAGAGTCCGTCGCGGATGCTGCCGGTGAGGTCCAACATCCGGACGCATCTACAACCGACTTGCTGAGCCAACACCGTCGGTCGCCGACTTACTTGGGTCGTACTAGCGAACGACCGTGAGCAAGCACCTACCCCCAGGGTGCCTCGATGCGCTGGGACGATCAGACGACACCGCCGACTTCAGCCTGTCCGGGCCACAGCACGACGGTCTGCTGGTATCGTGACGTTGAAGGCCGTAAGAGGAGGGTGCAGGAAGATGCCGGAAGAACACGAAGTTCTGAATACCGACGAAGCTGCTGCTCTGCTGCGTGTAAGTACCAAGACTGTTCTGTCGTTGGCGCGCGAAGGAACACTGTCAGGAGACAAGGTCGGACGGGCATGGCGCTTCCTGCGAAGCGACGTCCTAGAGCTGGTTCGAGGCGGCTCCGCAGACAAGGTGGGGCCTGAATCTGGTGGCATTACGGAGTTGGGAGGGGACCTTGATGATTGATATGTCCATGTGGGATGAGGTTGTGGTTGATGTTGTCAACGACCTCCATCTCGACCCCCGGAATGTTCGGCTCGACATTCCAGATGGGGTGCCGGAGTCTGACATCATCCAAGACCTTTTCACCAACGAAAAAGCCCTGAACTTGGTCGAGGGAATTGCGAAGGTCGGGCTCTTGACCCACGAAGTCCCCATCGTTGTAGAGCGTGATGGGCTGTTGATAGTTGTCGAAGGAAACCGCCGAGTCGCAGCCCTGAAGGCCATTCAGAACCCGTATCTTGCGCCCGATCATCAGGCACGTATTAGCAAATTCGCTCAACTTCTGCCTAACCGTGATGCAGTTCGACGCATCACGGTTAAGAAGGCACCATCGCAGGACGATGCAGACCAGCTCGTTGCTGCCCTGCACACCGGGAATCAGCGTGTCGCATGGACTCCTGCGCGTCAGGCTGCATTTTTTCAAGCCCAGCTGGATGCTGGCAAGACTCCGGATCAACTGATCGACCAGTATCCCACCGTTGACGTCAGGAAGTTCATCACACGCAGCAGGATTCTTGAGTTGTTCCGTCAAGTGACCTACGACGATCCTTCTCTCGGTGACTACGCACGCAAGCGCCGCTTTCCGGTTTCAACTCTTGCCCGCCTCTATGAGAACGATAAGTTCCTTGAACTTGTGGGCATTCGGGTCGAGGCTGGAACTGGTGAGGTTTCCCTTGCTCTAAATGACGTCACTTTCAAGCGGGTCGCAACCAAGATTGTCTGTGATATTCGCGACGGAAAAATCAACACTCGATCGCTAAACAAGGCATCTAGCGACCGCTATGTCGAATACATGGATGAACTCCGAGACCTCCTCAATGAGCGCATCACCGAGGGGGCGGAGCCCGCCGGCAATGGGGCCGCTGGAGCAGGACACTCTGGAAGCCCTGCGGGCGCTCGGGGTCCAGGTGCCCACGCCGAGAGTAGCCACGGAGCTGGGCAGCATCCAGGCAAGGTTTCGAAACAAGAGCGCGATGCCACATCGGATGCTGGAAAGGACAGGGCGAAGCCGTTCCCTAAGAAGCGGAACTACTTGAACCTGGATAATCTCATTGTCCCTGCGGAGTTTCCGGCGTCAATCCACGAAATCGTTAAAGAACTTTCAGCTATCAATATCCAAAGATTCCCGAATGCAACTCAGGATTTACTTCGAACATTTTTGGAAAAGACCATCAAGGCATATGCTGAAATCCTTGGTGAAGACATTCGTAGGGGGTCGACTGAAAGAGGGTTTGTTTTCCTTTCGAACTGCCTCGTCTGGCTCGAAGACCACTTCCGCACTACTGGGAAAACCGCATATATTCAGTCCGTCCAGATAGTCAGGAACTTGAGTGGACGGTATGGTTTCGTTGGATCCAAAGAACACCTAGACGCGACGAACCATAACCATCAAGTTTTCGCGACCGCTGATGACGTTCGTGAGACTTGGGCGACAATTGAAGGAATCATGAAGGCGGTACTTAAACCATGAGTCCGGCGAGAACATCCCCAAGAACTCCGCGGCGTGTAACTGTATCGCCACTCCGGTATCCCGGTGGCAAGGGTCTCCTGTACTCTCGTCTCCGTCAGATCATCAGGGACAACGATCTGACGTCAAGCACCTACGTCGAGCCATACGCTGGCGGCGCTGGCGCCGCACTCGGTCTCCTCGTTTCAGGTCAGGTCTCAAACATCGCAATCAATGATCTGGACCCCGCCGTGTATGCGTTCTGGCGCGCCGTCGTTGATGAACACCAAGCGTTCAGCGAGCTTGTGCGCACCGTTGACCTAACGGTGGAGGAGTGGGAGAGGCAACGCGATATCTACGACAACAGTCCTCGCAACGAGCTGCTGTCGCTTGGCTTCGCAACCTTCTACTTGAACCGCACCAACCGCTCCGGTGTTCTCAACGGGGGACCAATCGGGGGCAAAGACCAGACTGGCAACTACAAGATCGATGCTAGGTTCAACCGGGCAACACTGGTGGAGCGCATCCGACTGATCGGCCTTCATGCCAGTCGGATTTTGGTGACCAACCTTGATGGAAGAGACGTTATCAAGCACTACGCTGATGAAGAAAGCGCGTTTATTTACGCTGATCCGCCATACTTTGAAAAAGCCGGGTCGCTCTATATGAACGCATTTGACGCTAGCGACCATGAAGAGCTGGCTAAGTGTCTGAATGAGGTTGACGTCGCACGTTGGGTTCTCACATACGATAATGTTCCCCGGGTTCAGGAGCTATATGGTGGGCGGCGGAGCAGACTCTTCTCATTGAACTATTCGGCGCATAGGGTTATGAAAGCGCAGGAAATCATGGTGTTCTCCGATTCACTGAAAATCCCTGAGAGCATTGACGTCGAACATGGAGAACTCACCGAGACGATGGCTTCTAAATTGGTCTCTAAGGAGGTAGAACATGCCGCGGTTAGCTAACGTAAGTCCTGGCCAACTCAAGCTAGACCTGATCAACCCGCGAATTCCCGACGCGACATTCGAAACCCAAGAAGAGGCGCTCCGATATCTGTATTTGCAGGCAGACCTTGGCGAACTAATCCAGTCAATCGGTAACTCTGGGTGGCTCGATTTTGAACCTCTCATCGTGGAAGAGCCAACGAATACCGTCATCGAAGGCAATCGTCGCCTGGCGGCTCTTCGGATTCTGGCGAATCCAGAGCTTCAACAGCAACTCAAGGTAGCCGTGCCTAGCCCTCTGCACGAACGGGCGATCCCAGATGAAATCCAGGTCAATTATGTGGAATCGCGCAAACAGGCTCGTGACTTCATAGGGTTCAAGCATGTCAATGGGGCATTTAAGTGGGACGCGTACGCCAAAGCACGATTCGCATACGCGTGGCTCAAAGACGGTGATAACATTGATGAAGTTAGTCGCAGGCTGGGAGACGGGCACAACACAATTAGTCGACTGGTGAACGGCGTCGTAGTTCTCGAACAAGCCGAGGACGCGAAGCTCTTCGACAAGGAGGAGCGCACCAAGAAGTCTTTCTATTTTTCACACCTCTATACCGCGCTTTCAACCGCGAACGTGCGGAACTTCATTGGTCTCCCGGAGAACGACAATACAGTGCTCCCAGCAAACCCCGTTCCACGGGATAACAGGGCAAACCTTCGGGACCTCTTGTCGTGGCTCTACGGGCAGGGCGATGATTCGGCAGTGATCCGTAGTCAGAACCCCGATCTGGGACACCTGGTGAACGTCCTTGGAAATGAGCGAGCAACGCGCGTTCTGTCCACCACGCGGGATCTCGATAGAGCCTTCGATCTCGTCGAGGACCGAGGTCGGGCGTTTGAGAAGTCGTTTTATAAGCTTGTCGCTGCATCAGAGGAAGTCTCGGGCATGATCGGCCGCTACGACCCAAATTCAGAATTGTTAGATGATGCACAATCAGTTCTTCGCGCCATGGATTCGATCGTCCAGGCTATGAAGAAGGCACATACTGACCACGCAGGTCCCGATGAGAGTTTGTGCACCGCTCGACAGCTCAACGCGTGCCGTTCTTGCCGACTGAGTAGAACTCCAAGTGCTGCTCTCGGATGGGCCTATTGCAGAACAGCAGCTTCTTCGGAGCCAGGCTGTCCAGTCAGATCCCGAACATGGTGATGTCTTGTCGAACCTCGACTTGGAGCCCGTGGATGAAGAGATTCTCGAACCCGCTGCTGACGAGCTGTCGCAACGGGTGAACGAGGAACTTACATACCGACAGTCAGCCCTTGGTTCCCTGTACCCGTTCGAGATCACTTTCGAGTATGGCAGTTGGATTCTCGGACGACGAGATGCAACAGATGACTCAGAAAAAGCCGCCCACGGAACCTATGTCTGTTGCCTCCTCATCGCAGCAATGCACTCCGAGCTGCTGCCTCTTCCGTCGCGGCACACTCTTTTCATCCGTAGTGCGAAGATCATGCAGATTGTGTCATACCTTACTGCGGCCGAGATCCTCGGCGGGAGCGCTTATTGGTTCGGCTATCCGAGACCCGATCACTCAAACATGCTTACCGCGGTTCAGAATCTTGTAAAAGCAATGGGGCTGGGTGAGGCACCCGTAGAACGCCCGGCCGGTCTTTCACGAAACGCCAATGACGGCACTGTAGACATCGTCGCTTGGCGTTCATTCAGGGATGGCCAACCGGGCGCTATCGTCGCGTATGGTCAAGTTGCGTCAGGTCGAAATTGGGAAGACAAACCAATTGGCGCTTATGTCAAAGGGCACTTTATTCCCTGGTTCGCGAAGTCGCCGTCTTATCACCACATCGAACTGCTGTTCATCCCCGTACTGCAACACCATAAGCTCCAAGAGTCAGAATCATACGACTTCCGCGCCGAAGCACTCGCTACAGCACGTTTACGCGAAATGGACTTTGGAGTGGTGATAGACCGTCTCCGCCTCACAGAGCTTATGGCCGCCTCGAAGGTCAGTGGACGGTACGACGACGGCGAGTACGCGAGCCACTCCGCTGAGGTTAGCTCCTGGGCGATGGAGGCTCTTGCATATGTGGCCGGAGTTGAAACCTGATCGCTGCTCGGGAAAGCGTGAGGTAAGACCGGTGGAACGCGCAGGGCCCAAGGTTGGTATGGGCCCTGCCGACTAACGTGTAGTTGCCCGTACCCATTTCCTACCGTGAACGTCCCTGCGCGTCGCGAATGGGGACACCTGCTCGGATCAGGTAGGCCCGGACTGTTCCGCCGCTGAACCCGAGCCGGGTGCCGACCTTCGCCAGCGACTCCCCTTTGCCGTACCGGGGAACCATCTCCAGCACCTGCTCACGTGAAGGTCCCTCGCCCCGGATCGCGACCCCGCGCTCCCGCAACCGAACGGCAAGGCGTTGACGGCTCACACCGAGGTCGTTTGCGATCAGTTGCAGGGTGGTGTTTGCCTCGTATCGACCCTGGGCCTCGTCCAGCATCGCGTCCGTCAACCGTGGGACAGGCTGAGGAGCTGTACGGGGCGTGGAACTCATCGCTGACCTGGTACGACGTCGGATTCCTTGCTGTTCACAGGCCGCACGCTGCAGCGCTGGGGCAAGGTTCGAACACTGTCGCGCTACCTCCACCACAGGCCGACATCCGATCCGGATGTCGGTTTCTTGTATGCCTGTGCGCGTTCGTGCGGTGCCTGTTGCCGTGTTGCTCGTGGCACCGCTGGTGTTCCGGGCGCCTGCTCGGCCGGGCTGCGCCGTGGGCGGCGGCCCGCCCGCGAGCCGTCCGCGCCGCGAGCTT
>ERZ773009.1796-NODE-1796-length-14339-cov-4.987889_pt1 | contig 14339 bp, 11 predicted proteins | sample MGYA00580663_ERZ773009 | MGnify/ENA primary metagenome ERZ773009 (study PRJEB29015, sample SAMEA2737969) | human oral metagenome | biome: human oral; feature: human-associated habitat; material: dental | place: China | collected 2026 ... | reverse complement strand
GAACGGGATTCAAATCTCTTTTTTCTTTGCTTATATTGTTTTTTTTAATGAAAATAATTCTTCATATAAGCGATATGTTATTTTATGATAGTAAAAATATAATACCGGACTTTTTACATGAGTCATCAACTCCTTGGTATATATCAACTTTAATATTTTTTAGACTATCATTATTTCCATTAGAGCTGATTATGAAAAGAAAGAAAAAAGATGTAGAGTTTAGGGCTGAACTTAATAATTCAGAAACTAAACAAAGGGATAAGTATATAAGGTTAAAGGAAATCTTTAAAGACAATATAACTATCTACACTTTAGCATTGTTGATTTTAACACTTTGTATTTCAATGTTAAATGCTGAATGGCAAAAAAATATAAAAGATTTTCTTTCATTGGATAGGGTAATATCATTTGCGCCGTTTTTTTATATAGGATTTTTGTATAAAAAGTATTCATCTACTAAAAAACATCAATATTTGAAAAGTGCAACTATTTATTTTTTGGTTTAGGAGCTATGGCTGTTATTATTTTTATTATTTTCTTTTCTTACCCTAGACCTTATAGTCGAATTTTCTACGGACCATGGGGATATCGCATAGCCAGAGAGGATATTTTACCTGTTTTTAAGGGTATATTAAATCCCCTGCGTATAGTATATATCCCATATGCTTTAAGTATTGCTTATTTTGTGTTTATTATATTTTGTAAAAAAGAAAATTTTTTATCTTCTCTTTTAAGCAGATTTGGAGTATATAGTTTGCCGATATTTGTGTTTCATAGACCGATCAGAGATGCTTTTGATTACTTAGTATTAAAAAATCTGAATATAGAAAAATTCGGAGAGATAAGTATATTGGCAGTGCTATTAATAATATCATTTATAGTTTGTATTTTACTTGGTACTGATAAGGCAAACAGAGTGTGTAGATTTAAATAGTGTAAGGTGTTATATGGAAGTGGAATAGATGTTATAGGGCTTTAATAGACACGAAATATCAAAAAATTATCATATAGATTAATATGTAAAAAAATATGTGCAGAACGGAGTTTCAGTATGAAAAAATATATTAATATTTCTGATGTACTATGGTTTCAGGAAGGTCCAGGAGTTAGAAACACACAATATACAACAGATGGGGTAAAACTTTTAAATGTCACAAATCTTATTAATGGTAATGTAGATACAACAAATACTAATAGATATATATCTAAAGAAGAAGCATATGGAAAATATAAACATTTTCTTGCAGATGAGGGTGATTTAGTTATTGCATCATCAGGAATTAAAGTTGAGTATTTTGATAAAAAAATGGGATTTATTAGGAAAGAACAATTACCGCTATGCATGAATACAAGTACTATTAGATTTAAAGTGACTGATGAAAAAAGACTTTCTATTAGATATTTTATGTATTATTTAAAAAGTAATCATTTTAAAGAACAACTAGGTCAACAAATAACAGGTTCAGCACAATTGAATTTTGGACCAAGTCACTTGAAAAAAATGGTATTTCCATTAATAGAAATGGAAGAACAGGCTAAAATTATTGATAAATTGGATACTATATATGATATTGAATATAAAATGAGGACAGAATTAAAACTATATGATCAATTAGCCAGCTCCCTATTTATAGAGATGTTTGGGGATCCGATATACAACTCTAAAAACTGGCAAGTAGTTCAAATAGGAGATATTGCAAAAGATGTTAGATATGGGACAAGCAATCCAGCAGTAGAAGGCGGAAAATACCCTTATCTCAGAATGAACAATATTACAGTTGATGGAAAATTAGATTTAGGAGACCTTAAATATATTGATATTTCAGATTATGAACTTGAAAAATATGTAGTTAGAAAAGGAGATTTGTTATTTAATAGGACAAATAGCATTGAACTAGTTGGTAAAACTACAACTTTTAATTTGAATGAAGATATGATTATTGCAGGGTATATTATAAGGGTTCGTTTGAACAATCAAATGTTACCAGAAGTATTATCACAATATATGAATCTTGAAGTAATTAAGAGTAAACTAAGGGATATGGCTAAAGGAGCGGTTAATCAAGCTAATATAAATGCTCAAGAGTTACAAAGCATAAGAGTATATTTACCAGATATAGACATTCAAAAGAAATTTGTAAAAATAAAGTGTAAGTTAGACAAATCGAAATATTCCTCTTTTTCACACCTTTCTGCCTAGTATTTTTATATAATCTCTTGAGACAATTGATAAATAATGTATAATGATAATAAGTACTTTTTATTAAAGATTATTTTAAGATTTACTTGTTTATTAAATTAAGCATATATAGGAGTAAACATTATGTCGAACTTCGGTTTTCTGAAAGATAAAAAAGAATATGCCTTATTTGCAGCGGCTGCGATAGAAGCCGAGAAGGTTTTTGCTACCGCACCTGCGATGTGTGCAGTGGGAAGCAGAAAAGCCTTGGAACTGGGTGTCAAGTGGGTATACTCGGCAGACTTTTCCATACGAATGCCATATAAAGACAATCTTCAATCACTTATACATGAGCCGAGTTTCAGATTTGCTCTTGATTCTAACACTTGGGCTAAACTGCCTACACTTATAAAAGTGGGAAATAATGCCGTACATTCGGAAAAATTTATAAGTGCGGGAGAAGCCTTACTGACACTGGAAATACTTTTTGAATTTATACAGTGGATAGATTATTGTTACGGCTCTGCTTATGAAGAGAGACATTTTGATGAAAAACTTATTCCTAAAGAAAAAGTTATTATAGATACGAAAAAGATAAAAGAGCAGGAAAGTTTACTTGGTGAAAAAGATGCCGAAATAGAAAAACTTCGTAAACAAATAGAAGAACTGTCTGCTACCTATACGAAAACTAAGGAACAAAACAAGGTTGAGAGAACATTTGAACCTGAGGATATTACAGAATTTACTACAAGAAAGCGATATATAGACATAGACTTAAAAGACCTTGGTTGGACTATAGAAGGTGCTGAAACTGATGTGTGGCAGGAGTACCCTGTAGAAGATATGGCAGGAGTAGTAGGGCAAAAAGGCTATGCGGATTATGTGCTTTTTGGAAAAGACGGTCTTCCTCTAGCCCTTATTGAAGCCAAGAGAAGCAGTAAAGACCCCAATGTGGGAAGAAAGCAGGCTGTACTTTATGCGGACTGTCTTGAAAAGAAGTTTGGCAGAAGACCTATAATGTTTACAAGTAACGGATTTGAAACTTATTTTTGGGATGATAAAACCGGTCCTCAAAGAAGAGTAAGCGGATTTTTCAGTAAGGAAGATCTACAAAAGCTTATTAATAGGCGTGAAGAAAGAAAAAAATTAGATAAGATCGTTATCAATGATAAGATTACAGACAGATACTATCAAAAGGAAGCTATTAGGGCAGTTTGCGACCATATTGAACAGGGATTTAGAAGCAGTCTGCTTGTAATGGCTACCGGTACCGGAAAGACCAGAACGGCATCCAGCCTTGCAGATGTGTTAAGTCGTGGAGGTTATGTTACCAATATTTTGTTCCTTGCAGACAGGACTGCACTGGTTAAGCAGGCAAAGGATGATTTTAAAAATTATCTTCCCCATATGTCTTTATGTAATCTTTGTTCAAATAAAGACGAGCGTAATGCAAGAATAGTATTTTCTACATATCCTACCATGTTAAATGCCATAGATAATTGCAAGACGAAGGAGGGGGTAAGTTTATTTACACCTGCACATTTTGATTTGATTATTATAGATGAGAGTCATAGGAGTATATTTAATAAGTACAGGGCGATATTTGAATATTTTGATGCTTTGACAGTGGGACTTACCGCTACCCCAAAGACCGATGTAGACAGAAATACCTATGACTTTTTTGAGATGGAGCATGGAGTGCCTACCTATGCCTATGATTATAAGACGGCAGTTGAAAAGGACAATGTACTTGTACCCTATTACACCTATGAGGTTAAGACTAAATTTATGGAAGAGGGTATAACTTATGCACAGTTATCGCAAGAAGACAAAGAAAGGTTCGAGGATGATTTTGCGGAAGATGATTATGTTCCGGATTTTATACCTTCTGAGAAACTTAATAAGTTTGTGTTTAATGCGGATACTGTTGATGAAGTTTTACAAGACTTGATGGAAAGAGGTATTAAGGTTGCAGGTGGGGATAAACTTGGTAAGACTATTATATTTGCCCAAAATAAAAAACATGCCGAGTTTATAGTAGAGCGTTTTAATAAGCTCTATCCCTATTATAACGGAGGTTTTGCCCAAAGGGTCATATGTGATGATTCACATGCTCAAACTATTATAGATGATTTCAAAAATCCCGATAAAGATCCAAGGATTGCGGTATCGGTTGACATGATGGACACCGGTATCGATGTACCGGAATGTGTGAATTTGGTATTTTTTAAGAAGGTAAGGTCTAAGACCAAGTTTTGGCAAATGATAGGAAGAGGTACAAGACTTGCTCCAAATATCCTGTTTACCGATAAGATTGATGGTGAGTATAGCGGAAAACGCAGGTTTTTGATATTTGACTATTGCGGTAATTTTGAATATTTTAAAGTACACGCAAACGGATACGAGGGTAAAGAAACAAAGTCCCTTTCTGAAAATATATTTAATAAAAAAATAGAGCTTATAACAGCCATGCAAAAAAGCACCTATGTTGAGGATAAGTATCAGGAGTGGAGAGTTGCTCTTATAGAGGAGTGTTGTAGAAGTATAGCACAACTTGATAAAAATTTAGTATCCGTTAAATTAAGGCTTAAATATGTGGAAAAGTATAACAAGACAAATGCATTTACCTGTATAAGTGATGGAGATAAATTGGAACTTAGTACACATATAGCGCCTCTTATAGTATTAAAGGATGGTGATGAGTATGCAAAGCGTTTTGACAATTTTATGTATGGTTTGATACTTGCGGATATAAATTCAAAGACGGAGTTTGGCAGTATTAAAAATGTACTTTGTGAAACTGCGCTTGCACTTGAAGGGCGTATCAGCATACCTCAAGTTAAGGATAAACTTGAAGAGATTAAAAAAATCAATACGGATAAGTATTGGGAGGAAAAAGATATTCTTAGCTTTGAGCATAGTCGAAGAAGTCTTAGGGATTTGATAAAGTTTGTTGTTGATAACGATGCAAAAAGCAGCATTATTACCAATCTCAAGGATGTGGTTATTGAAGAAAAAGAAGGTGCAACACTTGGAGCTGCCTATAATTTTGAAGATTACAGGAAAAAGGTCAATCGTTATGTGGAAGATAATAAAGATGCCCTGCCCATATACAAGCTTACACACAATATAGCACTTTCAAAGGGAGACTATGAGGAGCTTGAAAGGGTACTTACCAAGGAGCTGGGCAGCAGTGAGGACTATAAAAGAGAGTACAAAGATACACCTTTCGGCTTGCTTGTAAGAAAGATAGCAAAGCTTGAGCATGAAGCGGCTATGGAAGCTTTTTCCGAGTTTATTAATAATGAGTCCTTAAATCAAAGACAGATAGCCTTTGTCAATAAGGTTATAAACCATATTGAGCAAAACGGCTATATGGAAGATGTTACGGACTTACAAAAGCCGCCTTTTGATAAACCTGTAAGTGTTACCAAGCTTTTTGATTCCAAGACAGTGAGAACCTTGATAGCAAAAATTGAGAATATAAGGGAAAATGCTGTAAAAACTGTAGGATAACTTGCAATTTTAGGTAAATATGTATATAATAAGCCTGTGTGAATATTTTTGTATACTAATAATACTTTTTAATCCTGACAGTTAAGCTGTGAGGGAAAAGAAAAATTATAGTAATAGAATTAATAGGAGGAATAAGGATGAAGAAAAGGCTATTAACACTTATGTCAGTATTTGCCGTATCAGCTTTAGTGGCGGCATGTTCAGGCGGTAACACAGGTTCCGGTGAAAGCGGAAGTGATTCACAGGCGGTAAGTTCAGAGGTTCAAGGCAGTGAGGGTGGCGAACAGCCACAGGCGCAAACAAGTGATACATTTACCTACATAATAGACGGAGATTTGGGTAATACACTTAATCCGCTTACCGCAGATGACAGATACAGTCTGATGACCTGCCATGCGGCATATGCGCCGGCTTATCATATATACGGAGACGGAACTATTGATTATATTTTAGCCGAAAGTATGGAGCCTTCAGAAGACGGTCTCAGCTATACCATGAAGCTTAAAAAGGGGCTTAAATGGAGTGACGGAGAGGCTCTGACAGCGGACGATATAGTATTTACCTATGATAAGATAAACGCAACAACTCAGAATCTTTTTGTTGATGATAAGCCTATAGAGCTTGAAAAAGTAGATGATACAACGGTACTTTTTAAACTTCCTTCAGTAAGTGCAAGTGCTATGGAAATGCTTTCTGATGAGGTTAGTATAATACCCAAGCATATATTTGAAGGTAAAGACTCTACAGAGATAAATCTGCTTGAAGAAAAGGTAGTCGGTGCAGGTCCTTATGTACTTGAAGAGTATAAGACCGGAGAGTACCTTAAGTTCAAGGCAAATCCCGACTATGTAAAGGGTAAACCCTATATAGAAAATCTTATTTACAGAATTATAGAAAAGTCCGATACTGCAACCTTATCTATGCAGGGTGGAGAGGCGGATGCCTATGTAGCATCACCTGATATGCTTGATCCTTATAAGGATAATGAAGCTTTTACAATTCATAACTACAGTGAGGGAAGGGTGCCTTATATAAGACTTAATGTTGCTTGTGATTCTATGAAGGATAAGAAGTATCGTGAGGGTATCTTACAGGCGCTTAACAGAGATGAGATAATGCTTGCGGCATACACCGATAAAAGTTTCTATGAACTCGGTTATTCCTTCCTTCCATATGACAACAAGTATTACACGGATGATGTTCAAAAGTGGGATCAGAATGTAGATAAGGCTAAGGAGCTTGTTGCAGGCGGAGCTACCAAGTTAAAGCTTTGCTATATAAGTAATTCTCCGGTGCTTGAAAAGATGGCTCTTGCAATACAGTCAGAGCTTAAGGCTGTAGGTATAGAGGTGGAGCTTGCAGGAACCAATGATGCAGGCTATATTAAGGCTACCAATGACCTTGAAAGCACAGAGTATGATATGTTCATAGGCGGTTATGTTATGGGAAGTGACCCTGACACCTTCGCTATGATGTTCTCATCTAAAAAGGATAACAGAATGAATTATCACAGTGAGGAGATCGATAATCTTTTTGCAGAGGGCAATGCTACTTTAGATGATACAAAGCGTCAGGAAATATATAAAAAGGTACAAAGACTTGTATCTGAAGAGGCTATATATTATCCGCTCGGTACTAACTTAAGAACTTTGATCACAAAGTCCAATGTAGATACTGACGAGGCTATGCTTGTTCCTATATATACATTCGGAGATTTGGCAAAGCTTAAATTCAAGTAAGGTAGAAGATGTTAAAGTATATAATTAAACGTATTGCTCAGGCAGTACCATTACTGTTTTTAATCACACTTATATGTTTTTCATTAATGCACATAGCTCCTTATGATGTGGTTGATTCCATGACCAACAGCAAGATGACTAATCAGGAGAGGGAAGCAATAAGGGAAGAGTACGGGTTAAATGATCCTATGCACATACAGTATATAAGGTGGTTAAAAAATATTTGCAGGGGAGAGTTCGGTAACTCTCTCCTGTCTCATACAAGTATAAAATATGATTTAAAAATCCGTATTCCGGCAACGGCAAAACTTGTTTTGCCCTCTTATCTTACCGCCTATATTCTGGCAATAATTCTTGGACTTGTTGCGGCTAATAATAGAAATAAATGGCAGGATAAACTTATAGACGGATTTTGTTCAATAGGTCTTGCTGTACCTACCTTTTGGATTGGAATGATAATGATATATTTTTTAGGCTATAAGTTTAAGATTTTTCCGCTTTTAGGTATGCATACAATAGGAAAAGAAGATTCTTTGACAGATTATTTGAGGCACTTTTTTATGCCCTACATAGTTTTGATTATAGCATTTTTACCCGACCTTACGAGGTATGTAAGGGCATCTGCCATAAGTCAGCTAAAAGAAGACTATGTGTTGGTACAAAAGGCTTTCGGTGCAGGAAAGAGCGAGATACTTTTTAAGCATGTTGCCAAAAATGTATTGCTTCCGTTGGTTACCAAGCTTGGTATGGCACTGCCGCTACTGGTAACCGGTGCGGTAATTACAGAGACCGTATTTTCCTGGCCCGGAATAGGGCTTTATTTTGTTAAGGCAGTGGAAGCCATGGATTATCCTATAGTTATGGCTGTGCTTGTGCTGTCAGGAAGTCTTGTAATAATAGGCAATCTTTTATCGGATATATTGTATTGCATAGTTGATCCGAGGATAAAGCTTGGTAAAAACTGGTTATAAAGTGCAAAAGAGGATTTTTAATGAAGTTAAAACAAAGAAACAGAAGACTTGACAATCTGGTTTTTGAATTAAAAAGCAATAAACAGGCACTGTTTGCATTAGTGTATGTGCTTATAATTGTGCTTATAAGTATATTTGTTATATTTATAAATATAGACCCCAATGCCATAGATGTTACAGGAAGTCTTAAAGCTCCTTCTGCCATGCACTGGTTCGGAACAGATGATATAGGCAGGGACTACTTTATAAGGGTTTTGTATGGTGGAAGAGTTTCCCTTGCAGTAGGGGTTTTGGCTATGTTTACCTCTATTTTTATAGGCATACTTATCGGAATGATATCAGGCTACTTTGGCGGCATAGTTGACTCTATACTTATGAGGGCTGTAGATGTGCTTTCGGCAATTCCTTGGATTGTAATGGTTATGGTAGTGGGAATGGTGTTCGGACGAGGCTTTATATCGCTGATACTTGTAATAGGACTGCTTAGCTGGATGGAAATAGCAAGGCTTGTACGCTCCGAGGTGCTTTCGATAAAAGAGAGGGATTATGTAAAGTATGCCGAATTTATAGGGATAAGCCCTTGGAAGGTCATGTATTCACATATATTGCCTGCGGTACTTCCTACTATGATCACCGCATCAACAGCAGCTATAGCCTCATCTATAATGGTAGAAAGTGCTTTAAGTTTCCTTGGCAGAGGTATAGCCGCACCTATGTCAAGCTGGGGTAGCCTGCTTCAAAATGCACAGAAATTTTTACAAAAAGCCCCTTACATGGCTGTTATACCGGGTATACTTATAATACTCACGGTATTTTCATTTAATAAACTTGGTGAGGTACTTCGTGTGTTTGCCGAACCTGCCGTAATGTCAGGAGAAAAAGATGTCTGATAAAGTGTTAAAAGTAAAAAACCTAGCAGTAGTATTTAAGAGCAGAGAAAGAAAGGTTCATGCGGTACGAGGAGTAGATATAGAGGTAAATGAAGGCGAAATAGTAGGTATAGTAGGTGAGTCGGGAAGCGGTAAGTCGGTTGCTATGAAGGCGGTAATAGGTATACTTGCGGATAATGCTTCATTAAGTGCTGATGTTCTTACTATGGGAGATAAAAACTTAAATAATTTAAGTGAAAGAGAGTATCAAAAAATCAGGGGTAAAGATATTACCATGATTTTCCAAGATCCCATGACTGCACTTAATCCGGTTATAAGAGTCGGTAAGCAGCTTGAAGAGGTTATAGTAAGAAACAGTGCCCTTTCAAAAAAAGAAGCCGGGGAAAAAGCACTTGAGATGCTTGAGAGGGTGGGTATTCCCTTTCCTAAAGAAAGTTCAAAAAGGTATCCGCATGAATTTTCAGGGGGTATGAGACAAAGAGTGCTTATAGCCATGGCACTTTCCTGTAATCCTAAACTGCTTATTGCAGATGAGCCTACAACTGCCTTGGATGTTACTATACAGGCACAGGTACTTGATTTGATAAAGACCATGTCAAAGGATGCCGGTACTTCTGTAATACTTATTACTCATGATCTGGGAGTTGTGGCTGAAACCTGTGACAGGGTTGTAATAATGTACGGCGGTTTGGTTATGGAAACGGGAAGTATAGAAGAAATATTCTATAAGCCTAAACACCCCTATACTATGGCTCTTTTACAGGCTATACCGAGTATAGATATGGATGAGGGTGAAAGGCTTAAGTCCATAGAGGGCTTTCCGCCATCGCTTATAGATCCGCCAAAGGGTTGTCCGTTTGCAGAGCGCTGTGAGTTTAGAATGGATATATGTAGCAGTAAAAGACCGCCCTTAAAAGCTTTTAGTAAAACGCATACTTCCATGTGTTTTCTGAATGAAGAAGAACTTGAACATGCTTTCAGGAGGCAAAAATATGGAAAATAATGTATTGATATCTGCAAAGGGTTTGAAGAAGTATTTTCCGGTCAGTTCTTTTTTAGGAGGAAAAAAGAAGTATATCAGAGCGGTGGATGATATTGATCTTGATATATATAAGGGTGAAACCTTCGGTTTGGTAGGAGAGTCCGGCTGCGGTAAGTCCACACTGGGAAAAACCCTTATAAGGATGTATGAGCCTACTGCCGGCAAGATATATTATAAGGGAGAAGATATCACTGACAGGAAGTTAAATCAGATTAAATCAATGCAAAACAGTATGCAAATAATATTTCAGGATCCTTATTCTTCTTTAAATCCTTTTTGGAATGTGGAAGAGATTTTAAGTGAGCCGCTTAAGAACCTTAAGATCAAAAAGAGTGATATGTATGAAAGGATCAAGCTTATACTTAATAAAGTCGGTATGAGTGAGGATGATTTGATAAAATTCCCCTATGAGTTTTCAGGAGGGCAAAGACAGAGGATAGGTATTGCCAGAGCCTTACTGGTAAATCCTGAATTTATAATGTGTGATGAGCCTATAGCAGCACTTGATGTGTCAATTCAGGCACAGGTGGTAAATCTGCTTCAGGACTTGCAAAAAGAATTCGGGCTTACCTACCTTTTTACAGCCCATGATCTTTCTATGGTAAGGTATATAAGTAATAGAATAGGAGTTATGTATCTGGGCTCTTTGGTTGAGATTGCAAACAGTAAGAGCTTGTTCAAAAAGCCTCTACACCCTTATACAAAGGCTTTGCTTTCTGCTGTACCAAGCCCCGATCCGTCAAAAAAGAATATAAAGGAAAAGGTGAAAATTTCAGGAGAGGTATCACAAGTATTTACCGACTCAAATGCCTGTCGCTTTGCTCCAAGATGTATATATAAAACTAAGATCTGTGAAAAAGAATGTCCTAAACTAAGGGAGATCGAGGTCGGACATAGGGTTGCCTGCCATAATGCAGAGAGTATAAATAGTTAAAAAACTGTAATGCTTTTTAATATATGACTCAAACTTTGGTCAGTATATTAAAAATTCAATACTTCAGCTAACAAAATAATGGTTTTATTAGCTGAAATGTCGAAGTTTCAATGTACTGATTCAATTTTAGGTATGGGAAGTTTCAGTAATTTAAATAATGCAGCGGTTCTTATACTGTGTATTAAGTTTTAATAGGTGCTAACTATTAAAAAAGCTTGTTGAGACGGTATATTGAAGTATAAAAATAAGTGAGTTTATATGATGATAAGTTTGCTTATAAAAAAGACCTTCCAAGAGGGACTTGGTTGGTCTTTTTTATAAGCAAATTTATTCCAATACCGGTGCATTTGAGGAAGGTACTACACTAAGGTCATCCAATATAAAATACCCGTATACGCCCTCTATGCTGTCTAAAAGTTCTATGCCCTTATCAAGTCCGAGTGCAAAGCAGCTTGTACTTAGGGCGTCTCCGTCTACAGAGTATTTGGAAACTATGCTGACTCCCAAAAGTCCGTTTTCATAAGGGTAGCCGGTTTTTGGGTTAAGTATGTGGTGATATTCTTTACCGTCAACTTCTATAAACCTTTCATAAACTCCGGAGGTAACTACGGAAAGATCACTTCCCGTTACAACACCGATAGTTTCCTCTCTCTTGGCAAAAGGCATTTGAAGCCCTACGTTAAAGTCTTCTCCGTTAGGTTTCTTACCCACGCAAAGGACATTGCCCCCTAAGTTAATAATCGCACTTTTTACTCCTTTTGATATAAGATAGTCCTTGATCTTATCAGCTATATAGCCCTTAGCTATAGCTCCAAGGTCTATTCTTGTGTTGGGATTACTAAAAGTAATAGTATTTCCGGATAAGCTTATAGCTGTATAATCAACCGCCTTAACTGCGGCTGCCAAAGTACTTTCATCAGGAAGTGAAGGATGCTCGGATTTAAAATCCCAAAGCTCTTTGACCGGCTCTATGCTTATGTCAAAACTTCCGTTGCTGAGTTTGCTGTAATATAAGCCTTTTTTTATTAAATCCGCCAAGTCATCACTTATTTTAACACTGTCTGAAGTTCTGTGGTTAAGCTTATAAAGCTCACTGCTTTCTCTATGTGCCGAAAATATATCTTCGTAGTAATTACAAAGCTCAAGTGCAGAGTCGAGTATTTGCTTATCTTTTGAATCATATATAGTAATATTTACGAAGGTATCAAGTGCAAACCTTGTATCTGATATAGGCTCGAAGTTTTGTTTTTTATTAAAAAAGTAAGCTGCGGCAAATATCAGGCATAGGCTAAGCAGCGCAAATATATATCTTATAAGCTCATTTTTTTTAATATTAAAATTCAACTTTTAAATTACTCCTTTATTATCATCAGGAGAATAGTTAGGCGCTTCCTTGGTTATGTGTATATCATGAGGATGGCTTTCTCTGAGGGAAGCGGCACTTATTTTTACGAATCCGGCAGTTTCCTGCAATGTCGGTATGTCTTTAGCTCCGCAATATCCCATACCTGAGCGGAGTCCTCCAAGTAATTGATAGATGGTATCTTCTACCATGCCCTTATAGGCAACTCTTCCCTCTACTCCCTCGGGAACGAGTTTTTTGGCATCGGCTTGGAAGTATCTGTCCTTGCTTCCGCTTTCCATTGCGGCAAGTGAACCCATACCCCTGTATACCTTATACTTACGACCTTGGAATAACTCAAAGTCTCCGGGTGATTCATCACAACCGGCAAAAAGTGAGCCCATCATACAAATATTTCCGCCGGCAGCCAGTGCTTTGGTAACATCTCCTGAGTATTTGATGCCGCCGTCAGCGATTATAGGGATGCCATATTCTTTGGCAACGGAGAAACACTCCATAACTGCCGATATTTGAGGTACACCTATACCTGCAATAACTCTGGTTGTGCATATAGAGCCGGGACCTATACCTACCTTTACACAGTCCGCTCCGGCATCAATCAATGCCTTTGTTCCCTCAGCAGTAGCTACATTTCCGGCAATTACCGGAAGATTGGGGAATTCCTTTTTGATCAGCTTTACGCAATTAATTACATTGGCGGAATGACCGTGTGCAGAATCAAGCACTACAACATCAACCTTTTTTGCAACTAAAGCCTTACATCTTTCGATAACATTTGCGGTAATTCCGAGAGCCGCACCGCAAAGTAACCTACCCTGTTCATCTTTTGCGGAATTAGGGTATTTTATTTGCTTTTCAATATCTTTAATAGTTATAAGACCCTTAAGTTCTCCGTTTTTATTTACTATGGGAAGCTTCTCAACCTTGGCTTTGGCAAGTATTGATTTAGCCTCTTCCAAAGTAGTGCCTTCGAGCGCTGTAACCAAGTTGTCCTTAGTCATACAGTCTTCTATTTTCTTACTATAATCTTCTTCAAATTTCATATCTCTATTGGTGATAATTCCGACCAATTTATTATTAACAGTTATGGGAACGCCTGAGATTCTGTACTTTGCCATAAGTTCATTGGCATCTTTTAAAGTGTGTGTGGGTGATAATGAAAAAGGATCCGAGATAACTCCGTTTTCAGAACGCTTTACTTTGTCTACTTCTTCCGCTTGGGCTTCTATGCTCATATTTTTATGTATAATGCCTATACCGCCCTGTCTTGCCATGGCAATAGCCATTCTATGCTCTGTCACAGTATCCATACCTGCGCTCATAAGCGGAATATTTAAGCGGATGTTTTTAGTTAAATATGTGGACAGGTCTACTTGAGAGCCGACCACCTCTGAATATGCGGGCTGCAAAAGTACATCATCAAATGTAATGCCTTCGCCTATAATCTTAGCCATCTTCTCCTCCTAAATGATAAAGTGAATAATACTTTATTAACAGTTTATTTAATCATTAATGATAACAAAAGCAAAAGTGCCTGTCAATCGTTCGTTTACGATTTATCGGGGAGTTGGCAACATAAACAACAGTAATCGTTTGTGGGTAATCAGCTGATAAAAAACACCTTATAATTCAATCATACTCGCAACTCTTTTTCAAAGCTGCGACAAATTCACACAGACTGCGGAACTCGTGTGCTCGCCTACTC
>ERZ773009.1791-NODE-1791-length-14361-cov-9.989864_pt1 | contig 14361 bp, 12 predicted proteins | sample MGYA00580663_ERZ773009 | MGnify/ENA primary metagenome ERZ773009 (study PRJEB29015, sample SAMEA2737969) | human oral metagenome | biome: human oral; feature: human-associated habitat; material: dental | place: China | collected 2026 ... | reverse complement strand
AAAATTATTATTTTGGATATATGACAGCATTGTTTCTTATTTTCTGGTATCTCTGTCAAATTTCTTGGGACTTTAAAACTCGAAAATCATCTTTTCTTGATTTCATAATCACCTCCGTTTTAGCTGGTATGGCTAGTTTGATTCTGACTCTTCCTACTCTATTTGATTTACAGACACATGGAGAAAAATTAACTGAAGTTACAAAGTTTCAAACTGAAAGTAGCTGGTATCTTGATCTCTTTGCTAAGCAATTCATTGGTTCCTTTGACACAACAAAGTATGGGGCCATCCCAATGATTTTTGTTGGACTACTTCCCTTTATTTTGACCATTTTATTTTTTACGCTGAAATCCATTAAGTTTCACGTGAAACTTATCTATGCAATCTTCTTTGCATTTCTAATTGCTAGCTTTTATATAGAAGCTCTTAATTTATTTTGGCAAGGCATGCATACTCCAAACATGTTTTTACATCGCTATGCTTGGATTTTCTCTACCTTGTTAATTTACACAGCAGCAGAAGTCTTAAATCGTCTGAAAGAAATTAAAATCTGGAATTTTTTAGTTTCACTTTTTCTTCTAATAACAGGATTTTTAGCTACCATCTATCTAAAATCGCATTATTCTTTTTTAACAGATTTGAATATTCTACTGACTCTTGAATTTTTAATTGTCTATTCTCTTTTACTCCTTGCAGTTATCAAAAAGTTTATCTCTGTAAATCTATTTGCCATTCTAATTTCTTTATTTATAATGGTTGAAATAAGTTTAAATGCTTCATCTCAAATAGACGGAATTGCTAAAGAATGGGGTTTTGCTTCTCGAAGCTCATATAGTCGAGATATCCCAGCTATGGAATCTTTCTCAACATATACTGGAAATCAATTTACTCGTACTGAAAAACTACAAACTCAGACAGGAAATGACAGTATGAAATTCAACTACAATGGAATATCTCAATTTTCATCTGTTCGAAATCGTTCAGCAAGCTCTACTTTGGATAAACTTGGGTTTAAATCCTCTGGGACTAATCTCAATCTCCGCTATGCAAATAATAGTATTTTGGTTGATAGTTTATTTGGTATCCAGTACAATATATCAGACAGTCCTATTGATAAGTATGGTTTCCAAGATGTATATCAAAAAGATAATCTTACCCTATATGAAAATCAATACTCTCTTCCGATTGCATTTGCTAGTCAATCTATTTACAATGATGTCAAGTTCAATGAACATACTTTAGATAATCAAGCCTCGTTTTTAAATCAACTTGCTAACGTCGATTTTGATTATTTTTCTCCAATCCCTTATGAAAAAACTGAAAATACTAATGATTTGATTAGTGTTATCAGTTCTTCAAATGAGGATGCATCAATCCAGTATCAAATTCAAGTTCCAGAAAACAGCCAAGTTTATCTTTCTTTCACAAACCTTCACTTTTCTAATGACAAACAAAAGAAGGTTGACATCCTTGTAAATGGAGAAAAGAAAACTTTTACAACTGATAATGTCTTCTCCTTCTTTAATCTAGGCTATACAAAAGAGAAAAAAACTTTCAATATCAATGTTAGTTTCCCTGGAAATTCACAAGTATCATTTGAATCTCCCACCTTCTATCGTTTAGATACCAAAACTTTCACCGAGGCAATTCAAAAAATTAAAGAACAACCTGTCACAGTATCAACTTCTAAAAACAAGGTTTTTGCTACATATGATGTTAAACAAGATACGTCCATTTTCTTCACCATTCCTTATGACAAAGGTTGGTCTGCCTACAAAGATGGTAAGAAAATAGAAATTAAACAAGCTCAAATTGGTTTTATGAAAGTTGATATTCCTAAAGGGAAAGGAACTATTACACTTTCCTTTATTCCCAATGGTTTTATTACTGGAGCAATTTGTTCTTTTACTTCTCTCTTACTATTTGGAACCTATAATCACAGACGAAAGTCATCTAAGGCATAAAAAATCGACCAATTAATCGGTCGATTTTTTTAATCTTCTTCCATTTTCTTAGGTTGATAGGCTAGCATACCTAAACCAATAAATAGAGCTAGTATCACGACAAGGAAAACGACTTGATGATGAATATTTCCTGTCATAGAAATTGTTTGTCGTAACCCCGAAACTGAATAACTCATTGGTAACCAGGGATTAATAGCTCTAAAGAAATCATTTGTCAAGGCAAGTGGATAAGTACCTGCACTTGATGCTAACTGTAATAAAAGCAAGATAAGAGAAAAGAAAGCTCCTATACGGCTATTCCATGTTGTTAAAGTGGTCACCATGGACATGAATACTAAACTTGTTAGGATAATGAGAATAAATGTTCTCATTTCATGATTAGCAGTTAAACCAATAAGATGAACTCCTCCATATACCAAAATTCCTGCCAAAACAGCTATAATACCATTTATTTCAGCTCGAGATTTCAACCAAGCCCAACGGCTCTCTGGATGACGTCCTGAAGGTAGCTTCGCAAAGATCATATTCGTTGATATTGCTGCAACAAAGAGAGCAACTGATATCATATAAGGAGCCATTGCAATTCCATTTACAGGAACTTGGTCATTGTCAGTTTTGGAGAGACTGAGAGGATTTGACAAAATCTCTGCATTTTTAGATTCTGTTGATGCTAACTTGAGTTGATCACTAGCATTACCTAATCCTTGTCCCAAAGAAGCAACTCCTGACTGTAAATCTTCCAATCCAAAAGTTAACTTTGTTCCACCTTCTGCAAGTTTCCCAGATCCATCTGCCAATTTATTAGCTCCATTCTCTAATTGAGAAGCACCTGAAATTAACTGACTGGATTTGTCAGCTAGTTGGCTAGATCCTGACTTCAATTTATCAACTCCTGCTATCAATTCTTGACTCTTTTGATTCAATTGACTGGAGCCAGTTGATAATTTTTCAATACCAGACACTAAGTCTGGAGTTTTTTCAACTAATTGACCAACTCCTGCTGTCAATTTAGAAGATTTTTGTGTCAAGTTAGTTGAGCCTGAAACTAGTTGATCCAAACTACCTGTCAAGGTGGAATTCTTTTCACTTAGTTGACTTGCCCCCTGAGAAACTTTATCAACACCTGCAGTATATGCGTTTACACCTGATGCAATCGACTGACTGGCAGGAACTAATTTACTCGTCACTGCTCCCTGTATTTCTGTTAATCCACTTGACAATCCTGTCAAAGAAGTAGAAGCAAGCGGTAATATTTGATTAGCTTGATTTTTTAATGTCGAAAGATTTGAAGATTGATTTTGTAAGTTTTCTAAACTTCCCTGTAAACCTTGTACTAAAGCTATAATTGACTGAGCCGATTGAATACTATCGGTCGAATTTTGAGATACAGAAGCGCTTATCTCAGCTTGTTGCTCACTTGTCAATGATTGATAAGCTGCTGTCGATTGAATATTAGCTAATGTAGTCACTTTATCAGACTGAGCACTTGCTAACATTTGATTAGAAAGAGATACTATACTTGATAAAACAGAATCTAATTGTTTTGTATCTCCAACATCAATATTTTGAATAGCTTGATTTAACTGATTCAAATCAGAAGATAATTGATTAATTTGATCTTTTTGCTCAGATGAAGCATCTAACTTGCTAGAAAGTTGTTGAATCCCTTCACTTAATTGCTCCACCCCCATTCGAAGTGTAGCTGATTGATTAGATAACTGATTAGCACCTGTTGCAAGACTTCCCACTCCATTGGTGTAGGCACTAACACCAGATGAAAATTGATTAAGACCAGCATTGAGCTGAGAAACACCGCCAGTATAAGATTCTACACCAGTATATAATTGATTAATTCCCCTCACTAATTCAGGACTTTTAGAAGATAATTGACCTAACCCACTATCTAATTGACTCACTGCACCAGTATATGTAACTAAACCACTATTAAAATTCCCTAAGCCAAGATGAAGTTGTTCAACACCAGAGACATAAGAGGATAATCCTTTAGTAAACTGCTCCGTTCCATTTGAAAATGTTAAACTTGAATCTGCTAAAGAGTGTAGGTTAGTAGTTAATGTTTGACTTCCTGCCACTAACTGATTCGCTCCATCAGTTAGTTTTTCACTACCAGACGCTACTTGACTTATCCCATTCTTTAAATCGACCATTTTGTTAAATAAAGCTTTAGTATAAGTCTCGGTTACATTGGTAGAAACATTCTGCTTTAATTGTGTCATTGCAGAATCACTCATCTTGCTGGCAATAAAGCTATGACCACTTGAAGTCTGATAATCGATTTGCATTTGCTCTGGATGATTCGTTAAAATAGAAACTGCTTTTTCAGATAAATCACTTGGTAAAGTCACTACCATATAGTAATCGCCATCTTCCAATCCCTTCTTTCCTTCATCTTCATCTACAAAATGAAAATCCAAGATTTTATTTTCTTTTAAATTGAACACCATGTCTTTTCCTATAGACATGCTATTACCATTATAGGAAGCATCTTTATCATTATTGACAACTGCCACAGGTAAGTCAGACAATTGACCATATGGATCCCACATTGATGACAAAAATATGACATTGTACAGAGCGGGAATAAGAGAAATCCCTATCATGACAATAATAAAGTTTGGTTTTTTAAAAATTGCTTTCCATTCTTTAAACATAGTTTCTCCTTTTTTAAACACATTGTCTAAAATTTTGATATAATAGATTATACAATAAAAAATATAAATTACAAGATAAAAAAATCAATTTTTAGACACATAGTCTAATTTGTTTATAAGGAGGAAATATGCAAGAAAGTAACAAACGCTTAAAAACAAAGCGAACTATTGAAAATGCTATGGTACAACTACTGATAGAACAGCCATTTGATCAAATTTCTACTGTCAAGTTAGCAAAAAAAGCCGGAATTAGTCGTTCCAGCTTCTATACTCACTATAAGGATAAGTATGATATGATTGAGCACTATCAAAGCAAGCTATTTCATACATTTGAATATATTTTTCAAAAACATGCTCATCACAAAAAAGATGCTATTTTAGAAGTCTTTGAATATCTAGAGTCAGAACCACTTCTGGCTGCCCTTCTTTCTGAAAATGGGACTAAAGAAATCCAAAATTTCTTACGAAATAAACTTCATATCATGCTCAGCACAGATTTACAAAAACGCTTTATGCAACTGAATCTCAATACCACTGAATTAGCATATAGTAGCATCTATCTAACTCACGCACTTTTTGGTGTTTGCCAAACTTGGATTGCACATGGAAAAAAAGAAAGTCCTCAAGAAATAACAGACTTCCTTATGAAGATGCTTGGTGATATAAATTGATACAAAAAAGGGAACAACACTATGTTCCCTTTTATCTATACTCCGCCAGTAGGACTCGAACCTACGACATCATGATTAACAGTCATGCGCTACTACCAACTGAGCTATGGCGGATAAAATAGTCCGTACGGGATTCGAACCCGTGTTACCGCCGTGAAAAGGCGGTGTCTTAACCCCTTGACCAACGGACCTTCTATCTGTAGCAGATATAACCATTATATCAATTTCTTGCTAATTGTCAATTACTTTTGAGATTTTTTCTCTAGAATATCTTTTAATTTTCTAATTTTTAATCTTGAAATAGGACAACGATGGTCTTCATAGAAAACAATTTCTAAGTTTTTTCGATCAATTTCTCTGATATTGCCTATATTTACCAAAAATGACTTGTGAGGAGAATAAAATCTCTGAGTATGTTTGTCCTTTTCCTGAATATCTGTCATGGTACCGTAAAACTCTTTGGCAAAATTCTTACCAATAATGCGCAATTTATGAGAAACTCCTGTCGTTTCAATATACAGAATGTCATGGTAAGGAATTTTTAAATCATTTCCCTTGTAATTGTAGTCAAAATAATCTACCACATCTTCATTTTCAAGTAACATACTCTTCGTGTAGAAGATATTCTGCTCAATTCTCTTTTTAAATAACTCATCATTGATATCCTTATCAACAAAATCTAGGGCTGATACCTGGTATTTATAGGTTAGAGTCGCAAACTCTGATCGACTGGTGATAAAGACGATAATAGCATAAGGATTGTGATGACGAATAAACTGGGCAACTTCAAACCCTTTTTTCTCAATTCCATGAATATCAATATCTAGAAAATAAAGCTGGTTTACTTCATCATTTTCGATATATTCCTTAAACTCACGAACTTTTCCCGTTGTCTTGTATGATATTGGAATATTCGATTCTTTCGAAATTTCATCCAATATTCTCTCTAGTCTCACTTGATGTTCAATAACATCTTCTAAAATTAAAACTTTCATTCAAATTCCCTCTTAAATCTAATGATTTGTCTAAATGTACTGCCTTCCATCTCTGTTTCTAAAATAATATTATTGTACTTATCTAATAGTTCTTTCACATTATTTAATCCTACTCCGCGATTTCTTCCCTTAGTGGAGAATCCTAAAGCAAATAGATCTCCTGAAGGAGTCATCGTCATTTTACATGAATTCTGAATCACAATAACTGTTTCAGTTTCCATCTTAATAACTGCTACTTCCATCTGCTTTTTATAACTATCAGCCGATCCTTCGACAGCATTGTTCAATAAAACGCTCATGATACGAACCAAATCCAATAGTTCAATTGGGAGCTTAGTAATCGTATCTTTTACTTCCAGTGTAAACTCTACACCATTATTTCGAGCATAAACAATTGACTGAGCAACCAAACTTCGTAAAGCTGAATCTTCTATGTTGTTCAAATCAAAGTAAGTATACTTATCTGAACGCAGTTTGTGATTAGCTTTAACCAAAACTTCATTGTAAACTCTGTCAATTTCCTGTAAATCACCACTGTCAATTGCCATCTGCATGCTGACAAGCATCCCAGCATAGTCATGTCTAAACCCACGTATTTCATTATACAAAGCAACAATTTCATCTGTGTAGTTTTGTAAATGTTTCTGTTCAAATTTCTTCTGCTTCAAAGCAATCTCTTTCTCCATTTGTTCTTTATGAGAATTCATTGCAAAGAAAGTCAAAAGTAAAGAGATAAAGACAATAGATGATAAAATACTTCCAAAACTATTCAAATGTTTAATCGTACTTACCATATCTGAAATGAAAGATACAATATGTAGAAGTAGTAAAGCAAAAAAGACTTTTTTCAAGAAAGGATAGAGATAATCTTTGTCAAAATAGTTTAGTTCCAAATGGAAATAACGAATGATTGTTACGATAACGAGATAAGTCAACACCGTTACAACTAAAAAGAATAGGCCATAATATTGTAAAACAAAATTGTCTCCTGTTAGAGAGGAGAAAGTTACAGACAGAAAGGTATGAGTGCTCTCATATAAAAGAGATAGTAGTAAACTTAGGAATAGTCCTCTATCCCTCTTATACTGTTTAATACATTTAAAATAGAAATATAGCATCAAAGGAAATAAAAATGTTCCAATCCCTAACCCCTCTAAGTATAGAAGATAAAAAGGAAGGTCAAGTACTGTTCCTACTAGTAATGTATAACCACCAAAAAAGCATAATTCCTTTGTTTTTATTTGCCTTTTACAAATTAAACGGTAACTTTGACTAATAATAAAAACATATAATATCAAATCTACTAATAAGAAAAAATCCATTATTCTACTCCCTTATCTTCTTTTGAAGAGATTAAGTAAACTATTAATTGTTTTTCTAGTTTCCCCACCTCGAATCTCCTGCAAGTCTTTTTCCTTCAAGGCTACAAACTGTTCCAATTTAACTGTGTTTTTCATAATAAAATCTCCTAAAGTGTTTTTTCCTGTAAGCTAACTTACAAAAACTATTATACAAAATGGAATTTCATTGTAGATAAAATTCTCTCAACTGTCATTTTTTTCTCCCCAAGTGTACTTTTTTAAGAAAAAAGCCGGGAAAATTCCCAGCTTTGCTACTATATTGATCCCAGCAGGATTCGAACCTGCGACCGTTCGCTTAGAAGGCGAATGCTCTATCCAGCTGAGCTATGAGACCTAATACAGCTATTCTACCAAAAATCCAATTGAAAGTCAATTTTCTATTTATGATAGGGTGATCCCTGCTGAATCGTAAAAGCCCGATAGATTTGTTCAACAAGGACTAGTCTCATTAACTGATGAGGCAAGGTTAAGCGACCAAAACTAACAGAAAGATTGGCTCTTTTTTTTACATCCTGTGCTAACCCCAGACTCCCTCCAATAATAAAGGTAAGAGTAGAAAATCCTTTTATAGAAGCTTCTTCTAGCTGCTTACTAAATTCTTCTGAGGAGAAAGTTCTCCCTTCGATAGCCAACGCAATAACAAAATCACGGTCACCAACTTTTGATAAAATTCTCTGACCTTCTATTTCTAAAATCTTTTGATTTTCTGACTCACTGGCCCTATCTGGTGTTTTTTCATCTGCTAGCTCAATCATTTCAAGCTTAGCAAATCGAGAAATTCGTTTTGAATACTCTGCGATACCATCTTTTAAATACTTTTCTTTCAGTTTCCCAACTGTTACAACTTTAATTTTCATGACTCTATTCTAACATATTCTCTATTTTTTCACATCTTATTCACAAAATAAAAGGTTAATTTTAGCCGAGAAAACCACAGATTTTTGAAAGTTATCCACAATCTGTGAAAAACTTTTATTTTTAAGTTATAATTAAGCTAGTCAGTTTATACTTTCATTAATTTAAAACATATGGAGGCAAATATGAAACATCTCAAAACATTTTACAAAAAATGGTTTCAATTATTAGTCGTTATCGTCATTAGCTTTATTAGTGGAGCCTTGGGGAGTTTTTCAATAAACCAACTAACTCAGAAAAGTACTGTAAGTAACTCCAACAACAATAGTACTATTACACAGACTGCCTATAAGAACGAAAATTCAACAACACAGGCTGTTAACAAAGTAAAAGACGCTGTTGTTTCTGTTATTACTTATTCAGCTAACAGACAAAATAGCGTATTTGGCAATGATGATACAGATACAGATTCTCAGCAAATCTCTAGTGAAGGATCTGGGGTTATTTATAAAAAGAATGACAAAGAAGCTTATATTGTCACCAACAATCACGTTATAAATGGTGCCAGCAAAGTAGATATTCGTTTGTCAGATGGAACTAAGGTACCTGGAGAAATAGTCGGGGCTGACACTTTCTCTGATATTGCTGTCGTCAAAATCTCTTCAGAAAAAGTGACTACAGTAGCTGAATTTGGTGATTCTAGTAAGTTAACCGTAGGAGAAACTGCTATTGCTATTGGTAGCCCATTGGGTTCTGAATATGCAAATACTGTTACTCAGGGTATTGTATCTAGTCTCAATCGAAATGTGTCCTTAAAATCTGAGGATGGACAAGCTATTTCTACAAAAGCCATCCAAACTGATACTGCTATTAACCCAGGTAACTCTGGTGGCCCACTAATCAATATTCAAGGACAGGTTATCGGAATTACCTCAAGTAAAATTGCCACAAATGGAGGAACATCTGTAGAAGGTCTTGGTTTTGCAATCCCTGCAAATGATGCTATCAATATTATTGAACAATTAGAAAAGAACGGAAAAGTGACTCGTCCAGCTTTGGGAATTCAAATGGTCAATCTCTCAAATATTAATACAAGTGATATTAGAAGACTGAATATTCCAAGCAGTGTAACATCTGGTGTAGTTGTTCGTTCTGTGCAAAGTAATATGCCTGCAAATGGTCACCTTGAAAAATACGATGTTATTACAAAAGTAGATGACAAAGACATCGCTTCATCAACAGACTTACAAAGTGCTCTTTACAATCATTCTATCGGAGACACCATTAAGATAACTTACTATCGTAACGGTAAAGAAGAAACTACATCTATTAAACTTGACAAGAGTTCAGGCGATTTAGAATCTTAATTGACATCTATATAAAGAAAGCTTTACATAAGAGAAAAGATGTGTTAGTGTAGAATCATGGAAAAATTTGAAATGATTTCTATCACGGATATACAAAAAAATCCCTATCAACCTCGAAAAGAATTTGATGGAGAAAAACTACATGAACTAGCACAGTCTATCAAAGAAAATGGGGTCATTCAACCGATTATTGTTCGTCAATCTCCTGTTATTGGTTATGAAATCCTTGCAGGAGAGAGACGCTATCGCGCTTCACTTTTAGCTGGTCTAACGTCTATCCCAGCTGTTGTTAAACAACTTTCAGACAAAGAGATGATGGTCCAGTCCATCATTGAAAATTTACAAAGAGAAAATTTAAATCCAATAGAAGAAGCACGCGCCTATGAATCTCTTGTAGAGAAAGGATTTACCCATGCTGAAATTGCAGATAAAATGGGCAAATCTCGTCCATATATCAGCAACTCCATTCGTTTGCTTTCCTTGCCAGAACAGATTATCTCAGAAGTAGAAAATGGCAAACTATCACAAGCTCATGCGCGTTCTCTAGTTGGGTTGAATAAGGAACAACAAGACTATTTCTTTCAACGAATTATAGAGGAAGACATTTCTGTAAGGAAGTTAGAAGCTCTTCTGACAGAGAAAAAACAAAAGAAACTTCAAAAAACGAATCATTTCATACAAAATGAAGAAGAACAGTTAAAAAAACTACTCGGATTAGATGTAGAAATCAAACTGTCTAAAAAAGATAGCGGAAAAATCATTATTGCTTTCTCAAATCAAGAAGAATACAATAGAATTATCAACAGCCTGAAATAAGGCTGTTCTTTTATTTTTTTATCTCACAATGTTATCCACTCTTTTTTTTAATAAAAAGCTTAATAAATCAATAGTTTCTGATTTTATCCCCAACCTGTGGATAAAACTTGATAACATTGTGGATTAATTTTCACAGCTTGTGGAAAATTCTTGCTATCTATGGTAAAATAAGTCTAACATTAAACTTTTAAATAGTAAAGGAGGAGAATGGATTGAAAGAAAAACAATTTTGGAATCGTATATTAGAATTTGCTCAAGAAAGATTAACTCGATCCATGTATGATTTCTATGCTATTCAAGCTGAACTCATTAAGGTAGAGGAAAATGTTGCCACTATATTTTTACCACGATCTGAAATGGAAATGGTCTGGGAAAAACAACTAAAAGATATCATTGTAGTAGCTGGTTTTGAAATTTATGATGCTGAAATAACTCCCCACTATATTTTCACCAAGCCTCAAGATACGACTATTTCACAAGTTGAAGAAGCTACAAATTCAACTCTTTATGACTATAGTCCAAAGTTAGCATCTATTCCTTATTCGGATACTGGATTAAAAGAAAAGTATACCTTTGATAATTTTATCCAAGGAGATGGAAATGTTTGGGCAGTATCAGCCGCTTTGGCTGTCTCTGAAGATTTGGCTCTGACCTATAACCCTCTTTTTATCTATGGAGGACCTGGCCTTGGTAAGACTCACTTACTCAATGCAATTGGGAATGAGATTTTGAAAAATATTCCTGATGCGCGTGTGAAGTACATCCCTGCTGAAAGCTTTATCAACGACTTTCTTGAACACCTGAGACTTGGTGAAATGGAAAAGTTCAAAAAAACTTACCGTAGTCTTGATCTCTTGTTAATTGATGATATCCAATCGCTGAGTGGCAAAAAAGTTGCAACTCAAGAAGAATTTTTCAATACTTTCAATGTTCTCCATAGCAATCAAAAACAAATTGTTCTGACTAGTGATCGTAGTCCTAAACACTTAGAAGGCCTTGAAGAACGGCTTGTCACGCGCTTTAGCTGGGGCTTGACGCAAAACATCACACCACCTGACTTTGAAACACGTATTGCCATTTTACAAAGTAAAACAGAGCATTTAGACTACAATTTCCAAAGTGATACCCTAGAATACCTAGCTGGCCAATTTGATTCAAACGTTCGAGAACTTGAAGGAGCAATCAACGACATCACTTTAATTGCAAGAGTGAAGAAGATTAAGGATATCACTATCGATATCGCTGCAGAAGCCATTAGAGCTCGCAAACAAGATGTTAGCCAAATGCTCGTCATCCCAATTGACAAAATTCAAAATGAAGTTGGTAACTTTTATGGTGTCAGTGTCAAAGAAATGAAGGGAAGTAGACGCCTTCAAAATATTGTTTTAGCCCGTCAAGTAGCTATGTATTTATCTAGAGAACTAACAGATAATAGTCTTCCAAAAATTGGGAAGGAATTTGGTGGAAAAGATCACACAACAGTCATTCATGCCCATGCTAAAATTAAATCTTTGATTGATGAAGACGATAATTTACGTTTAGAAATTGAATCAATCAAAAAGAAAATCAAATAACTTGTGGATAACTTTTGCTTTTTTATCTTTTTTATCCACATTTTTTAAACAAGCTAAAAAACTTGATATGACTTGTTTAAAGTCTGTTTTCCACAGATTTCACAGACTCTATTATTACTATTATCCTTCTAATACTAAAAATAAATAAAGGAGAATCCATGATTCATTTTTCAATTAATAAAAATTTATTTCTACAAGCATTAAATACTACTAAGAGAGCTATTAGTTCTAAAAATGCTATTCCTATTTTATCAACCGTAAAAATTGACGTGACCAATGAAGGTGTTACTTTAATTGGTTCAAATGGTCAAATTTCAATTGAAAATTTTATTTCTCAAAAAAATGAAGATGCTGGTTTATTAATTACTTCTTTAGGTTCGATCCTTCTTGAAGCTTCTTTCTTTATCAATGTGGTATCTAGTCTACCTGATGTGACTCTTGATTTTAAAGAAATTGAACAAAATCAAATTGTTTTAACCAGCGGCAAATCAGAAATTACCCTAAAAGGAAAAGATAGCGAACAATATCCACGAATCCAAGAAATTTCAGCAAGCACTCCTTTGGTTCTTGAAACAAAATTACTCAAGAAAATTATCAATGAAACAGCCTTTGCTGCAAGTACACAAGAGAGTCGTCCAATTTTAACAGGTGTTCATTTTGTATTAAGTCAACACAAGGAGCTAAAAACAGTGGCAACAGACTCTCATCGTCTAAGCCAGAAAAAATTAACGCTTGAGAAAAATAGTGATGATTTTGATGTTGTAATTCCTAGCCGTTCTCTACGCGAATTTTCAGCAGTATTTACAGATGATATTGAAACTGTAGAGATTTTCTTTGCCAATAACCAAATCCTCTTTAGAAGCGAAAATATTAGCTTCTATACTCGTTTGTTAGAAGGTAACTATCCTGATACAGATCGTTTGATTCCAACGGACTTTAATACTACTATTACTTTTGATGTTGTAAACTTACGCCAGTCAATGGAACGTGCTCGTCTTTTATCAAGTGCTACTCAAAATGGTACTGTGAAACTTGAAATTAAAGATGGGGTTGTTAGCGCCCATGTTCACTCTCCAGAAGTTGGTAAAGTAAACGAAGAAATCGATACGGAGCAGGTGACTGGTGATGATTTAACTATTAGTTTCAACCCAACTTACTTGATTGATTCCCTCAAGGCTTTAAATAGCGAAAAGGTAACTATTAGCTTTATCTCAGCTGTTCGTCCATTTACTCTTGTGCCAGCAGATACTGACGAGGACTTCATGCAGCTCATTACACCAGTTCGTACAAATTAAGTTAAAGAGGTTGAGCCTAGCTCGCCTCTTTTATGATATAATCGAAAAAGAAAAGGAGAGTAGTATGTATCAAGTTGGAAATTTTGTTGAAATGAAAAAACCACATGCTTGCACCATCAAGTCAACAGGAAAAAAAGCTAATCGTTGGGAAATTACACGTGTAGGAGCAGATATAAAAATCAAATGTAGCAATTGTGACCATGTTGTCATGATGGGGCGCTATGATTTTGATCGAAAAATGAATAAAATTATTGACTGAGAACTCTTAGTTAGAGGGTTAGCACTTTATCCCTTTTTGTGTTATAATATTAGGGATTGAAATGAAAACGGAGAATGAGAAAATATGGCTTTAACAGCAGGTATCGTTGGTTTGCCAAACGTTGGTAAATCAACACTATTTAATGCAATTACAAAAGCAGGAGCAGAGGCAGCAAACTACCCATTTGCGACGATTGATCCAAACGTTGGAATGGTAGAAGTTCCAGATGAACGCCTCCAAAAATTGACGGAAATGATTACTCCTAAAAAGACAGTTCCAACAACATTTGAGTTTACAGATATCGCAGGGATTGTAAAAGGTGCATCAAAAGGAGAAGGGCTAGGGAATAAATTCTTGGCCAATATCCGTGAAGTAGATGCGATTGTTCATGTAGTTCGTGCTTTTGATGATGAAAATGTCATGCGCGAGCAAGGACGTGAAGATGCTTTTGTGGATCCCCTGGCAGATATTGATACTATTAACCTAGAGTTGATTCTTGCTGACTTAGAATCAGTTAACAAACGATATGCGC
>ERZ773009.1789-NODE-1789-length-14362-cov-8.032781_pt1 | contig 14362 bp, 9 predicted proteins | sample MGYA00580663_ERZ773009 | MGnify/ENA primary metagenome ERZ773009 (study PRJEB29015, sample SAMEA2737969) | human oral metagenome | biome: human oral; feature: human-associated habitat; material: dental | place: China | collected 2026 ... | reverse complement strand
GGCGCACGCCGATCATGAGATCCATGTTCGCGACGAGGGAGAGGAGTTCGCTCGTCGTGTATTCGTCAGTGAGGACGGTGCATTCCTCGTGCGTACGGGCGGCAACGGTCTCGGCGGTGCGGACGTCCTCGGGGTACTGCATGGGGAGGAAAATGACGCGCGCGCCGAGCTCCCGGACGATGGCGTCACTGATCTCGGCGAGGACTTCTTTATAATGCTGCCACCCCTGCCAGTCGCGCACGGAGATGCCAACAACGGGCTTTGCGCCGTCCGCGCCGTAATGCGCGAGGATGGCGCGCCCCGCCTCTTTTCCGACGGGATGGATGCCGAGCACAGGGTCGGCGGTGCACTCCATGGGCGGACGCATGATGCCGAGCCGCCGCAGCTCCGCCATGGAGCCCTCATCGCGCACGGTGATGAGCGACACACGGTTGCCAAGCCAGCGCATCGCGCGGCAGGCAAACACCCCCGTGACGGGGCCGATCCCCTGCGCGTAGAGCATAACGCGTTTGCCGAGGAGCAGCGCGAGGAAGATCACCGCCATGTAGTAGTACAGACTGCGCCCGCTCGTGACGTTCTGGAGGAGGCTCCCGCCGCCGCTGACGACGAGATCGGCGCGGCGCATGGCGGAGAAAATCGCCCCCGCATCAAACGAGCCGATCGCCTCGACGCCGTGCCGGCGGCGCGTGTCGGCGGGATCGGCGGAGATCACCGTGATATGAAGTTCCGGGTCCAGGTCTCCGAGCACCTCGAGCATCGCCGCGAGCATCGCCTCGTCGCCCGCATTCTTTGCACCGTAGTACCCCGATACGACGATCCGCTTCATCGGGTCAGATCCCCTCCGTTCCTTCGAGCCCATAGTATTGGTTGTGTTCCCTCTGCATCATGCTGCCTTGACCCGCTCGAGCAATCGATTCCATGCCGCAACGAGCGCGACAAGCACGGCTCCAATCGCCCCTCCGAGCAGGACACCGCCGACGCCGCGCACGAGCGACATCTCGATCGGCGTGCGCATATGCGCAAATGTCTCGACCATCGATCCCTGCGCAATGGTGGCGGCGAGGACAAGTCCGAACACGATCATGGTTTTCCACCGCCGCGCCGCCGCGTAGATGCCGAGCAGGAACGCGGGATGCCCGATCAGAAATTCCTTCGTCCGCGGACGCGCATAAAAGAGCTGTTCGAGGAAGGCGCGAAGCTTCAGCTCGATGCCGGGTACAGGCAGACCTGATGTGTGCCCGCTGCGCAGGACGAGGACGACGAGTGCCCCGAGGAGCACGAGTGCGCCGAGCAGCGAGCCGACGCGTACAGGGGTGTCCAAAATCTCCCGCACTTGTCCCATGACGCCCGCGGAGGTGTCGAACCGCCCGTCAAATATGTCAAACCGCTGCATGAACGCAATGGCCACCAAAATCATCGGCAGGACAAAGGTGAGCTTGATCCCGCGGAAAATGTCGAACTCGAGGAAGTAGCGTGTGTCCGCGAGCGCGCCCGAGAGATAGGAAGCACCGATCATCGAGAGCGCGCTTGTGATGGAGAGCAGTATCAGCCCCGCGACAATGATGCGCCATACGGGGGCGTCCTTTTGGAACCGCCTGCCGCGCAGGAGGTCGAGGAGGCCAACCATCGCGAGCGCGGGGAAGAGGTTGGCGCTCGCGAGCGCCGCGAGAATCCGAATTTTGCTCCCCGCGCCGAGCAGGATCGGCATCATCCCGATGAGCGCAGTAATGGCAAAGAAGAGCAGGACGGCGCGCCGCCTGCGGTTCAGTGCGGGGATGATGAGAGAGAGGTAGAGCACGCCCGCCGCCGCAACCCCCATGATGACAAGAGCACGCAGGATACGCGGCGGTTCGTAGGCGGCAAATGTCCCGGCTTTTCCGATTTTGAATCCGTGCGCACGCAGCGCCGCGCTCGTATCGGAAAAATACTTCATATTCGTTTCGAGCAGCGACATATTCGGCGCAGGATCTTCGTAGATGCGCAGGAGGTTGATGCGGATGTTGCGCTCCTCGTCCGTCGTCACCCATCGCTCAACGGCGGCGTCGATCTTGAGCTTTGTCAGCTCATCCTTTGGGATGGAGTAGAGCCGCGCGACATGATCGTAGCCGACGCCCTTTGCGATCTCCTCCATGCCCTGTTGGTTGTAAAACTGCAGCTGTGTCACGCCCTCGATGAGCCCAAGCGTTAAATTGCGCGCGCGCATCTCGTCGATGGTCGTTTGGAGCGCTTTCGGCGCGCCGAGCGTCTCCGTCCCCGAAAATACAATGTCCGAGACGCGGATGCCGTCGAGCCGCGCAAAGACCGCCCGCACATCGTCGGACGTTGCCGTATGATAGTTCGACGGACGCGCGATGACGTCGAACCCTGCCGCATTCACAGCACGCAGCTCATCGCTCGGCAAGCCGATGTTGCGCTTTTCGAATGCCTCGTAATAGTCCTTGACCGCGATGACCTCGTCGCTTCCGACTGTGTGGACGGTCACGCGCTGTGCGCCGAACCTGCGGAAGAGATCGTCCTTGAGCTCTGCGAATGCCGCCGCATCATGCCCGACGATGTAGATCTCCGTCCCGACGATTTTCCCGTCCTCGACCATTGCGCGCCACAGCGGATTGGTCAGCATCCCCGCATGGTAGCGCGCGAGGATGTCTGCGCCCGTGAGTGCAACCGCCTTGCCGTTCACGTTGAACTTCTTAAACGTCGTCTCGTAGACGGCGAGCGATGTGATGCCCGCGTCCTTCGCACGCGCGAACACCTCGTCCGCGGGCAGTCCCTCGCGCGCGGCGAGCTCCAAGAGCCCCTCATAGTCGATGGCGAGCTCCACCGTGCGGCTCTCCTCCTCGACGGCGTGGCGCTGCATACCGATGACAAGCGAGGCAATAAGTCCGATGAATATGGCTGCGAGCAGCACGGGATGATAGTGAAATTTCTTCATGAACCTTCCTTCTCCGCTGCGAAAATCACGGTGCGTCTTTACCCGCCGTCACGATAACGACATCATCGCGCGCCTCTACGCTCCGAAAGGCAAGCCCGAGGGGGAGCGCATCGGCACGCGCGACAACGACGTCGGGAAAGAGAGAGTCGAGGCTGAGCGTATTCATGCCGCGCCCGCGCGCGGAGATCCGCCGGATCTTGTAGTAAAGATCACCGGATACGACCTCGAACGCGCCCTCGAGCGTCACGTCAAAGGTCTGCCCGAGCGCCTTTGTCTTTGCGGTCGCGGTAACGCCCGCAGGCGTTACGGTCACGGCGACATCCTCGAATTTCCCCGAGGATTTTGTAATCAGCTCGCGGATCGCCTCCGCGTCGATCACGCCGCGCAGCTCCGCCGTCTCGGCAGAGGTGAGGACAGCCTTGTGTTCGGTCAGGAGCGTCATGGGGGCGATGTGCAGCCCTGTTCCCGTAAGGGTGAGCTCGCGGACAAAGATTTTGCCGATGCGCCCTTGCCGCATGACGCCGTCCACCGCACCGATCTCACCGAAGATGAGACGCGGGCTGTCCGTGATGGAAATCTGCACGTCCTCTGCCGCTGTCTGCTCACGCAGGGCATCAACGATGAGGTTCGTGGCGAATGCAGGGAGGGCGAGCATCGCCCCTGCGGCGATGATAACGACGATGAGCAGTGTGACGGCGGCTTTCCACATGGGATGCGTCCCTCCTTTGGGTATTTTGTGGGATGAATGTGCGGCGGTGTCTTTGGGTCGTGGGCGCATATCGACGTTGCTGTGCAACCGAGGTATGCAATGTATAGCGGCTCAGGGTATCTTTCTTGCCGCTGCGCAAATGAGGCATTTTTTCGGCATCTCCGGTTCGCAGACGCATTCTTGTCGCTGCGCAAACGACGTGCGCGTCACCGACGGTATGCTCAGATACTGCGCCGCACCACCCGGCGGTCTATCATGCGCCGGGCAGTGCCGCGGCGCGCCGACATTCCGACTAAAAGAACGATCCGGAGCACGCCGCCCCTATGGGGTAAAAGCTCCGCGACGGCGATATGCGCCCCCTCACCGTGCGATAGGTAACGGCGATACGGATTCGCACATCATGTACGGCACGATGTCACGCGCCCTGTATCTCATCACGGCGGCGTAACGTATTGCCTGCGAAATAACGCCGCTAGGCGCTCCCCCCATGCCACGATGTGAGATAGAAGCCCTTATCAAGCCGCAACCTAAGCGACGTGCAAGCTTGGATGCAGAGCAAGGAACAAGAAAAATACAAGCGAAGTCGTAGTTAAAAACCTACTACGAGCGCAGTATTTTTCGCAGTGACACAGCTATGCGCCAAGATCGCACGCCGCGCCCCCGTCATACCGCAACATAAGTGACGCGGAAGTTTCGATGCATAGCTAGGAAGTGAGGAGAACGCGAGGAAGGCGTAGATGAACCCTACGTCGACGAAGCGTTCGACGAAATGACGACGCTAGGCGCGAAAATCCCGCGTCACACCTAGAAGTCGTGGTTCGCCTTTGCATTAAGATACGCCCTAATAAACGGATCAATCTCCCCGTCCATGACTGCCTGTACGTTGCCGGTCTCGGCGTTCGTGCGGACATCCTTGACCATGGTATACGGCTGAAATACGTAGGAACGGATCTGACTGCCCCACTCGATTTTTTGCTGGACGCCTTCGAGCTTGGCAAGCTCCTCTTCCTTTTTCTCCTGCTCCAGCTCAAAGAGTTTGGCGCGCAGCATCTTGAGGCACTGCTCCTTGTTTTGGAGCTGGGAACGCTCATTTTGGCACTGTACGACGATGCCCGTCGGCTCGTGCGTCATGCGGACGGCGGACGAGGTCTTATTGATGTGCTGTCCGCCCGCACCGCTCGCGCGGTAGTAGTCGACGCGCACGTCGTCCATGTCGATGTCAACCTCAACGGCATCGTCGATCTCGGGCATGACGTCGCACGCGGAGAACGAGGTGTGCCGCCGCGCCTGCGAGTCAAACGGGGAGATGCGGACGAGACGATGGACGCCTTTTTCGGATTTCAAAAAGCCGTAGGCATTGTGCCCCTTGATGAAAAGGCTCGCGGACTTGACGCCCGCCTCGTCGCCCGGCTGGAGGTCGGCGGTCTCGACGGTAAATCCGTGCCGCTCCGCCCAGCGTCCGTACATGCGCAGGAGCATCTGTGTCCAGTCCTGCGCCTCGGTGCCGCCCGCGCCCGCGTGGAGTGTGAGGATGGCGTTGTTGGCGTCGTACTCACCCGAGAGGAGCACCTCGAGCTGGAGTGTCTCAAGCCCCTCGGCGATCGCGTCCAGCTCTGCGCGGATGTCGCCCTCCATGGTGGGGTCGTTTTCCTCGATGCCCATTTCGTAGAGGGTTTCGGCGTCTTCGTATTTGGCGGCGAGGGCTTTGTAGGTGTCGACGCCGCCCTTGAGTCCCGCGAGTTCTTGATTGACTTTTTGCGCCGCCGCCGCGTCGTCCCAAAAGGTCGGCTCGCTCATTTTGTATTCGAGCTCGGCGATTTTTTCCTCTTTCGCAGGGATTTCAAGGGAAATGCGCATCTGATCCAGCTTTTCGCCCAAATCATTGAGTGTTGGTTTCAGATCTTCCAGCATGTTGTTTCTTTCCTAAAGTAAAATCAAAAATATTCTTTTCCCTCACAGGGAGGATCTATAGTGAACTGTAAGCTTGGATGCAGAACAAGGAACAAGAAAAATACAAGCGACGTCGTAGAAAAAGCTACTACGAGCGCAGTATTTTTCGCAGTGACACAGTTATGCGCCAAGATCGCACGTCATACCGTACCGTGAGTGACGCGGAAGTTTCGATGCATAGCTAGGAACAAGGAGGTCGCAAGGGAAGGCGTAGTTAAGACCTACGTCGACCGCCGCGACCGACACAGTGACGACGCTAGGCGCGAAAATCCCGCGTCACGCCTTGCCGTGGCAGTTTTTATATTTCTTCCCACTCCCGCACGGGCACGGATCGTTGCGCCCGATCTTCCTGCCGTCCTCGTCCTTTTCGGCGCGCGCCTCGGCGGGCGCACTCTCGCCGCCGTGCGAGGTGCGGGCTGTGCGGAGGTGATCCTCGAGTTTTGACCGCTCGCGCGCGAGCAGTTCGTGCGCGCGCTGTGCGGCGGCGGGATCGGCGACGGGTGCGGGTGTGGGCGTGCCGTCGGGCGCGACGTTACTCTGCATGGGCGGCGCGGTCTGCGGGGTGACGATGCTCACATGGTACATGAGGTTCGCGATCTGATCCATGATCGAGGCTTCCATCGCTTCGAACATCTCAAGTGCTTCGATCTTGTACTCGACGAGCGGGTTGCGCTGTCCATAGGCACGCAGGTTGATACCCTCACGCAGCATATCCATATGGTCGAGGTGATCCATCCACTTTTGATCGACGACGCGGAGCATGACGACCTTCTCAAGCTCGCGCATATTCTCCTCGCCGAACATGAGCTCACGGTTCTTGTAGCCCTCCTCGGCAAGCTGTTCGAGGAGTTCTTGGATCTCGTCGCGCGCGAGCGCTTCGAGTTCTTCCTTTTTCAACTTGCCCTGCGGCGCATAGACCTTCTCCGCATCCTCGATGAGTGCGTCGAGCTGCCACTCCTCGGGATAGAGCTTCTCGTTCGCGTACTGCGTCATCTCGTCCTTGATGATGTGCTTGACCATCGCGAGGATGTTCTCGCGCAGGTTCTCCCCGCAGAGGATCTTGCGCCGCTCGCCATAGATGACCTCGCGCTGCTGATTCATGACGTCGTCGTATTCGAGGACGTGCTTGCGGATGTCAAAATTGCGCGCTTCGACTTTTTTCTGCGCGTGCTCCACCGAGCGCGTGATGATGGCGTGCTCGATCGGCTCGTCCTCCTCCATGCCGAGCTTGTCCATGATACTTGCGATGCGGTCGGAGGCAAAGAGACGCATGAGGTCGTCTTCGAGCGAGAGGAAAAATTTCGACGCGCCGGGGTCGCCCTGACGCCCGGAACGCCCGCGGAGCTGGTTGTCGATGCGCCGCGACTCGTGCCGCTCCGTGCCGACGATGAAAAGTCCGCCAAGCTCCTCGACACCCTCGCCGAGCTTGATATCCGTGCCGCGTCCCGCCATGTTCGTCGCGATCGTGACGGCACCCTTTTGCCCCGCGTTTGCGACGATCTCGGCTTCTTTTTCATGGAATTTCGCGTTGAGCACGACGTGCGGAATGCCGTCTTTCCTGAGAACGTTCGACATCTCCTCGGACTGCGTGATGGACGTCGTGCCGATGAGGACGGGCTGCCCCGACGCGTGGATGTCCTTCACCGACTGCCCGACTGCGCGGTATTTCGCCGCCTTCGTCTTGTAGATGACGTCGGGATGGTCGATGCGCTGCACGGGTTTATTCGTCGGGATGACGATGACGGGCAGCTTGTAGATCTTGAGGAACTCGTTCTCCTCGGTCTTTGCCGTGCCCGTCATGCCCGCGAGTTTTTCATACATGCGGAAATAGTTCTGGAACGTGATGCTCGCGAGCGTCTGTGACTCGCGCTGAATCTTTACGCCTTCCTTCGCCTCGATCGCCTGATGCAGACCGTCCGAGTAGCGGCGTCCCTCCATGAGACGCCCCGTGAATTCGTCCACGATGACGATCTCGTCGTTCCGCACGACATAATCGCGGTCGCGGTGCATGAGCGCCTTGGCGCGCAGCGCGGCGGTGAAGCAGTGCGAGAGCTCGATGTTCTCGGGCGCGTAGAGGTTTTGGATGCCGACGAGCTTTTCGATCTTTGGCACTGCGCTGTCGGCGGGCGCGACGGTCTTTTGCTTCTCGTCGACGGTGTAGTCCTCGCCCTCCTTGAGGTGGCGCACGGCGTTTGCCATGACGGCATAGTTGTCCGTCGACTTCGTTCCGGGGCCGGAGATGATGAGCGGCGTGCGTGCCTCGTCGATGAGGATGGAGTCCACCTCGTCGACGATCGCGTAATGCAGATCGCGCTGTACCATCTGCCCCTCCGAGAGCACCATGTTGTCGCGCAGATAGTCAAAGCCGAACTCGTTGTTCGTGCCGAACGTGACGTCGGAGGCGTACGCCGCCTTGCGCTCCGGGAAATCCATGTTGTGCGCGATGAGCCCGACCGAGAGCCCGAGGTAGCGGTAGAGCTTGCCCATCCACTCGCTGTCGCGCCGCGCGAGGTAGTCGTTGACCGTGACCATGTGGACGCCGCGCCCCGAAAGCGCGTTGAGGTAGACCGCCGTCGTCGCGACGAGCGTCTTGCCCTCGCCCGTGCGCATCTCCGCGATGCGCCCCTCGTGCAGGCATATGCCGCCGATGAGCTGGACGTCGAAATGCCGCATTCCGAGCACGCGCCGCGACGTCTCGCGCACGACCGCGAACGCCTCGGGAAGGATCTCCTCAAGCGGCGCGCCGTTATCGATCTGCTCGCGAAACCGGCGCGTGTAGCCAGTCAGCTTATCGTCCGTGAGGTTCGTCATCGCGGGTTCGAACCCGTTGATTTGATCGACGATTTCGCGATACCGCGCGATTTCCTTATCATTGTTGTCGCCAAGAAAACGCTTCAAAATGGAAGATATTCCAAACAAGTGGTTTCACACTCCTAATGATTACATCCGATCGAAAGACAATATCCGCCTTATTATAGCACAAAGCCCCCGCCTTTGCACAAAAAGTTCAATATCTAAAGTTGAAGTGAACTCCTGAAAAGCGTATTCAAATTTAATTGAAATCATTTATGAATTGAATTAACATTGATTATGTGTTATTATTACAAAATAAAGGAGGTGTATATATTAACATCTATGTATTCTCTTAGGAAGTACATTATAGTAGGTTTCTAAATTTTTTCGATGGAAACACAGTCAGAACTGAAGAAATGGAGTTGAATCAATGGATGCAGCAATGCTCACATTAGGCGTGCTCGCCGTCGCGGCACTTCTTTTCGCCACCGAAATTATCCCGCTCGCCGTCACCGCCATGGGTGCGGCGATCGCACTCGGACTCTTGGGCGTTCTCACGCCCGCGCAGGTTTTTTCCGGCCTGTCCAATTCCACCGTCGTCCTCTTCGCCGGCATGTTCATCATCGGCGCGGCGATGTTCCAGACGGGTCTGGCGCAAAAAATCGGCATCGCCGTCGTCAAGAAGTCGGGCAGTGACGAGCGACCGCTCATGGCGGCGCTGATGCTCATCACCATCGTGCTGTCCTCGGTGTCATCCAACACCGCGACCGTCGCATGCCTCATGCCCGTCGTCATCCAGATCTGCGCCGCGGCAAAACTGCCCGTCTCCCCGCAGCTCATGGCACTCGCGGTCGCCGCGAACGTCGGCGGCACCATCACGATGATCGGCACGCCGCCGAACATCCTCATGAGCGCGACGCTCCAGGCAACGGGGCTTGAGCCGTTCGGCTTCTTCGAATTCGCATGGATCGGTGTGCCTCTGTCCATCGTCGGCATGATCTACATGCTGACCATCGGCCGCAAGCTCTGCCCGCGCCACATGGTCGAGTCCGACGCCTCCGCCGGCAGCGGCGCGAAAGAAGAGACGAAGGACACGCGCAAGATGATGATCTGCGCCGTGATCCTCCTCGGCGTCGTCACCGCCATGGTTCTTGAAAAAGATATCCACATCCCCATGCAGATGTCCGCCATCATCGGCGGTCTCCTCTGCGTTCTCACGGGCTGTCTCAATGAAAAGCAGGCATATGAGGGCATCGACTGGACGACCATCTTCCTCTTCGCGGGGATGCTCCCGCTGGCGAGCGCGATGGAAAAGAGCGGTGCGGGCGCACTCATCGCAAACTTCGTTGTCGGGCTCATGGGCGACGCTCCCTCCCCGTACCTCATCGTCGTTGCCATGTTCATTCTCTCGTGCGGTCTGACGCAGTTCATGTCGAACACCGCCGCGGCGGCGCTGCTCGCACCGATCGCCATCTCCATCGCGCAGTCCATCGGCGTCTCGCCGTACCCGGTCGTCATGGCGATCGGCATCGCGGCATCCTGCGCATTCACGACCCCGGTCGCGACCCCGCCGAACACGCTCGTGCTCGGCCCCGTCAAATTCCGCTTCATGGACTATGTGAAGATCGGGCTGCCGCTCGTCTTTATCTCGCTGCTCGTCTGCGTCGCGGTGATCCCGCTCGTGTGGCCGTTCAAATAAAGGTCATATCATTTTATAGAACAATACTCACATATTGAAATATTCCCCCGCCGGAGAGTTATGCTTCGGTCGGGGTATTTTTTTATATTTCTCGCCCCCCTGTCTCCCATCATACGGGCTTTTTCTTTGCTTTACGGTATGCTATACTCTTTATTAAATGTCAGCGTTATCTGCACCGATATCCACTGCCTTTAGAATATCAGTTCTGAGGCGTATTTACAGTATGTATCATGGCTTATCATTACGATTTGGATGAATATTGCGCAGCCAAATCCTTGTAGGGAATTGGCACTCTCAAAGGAGTATCCGGAATGACTAAAAAAATCCCCGTTGACCTGCTTCTCTTTGACGGTACAATGGACGGGATCGTCCTTGCCACACGGAAAGGCTTCAATGCAAAAGCCTTAAAAATCCCCCGTAGTAAACTTTCGGAAGCTGCCGAAGAGATCAAAAAATGCAATGTTGGCGTGTACTTTCTGTTCTCCGAGGAAACCGTGATCGGCGTCGAAACACTCTATATCGGCGAGTCTGAGAATCTATATAAAAGACTGCAACAACATGGTGTAAATAAACTTGACTGGATCACTGCCATCGCCTTTTGCAGTCCCGATCTCAACAAAACAGTTATTAAATACATTGAAAAGAAGCTCTTCGACGCCGTCAAAACGAACGGACATAATGCAACTATCCAAAAAGCTGCAGCAAGTATCGCGATCAGCGAAGCCGACACACTATTCGCCGACAGCTTCATGGACGAGATTCGCCTTTCCCTCAGCGTATTCGGCTATGTTGCGCTGCAAAAGACCGAGAAATCATCGGATCTTTACTACTGCAAATCAAAAGACGCCGATGCAGCCGGCTTCCGTTCAACGAATGGCTTTACCGTGCAGCAAGGTTCAGTTGTTTCTTCAACAACAACACCGACATTCAAAAAGTGCAACTATCGAATCCTGCGCGAAGCGCTGGAGCAAGCCGGCATGATCAAGGATTTTGTATTCCAGCAGGATTATAGATTTAACTCTCCGTCTGCCGCTGCCTCCGTTATCATCGGACATAACTGCAACGGGCTACATGAATGGCGAACCGCAGTTGGAGTGAAACTTGGGGACGTAGTGAACTAGATAAACCTCTAGTAAAATGGTCAAAAAATGATATCAAAACTAAAAAGCAACGTAAAAACCTCCCGAGGTGATATGTCCCCTCTTTACCGGACAAAGCGTAAGGGGAGTACATATCAGGCAGTAGTATCTTAATTAAGTATATATAGAAAAGAGCGATCCTGCTTGATGATATATGTTGCCATAATTCTTGTATTTCTATGTATGAAACTATGGCTAGATAGACGGGATTTACAAAAAACCACTGATGCAATAAAAAACGTAGATAATTATTTTGCAGAAAAAGAAATTGCTTTCAGTAAACGCCTATCTAAGCTAAAGGAAGAAGAAAAATCTGTCGCCTCTGAAAAAGAAGAACTATCTTCTATGAGAACAGAAGCTATCAATTTTTCTAACGACCTTATAGGAAAGGCAAAACAGCACTATAAGCATATGGAGTTAGCGGCAAGAGAACGTGCAGCATTGATCGAAGCCGATATAGAAGAACAAGCACGCATCCGCGTCAAGGTACTTGAAGAAGAAGCGCTGTGCGCAACCAATGTCGCGCGTCATATAGAAGATGAGGCTCGAAACCGGTATCTCCGAATACTGATAGATATATACGACAAAACCAAAGTGCTAGAAGAAAAAAAGAAGGAGCTAGACGAAAAAAAAGAATTTATAAACTCGTTGACATCTACAAAAATATCAGAGTTCCCCGTTTTAGCGACAATCATCTCAGATTGTGAAGCCGCAAAAGATGAACAGATCGCCGATATGTTAGAGACAAGAAAGCGTCGTGCTTTAACAGCGGCAAAAGCCGTTCGGCAAATCAAAGAAGAAAAACGTGCTCTCATAGCGCAAAATAAGGCATATCAATGGGAGTTAGAATATCTGCGTCAAATTCTCCCATGGTTGCCGGACTTAGAGGATAGTCCCCTACAGACCATACCGGATACAATCAACCCTGATTTTCAAAAGGAGGATGCTGCCGGTTACTGGCTAACGCCCGAGGAGTATGAAAAACTATCCACGATAGACAAGTATCAACTTGCACTGGATAGATACAAAAAGCGGAACAAGTCCAATGCCGAAATTGGACGGGACTATGAGCGCTATATTGGTTATTTGTACGAACAAGCCGGTTATTCTGTAAGATATTTTGGTATCGAGCACGGATTAGAAGATTTAGGACGAGACCTAGTATGTACGAAAGGTGCAACGACGCACATCGTTCAATGTAAATGCTGGTCAAATCTGAAGAAAAAAGAAATTCACGAAAACCATATCAATCAGCTTTATGGGACGACACTCGTTCATAAGATAGAGAATTGTCTAGGTGCACGTATTGAAACATTGACCGATGATCAAATCAACAGCGCATCTCAGACCGCCCTCGATTTATACGATGTGCGCCCGGTATTTTGTTCCACGGTTCCCTTTTCAAAGACAGCAAGAGCATTCGCGAATGTTCTAGGTATCACCTGTAAAATTGTTCCGTTGGACGAATATCCAATGATCAAATGTAATATCAGCAGGCGCGACGGAGATCGTATTTATCACTTGCCATTTGATCAGCAATATGACCGCTGTGTCATGACGCCAAAAGATGGAGAATTTTATGCTATGACAGTAGAGGAGGCAGAAACGAAAGGCTTTCGTCGCGCGCTCCGTTGGCATAGCGATAGATGAAACAAACCGCCCCCGCCCCGCCGCCCCACATTGACAAAAAGTGTATGCAGGGTATAATGATCTCACAAAGTAACCGTGAGTTACAAAATTTTGATTCGGTTCATTGTAAAATGAAGTGGGACAGTAAAAAGAGACAGGCAGCGCTCTATGTGTTACAATGTTTTCACCACAAAAACAGAACAGAAGGTGCTGCCATGTCCCATACCCATTTTACCACAACGACACGCTCATATAAACACCTCGACCCGTATCGGCGCGGACAAATTTCTGCCCTCCTATCCACCGGTATGTCAAAGACCGACATCGCAAAGCATGTCAAGATATCCCGCTCCACCTTGTATCGGGAACTTACGCGCGGCTCTGTAATACAAATGCGCTCAGACCTTACAACGTACCTATCTTACTTCCCGGATACGGCACAAAAGAACTATGAGGAAAATCGCCGTGCCTCTAGAAAGCATTGTAAACTACAAAAAGCACACGCCTTTCTGCACTATCTGCAAGAACAATTCTTTCAGCAACACATGTCCATTGATGCGATCTGTTCTCGAACCGCAAGAGACCGATTATTCGATCTCCTACTTTGCACAAAGACCGTCTACAACTACATTGCCAAAGGCATGCTCCCTATTAAGAACATTGATCTGCCCCAGCGTGTCCGCCGCAAGAATACACCTAAGCAAGCAAAGACCGGGGAGCCTCGCTTTGGGCAAAGTATAGAGCTGCGTCCGGATCACGTAGACACCCGCGAAGAATTCGGACACTTTGAGATAGACTCTATCCTTGGAAAGCAAGGAACCGATTCCGCCCTACTTGCGCTTGATGAACGTTCCTCAAGAAAACGCTTTCTTCTCCCTCTGGCAGAAAAGACCTCCACCTGTGTAAACGAGGCGATACGGCATCTCAAGAATCGTCTGGGAGGGCGGTTCTCGCTTATCTTTAAGAGCGTTACTTCGGATAATGGAAGCGAGTTCAGTAAACTCCAGGAAGTCTTTGGGGATATTCCCGTATACTACGCTCATCCTTATACGCCAAGTGAACGCGGAACTAATGAACGCCAAAACGGCATGGTACGACGCTTTATCCCAAAGGGGACCGATATTGCTTCACTCAGCCCAGGGACGATTCAACGAGTGGAGGATTGGATGAATAACTTGCCGCGAAAAATCCTCGGATATGATACGCCAAAAGAACGCTTCGATAAATATCTTGCCCTGTTAGCTGTCTCGTAACTTTTTTCTCTGCTTGTCCCACTTGATATTGCAATTTAGGCAAAATTTTGATTCATGTCGCTTGACGGCATAAGAATCCCCTGCATGATATTCATGCAGGGGATTTTCTATTTTGAGCTTTTTTTGTATCTCAGAAACAAATCGCTCAATAGCAACGGGTGTACAATTTGTACCCCGGTTGCTATGACCTCCGCAAAATAGGCCTTGGATGTACAATCTAAGTGCAACACAATTTAACAAAGAAAAGGACTCATAACG
>ERZ773009.1786-NODE-1786-length-14385-cov-8.805164_pt1 | contig 14385 bp, 12 predicted proteins | sample MGYA00580663_ERZ773009 | MGnify/ENA primary metagenome ERZ773009 (study PRJEB29015, sample SAMEA2737969) | human oral metagenome | biome: human oral; feature: human-associated habitat; material: dental | place: China | collected 2026 ... | reverse complement strand
CGGAGTAGACCTCGGCCTCGGCGAGCGTGACGAGCTCGGCGATGTCGCCGGCGTCGGTGGAGTAGCCGAGCTGGGTGATGCGCGTGCCCGCCTGGACGAGCCCGCGCATGAGGGCCTTCTCGCGCACGATGCGCGCGTAGTAGGCGGCGTTGGCCGCGGTGGGCACGGTCGCCATGAGGGAGGCGAGGTAGGGGGCGCCGCCGACGCGCTCGAGCTCGCCGCGCTTGGCCAGCTCGTCGGCCACGATGAGCGGGTCGGCCGGCTCGGAGCGGTTGTAGACCTCGACGACGGCGTCGTAGATCGACTCGTGGGCCGGCTTGTAGAACTCCGAGCCGCGCAGCACCTCGATGACGTCGGTGATGGCCTCCTTGCTCAGGAGCATTCCGCCGAGGGTGGCCATCTCGGCCTCGAGGTCCTGGGGCGGGATGCGGTCGAAGGCGTCGTCGTAGCGCACCGGGCCGCCAACACCGCCGTCGGCCCCCGCCCGGCCGGGGTCGAAGCCCGGACCGGGGTCGATATCGGTCATGCGCGCCTCCCCCTGCCGTAGCACCCGCGGCCGGGTGCGCGCGCGACCATAGCGGGCGGCCATATCGCTCGCAAGCCGGTATCCACTCGCCGTCTGTGGACAATCCGCACGCCCTTGTGGACAACTCCTCCGCGGTTGTGGACGACGCGCCGTGTCGCTTGTGCACAGGCGTACCAGACTGGCGGCCACGCAATCGGATGCCGTAGCGCAATCGTTGGAATGGCGGGACCCTTCACGCGGGGTCACGATTCACAGCACGAACCCTGGGCGCCCCGGAGGAATCTGTGGACAAGTGGGTAAACCTGTGGATGAACCTCTACCTCACCCTGAGGTCTGCGGCTTGCATGGCTGTGCGTGGAAGACTGGGACCGCCCCCGGTCTCCTACGGGCTCCAGGAGGCCGAGAGCCCGAGCCGAGCGAGCCGCGGATGAGCCCGCGTCCGAGCCGCGTGCAAGCAGCACAGACCGCACGATCCCGCAGGGAGACGGAGGACCGCGAATGGAACTCGAGCTGACCGCCGACACCGGTGGCCGGATGCTCGTCGGGACGAAGGCCCGGTACTGGGTCGGACCCGACGGGCTGCAACTCACCTGCCCCTCGCTCACCGTGGTCCATGGAGCCGGCGGGAGTGCCGAGATCTACCGGCACGGCTGGAGCTCCTGGGCACCGACGGCGTGGTGGCGGATCGACCGCGACCCTTGGCGCGTGTGGAACAGGCCGTCCCGCACCGCAACCGCCGAGGACGCGGCCACGGACACGGCCTCAGTGCACCGGTCCTACCTGCTCACCGCCGTCACCATCGCCGACGGCGACGGGGAGCCCGACATCCTGCTCGTCGGCTCCCTCGGAGGGAGCACGGGAGTCCTCGACGTCGACGACAAGGCGATCCACGCCCACCACCTCGGCGCCGTGAGCGCTCCGCAGGCGCCGGACCCATCGCTCCCCGAGACCACCTGGTGGGTGGGTGCGGGCCCCGAGGGCGAGGTTATGCGCGCCTGGGCCGCGGCCCTCGGGGAGTCGGTGGGCGGGCCCCGCCCGGCGCCTGCCGAGGGCACCGGGCCCGTGTGGTCGTCCTGGTACTCGTGGTACGAGGAGATCACCTCCGCGGTCATTCGCGAGGAGATCCCGGCCGCCGCCCGGTGCGGCTACTCGGTTCTTCAGATCGACGACGGGTGGGAGCAGGCGGTCGGCCACTGGGAGGCGAACGACGACTTCCCCGACGGGATGGCCGCCCTCGCCGAGGAGATCCGCACCGCTGGTCTCGTGCCCGGGCTGTGGCTCGCCCCCTTCATCGCCGTGGACGGCTCTCCCGTGGTGTGCGACCGCCCCGAGCTCCTCGTCCACGACGACGACGGCGCCCCGATCGAGGCCGGCTTCAACTGGGGACAGTGCTACCGGGCCCTGGACTGCACCAACCCCGAGGCGCTGGAGTGGATCCACGCGCAGGTGGCCCGCGCAGTGTCCTGGGGATTCGGGTATCTCAAGCTCGATTTCCTCAATGCGGCGGCCGTCGTCGGGCGCCGTCACGGCTCCGCCGCCCGGGAGGAGGCCTACCGCGCCGGCCTGCTGACCGTTCGTCGCGCCGCACCGGCGGCCTACCTCATGGCCTCCGGCGGGATACCGGCGTCGTCGCTCGGCGTCGTCGACGGGATCCGGGTCGGCCCGGACACCGCCCCCTACTGGGACAACACGGAGCGCCACCGGGATCCCTCCGGCTGTGGGGCGCGCAACGCGCTGCGCAACTCGATCGCCCGCGTCTGGATGCGCACTCTGGTGGACTGCGACCCGGATGTCGTCTACGCGCGCACCCGCGGGTCCCTACTGAGCCCGGAGGCCAATGCCGTCACCCAGGACCTGGCGCGCGTCACGGGGGTGCTCGGCTGCTCGGACCCAGCCTCCTGGCTCACCGAGGAGGAGGCGTCGGCAATGGCGGCCCTGTGCGCCGAGTTCAATGGGGGGCGTCCCGACGTCGAGCAGCTCGGACGGTACGTCTTCCGGGTGAACGGCAGAAGAGTGGATTTCGAGCCGTGGATCAACCCGCACGGGCGGGTGAGCGATCGTCTGCTGGCCAAGTAGGAGCCGGGCACGGCGGGGGCGGCGCGACCGGGAAGGCCACCTCCACCCCAGTATGCGGATCGGACAGGTGGGCACCGCGCGGCGCGAGCCACCGGCGCCGCCGCCCGGTCCGGCGGCTCGCGCCGGCGTGAGAGACTTGTCCGGCCCCAGAATTCGGAAGACTTCAGGAAACCGTGACCCGTTTCACCACTGCGCCCACTGCCCGGCCGGCCGATCAGCCCTCCGGCAGACAATCCGGTGAATCGACCGGCCCCGGCCTCGACCGGCAGATCCTGTCCCTGGCCGCACCGGCCCTCGGCTCCCTGGTCGCCGAGCCCCTGTTCGTCCTCATCGACTCCGCCATGGTCGGCCACCTGGGCGCCACGAGCCTGGCGGGCCTGTCACTCGCCTCGACGGTACTGACCACGGTCGTGGGCCTGTTCGTCTTCCTCGCCTACGCCACGACGGCGACCACCGCCCGTCTCTTCGGCGCCGGCGACCGGCGCGGCGGCCTGCGGGCCGGCATCGACGGCGCCTGGCTGGCGGCGCTCCTCGGGCTGGGAGCGGCGGTGCTGCTGGAGGCGGGCGCACCGCGGGTGGTCGCGGCCATGGGCGCGGGCGGCGACGTCGCCGGAGCGGCGAGCGCCTACCTGCGGGCCTCGGCCCCCGGCATCCCGGGAATGCTCGTCGTCTACGCCGCCACCGGCACGCTGCGGGGCCTGCTGGACACCCGCACGCCCTTCGTCGTGGCCAGCGCCGGAGCGGTCCTCAACGTGGGGCTCAACGCCGTGCTCCTGTACGGCGTGGGAATGGGGATCGCCGGGTCGGGCCTGGGGACCGCGATCACCCAGGGCATCATGGCGGTGGCACTCATGACTCCCGTAGTCCGGGCGGCCCGCGGATCGGACGTGGGGCTGGCGCCGCGGCGCCGCGGCCTACGGGCGTCCCTGGGGGCGGGGACACCGCTGCTGGTGCGCACCCTGTCGCTGCGGATGGCGATTCTGGCGACCGTGTGGGCGGCGACGTCGCTCGGGGAGCTGCCGCTGGCGGCGCACCAGGTGGTCAGCTCGCTGTGGAGCTTCTCCTCCTTCGCGCTGGATGCGCTGGCGATCGCGGCGCAGGCGCTGGTCGGCACCGCCCTGGGCCAGGTGGACGCGAGGCGGGCGGCCAGTGACGACGACGGCATCCCCGGCCGGCCCGACGGCGCGGGCCCCGGCGGCGCCGAGGGAGCGGTTCCCCGCCGCAGACCCGATGCCCTCCCAGCGTCCGACGGCGCCGTCGTCGGCAGCGGTGCCGGCGCCGATCCGCGGCGCGCCCTGGACGCGGTGCTGCGCCGCTGCCTGGCGTGGGGCGTCGCGGTGGGCGGGATCATCGGCTCCGTCCTGGCGGTGGCGAGCCCGTGGCTGCCGCGCGCGTTCACCTCGGAGGTCTCCGTGGCGACGACGGCGACACCGGCGCTGCTCGTGGCGGCCTCGGCAATGCCGCTGGCGGGGGCCGTCTACCTCTTCGACGGCGTGCTCACGGGGGCGGGCGACGGCCGGTACCTGGCGGGCGCCGGACTCGTGACCCTGGTCCCGTACCTGCCGCTGACGGTGGTCGTGACAAGAGGATGGCTCCCTCTCACCTTCTCGACGGCGTCCCCCACCGGCGGGCTCGTGTGGCTGTGGGTAGCCTTCGCCTGGGTGTTCATGGGGATGCGCGCGCTGACGACCGGTCTGCGCGCCCGCGGCGGCGCCTGGCGCCGCTGAGCGCGCGGGTCAGCACACGAAGGCGCTCACCGCTTTCCAGCAGGTCCTGGACCTCTACCGTCAGGTCGACGGCACCCAGCGGGACCAGGCCGGCTGCCTGGAGAATCTCCGTCACATCCTGCGCGCGATAGGGCGGTACGAGGAGGCTCACGCCGCCTACCAGGAGGCTCTGGAGCTGTACCGCGAGTGACCGGCCCCTGATGCACTGCGCCGCTCTGTTCAGCACAGCTCGATGAGTGGTTCCAACAGGGGTGCGGAGCGCGCCGGGCTGAGCGCGTCCGACCCCTCTGAGCCGAGCTCGACCACGGCGCGCGGCAGGCCCGCGGGGCGCCGAGCAGAACCGGCTCCCCCTTAGTCAACCATCTACTCCGGCAGAAGGCGGGACCACGCCTCGAACTGCAGCAGGTGCCCCGCGTGCGGCACGCTGCGGAACAGCGAGCAGGGCAGCAGCTGGTGCATCAGCTCCCGGGACCTGCGGTTGACCAGAAGATCGCTCTCCCCCATCACCACCGTCACACGCCGCTGCACGTCCTCCGGCAGCGTCGTCTCAAACGGGTTCCGCTGATAGATCAGTCCCGTCAGCGTGTTCGCGGCCCGCTGGCTCGTGTACTGCTCCTTCCGCCGCTCCGACTCGAGCGTCCAGGCCCAGGCGCTCCGATCGAGGGACGACAGGAGCAGCGCGGTCCTGGCCACCCGGACTCCGCCCGAATTGTAGACCGGCCAGAAGAACCGCTCCGGTGCACGGACGGACAGCAGATGCAGGGCGTGCGCCAACCGCGAGACCCGCGGCACCGGGCAGCCGAGGATGACCCTCGTGCGCGCCGGCAGGAAGCCCAGGCACATGTACCAGTACAGCAATGATGAGGAATAGGAATTGGCGACGATGACGTCGGGAACGCGCCCGATCTGCAGCAGCGCCCGATTGCACCAACTCGCCAGGTCGTCGAAACTCTCCGCCTCCAGAAAATCAGATCCGCCATGTCCCGGCAGATCGATCGCATAAGCGGCATAACCGCATCCCGCGTACGCGCGCATAATCGGGAGCATATCCATCTTGCCCCCCGTCACGCCGTGAAAGATCACCGCGGTACGCGGCGCACCGGAGCCGCATTCCAGCCACCCGACGCCGTCTCTCCTTTGCTCCCGGCAGTCGAGCTCAAGCGCTATCTGCTGAAGGGAGTCGACCCCCCGCATCGCTGCACCTCATTAGCAGCAGGTTCACCCACCAGTTGACGATGGCCCTATAATGGCGGCATGCAGACACTGCATATCGCTCTCATACTCGACGACATGTATCCGGATTCTAGCGGGGTAAGCAGATCGGTGCAAACTCAGGTCGTCGAGCTGGAACGCGCGGGTCATAACGTGACCTTGATCGCACCGCAGACCTCACGAGAGCCCCCAGAAAATACGCGCACCATTGCCGCGCCATGTTATCGGCCGCCCGGGGTGCCGCCGCATACGACCATTTTATCAAGCGATCAGCACGTGGCCCAGCACATCAGTCGGCAGCAGCGGCTCGACGTGATTCACAGCCACACCGACGTCGGCGCGATCATCTTGGCGGCACGGATCGCACGGCTGCAGGACATTCCTCACGTCCACACCTTTCACACCAACGTCGCCGGCGCGCACATCAGGCCGGCGCTCACTCTCCTGTCCAGCCTCGGATACCGGCTGAGGGCGCATCAGCTGGCGTCTGTCCGCGGCCACTCGCCCCGGAACGACCCACAGGCACCGGGCGACATCCTGTCCGGCGAGTCGACCATCGGCCGCTTCGACTGGCGCACCCAGGCCATGATGGCCGCCTGCGTTGACGCGTTCACCACGCCGTCGGGCTTCATGCAGCGCTACATCCGGGCGGCGGCTCCCGACCGCGAGCTGACGGGCCGGGTGATACCGACCGGCTACAACCGCTCACTCGAGTCGATCGTCGCCAGCACACCGCGTCGACGCCGCGAGGGCGGCATCCGATTCATCAGCATCAGCCGCATCGCCAGGGAGAAGCGGCTCGACGTCGTGATCGACGCGTTCCGCCAGGCGCGCATCCCCGAGAGCCAGCTCATCATCGTCGGCGACGGCGCAGAGCTGCCGGCCCTCCGGGCACGCGCCGAGGACATGCCGCAGGTGGTGTTCACCGGCCACATAGGCGATCAGTCGGCGCTCGTCCAGCACCTCCGCGACAGCGACGTGTTCGTTCTGGCCTCACACGGATTCGACAACCAGCCCATTGCCGTCGTCGAGTCCCTTGTCGCGGGCGTTCCGGTGCTGTACTGCGACGAACGTCTCGATATCGGCCTCCACCCGACGAACAGCCTGCTGGTCGGCCCGTCCCAAGCCGCACTGGCGGACGGCATGGTGACGCTGGCCGACGACGGGCGACGGCGGGAGCTGGCGGAGGGCACGACATCGGTCTTCACCGAGCTGTCCCCGGAGGCCACCGCCCGCGCCTACATCGAGCTCTACGAGGCCGCGATCGCCGGCCGATCGAGGGAGGAGGGAGCGTAGGCCGCCGCGCCGGCGCCCCGCGGTCTCCCCCACCAGGACGCAGGCCGGAGAGCAGGCAGGCTCCGCGCCTCGTGGCGGACCGCGTCATCATCATCCCCGGATCTCCGCAAGCCGCGTGACCCCTTGATTGACACGTGTCCAACCCTTGACTAGGTTAGACACATGTCCAACAAACGTGGATCTCGACTCGCCCCCGAGGAACGGCGCACCCAGATCCTCGGCGTCGCGGCGGACCACTTCGCCCGCTACGGCGTCATCGGCACCTCCATGAGCGCGGTGGCCAAGGCGGCGGGCGTGGCTCGCGCCCTCGTCTACCACTACTTCCCGGGCAAGAAGGATCTCCTTCGCGCCGTCCTCGAGTCCGAGGCGGACCAGCTCCTCGCGGACACGGACATCGACCCGAGCCTCAGCCCGCGAGACAACGCCGAGGCGGCCCTGCGCGCCTACCTCACCCGCTTCCACTCCGCCAGCGGAGGCCTGCGCGAGCTCTACGCGACCGGCGACCCGGCAGGGATCAACACCATCGTCGAGCGCAGTCGAGCGACGCACATCGAGCGCATCCTCGCTCTGACGAGGGCGGAGGACACTCCGGCGACGCGCCGCGGCCTCCACGCCTGGCTCGTCTTCGTCACGGCCATCGGCCAGGACATCGCCGACGCCGATCCCGCCGAGCAGGACGGGGCCATCGACCTGTGCCTGTCCGTCCTGGCCACCGTCCTGGGACGAGACCTCGGGGCGCCCGGCGCCGGGACCTGAGCCGTTTCCGCCCGCCAGCGACAGCCGCCCGTCTGAGCGCCCGCAGACCGACCATCACACCCCGCCCGACGACGTCGGGCCCGATACACGCACCCCAAGGAGAGCACCATGAAACTCACCATCATCGGAGCCACGGGCAACGTCGGCTCCCGCATTCTGGCGCGAGCCCTCGCAGCCGGTCACGATGTCACAGTCGTCGCCCGCCGTCCCGAGGCGATCGCGGCCGCCCCGAACCTGTCCGTCATCCGAGGGTCGGCCGCTGACTCGGAGGCCATCGCCCAGTCGGCCCGGGGCGCCGACGCCGTCGTCGTGGCCATCACCGGCAAGCCCTCGGACAAGTCCTTCATGCAGACCAACCTGCCCGGGGTGATCGAGGGCCTCAAGAGCGCCGGAGCGCCGCGCCTCGTGCTCGTCTCCGCGTTCGGAGCAGGCGACACGGCGCGCAAGGCCTCCTGGTTCATGCGGTTCGCCTACCGCTACCTGCTCGGCGGCTTCATGGCGGACAAGGACGCCTCGGACAAGCTCCTTCAGGCCTCGGGCCTTCCGTGGACGATTCTCTACCCGGTCAACCTCAAGGACGCCGACGCGACCAACGCGGCCGTGAGCCTGCCCCTGGACCAGGTCGCCAAGGTGCCGGGCCTGCCAACGCTCCCCTTCGACGACGCCGCGGCCCAGATCCTCGCGGCCGCCGAGAACCCGGACACGCGCGGTCAGCGCCTCCTCGTGACCACGGCGAGGGGATACCGCCGGGTCTGAGGCCTGCGACCGCCTCCTCGCGGCCCGCCGGGCTCCACAGGCGCGCCTCGTACATGAAGGAGGAGTGCTGGTGAACAGGTCGAGCAGCTTTTCTGCGTCGAGATAGACATTGTCGGATGAGGTAGACGGTGTCACCGTCTACCTCATCCGACAATGTCTATCTCGACGGGGCGCTCGCGGGCGCAAAGGTCCGGAAAGCCGCGGGAAAGCCGGCTGTCAGCGCGCCGCGACGACGTTGACCTCAAGGGGGGCGACGACGTCGGGGTGCAGGCGCACCGAGGCGCTGTGTCGGCCGGTCGACTTGATCGGGGGGACGGCCTCGATCTTGCGACGGTCGATCGTGGGGCCGCCGGTCTCCTTGACGGCCTGGGCGAGCTCGGCGGTGGTGACGGCGCCGAAGAGGCGGCCGTTGGCGCCGGCGGTGGCGGTGACCGTGACGACGTTCTCGGTGAGCCAGGCGCGGGCGGCCTGAGCCTGGTCGAGAGAGGCGATGGCGCGCTTGCGGCGGGCCTCGGCCATCTGGTCGATCTGGCGCTGGGCGCCCTTGGTCCACGGCGTCGCCAGCTTGCGGGGGACGAGGTAGTTGCGGGCGTAGCCGTCCTTGACCTCGACGACCTCGCCGGCCTCGCCGAGGTGAGCGACATCGTGCGTGAGAATGAGCTTGGTGGTCATGCCTTCCCCCTCCCGTCAGCGAGCAGAGCTCGAGTAGGGCAGCAGCGCCATCTCGCGGGCGTTCTTCACGGCCTTGGCGATCTTGCGCTGGTCCTGGACGGACACGCCGGTGACGCGGCGGGCGCGGATCTTGCCGCGGTCGGAGATGAACTTCCGCAGCGTGGCGGTGTCCTTGTAGTCGATGGTGCCGACCTTGATGGCCTTGATGGGGCCGACCTTCTTCTTCGGCTTACGAAGCTGAGGCTTCGCCATAGTGGTACTCCTTGCTATAAGTAGCCGTCAGCGGCTGACGCAGTCCTGAGCGGCTGCGAGCGCCCACGGCGCTCATACGAGATGTGTGTGGTGCGCGGCGCCGGACGTCAGCGCGCCGCGCGATGAGGATCCGGCCCGGCGGAACCTGAGCCGTCGTCGGCCCCTGGGCCGCCAGGCGCCCTCGGAGAAGTCAGAACGGGGGCTCGTCGCCGAAGCTGGTCGCCCCACCTGTGGCCCACGGATCGTCCGGGGCGCCGCCGGCCGGAGCACTGTACGTCGGCTGCTGGCCGCCGCCCCCGCCGTAGCCGCCCTGGCCGCCGCCGTTGTAGCCGCCCGAACCGCCCTGGTTCCCGGGGCCTCCCTGGTAGCCGCCCTGGCCGCCACCGCCCTGATAGCCTCCCCCGCCGTAACCGCCGCCGCGCTCATTGCGCGTGACCTGGGCGCGGGCGCGGAACAGCGACGGACCGACCTCGCAGTTCTTCAGCTCGTAGACGGTGCGCTGCTCCCCGGACTGGGTCTGGTAGGAGCGCTGGGACAGGTTGCCCTGGACGATGACGCGCATTCCCTTCTTCAGGGACTCCCCCGCGTTCTCGGCGGCCTCGCGCCACAGCTCGCACCCCAGGAAGAGCGGGTCGCCGTCCGACCACTCGCCCGTCTGACGGTTGCGGACGCGCGGGGTCGAGGCCACCCTGAACGAGCACACGGGGATGCCGCTGCTGGTGTACCGCAGCTCGGGGTCCGCGGTGAGGTTTCCAATGACGGTGATGGTGGTCTCGCCGGCCATGCTTCTCTCCGTTCCCGGTCGGTCTCAGGCCTCGGGGCGCAGGAGCTTGGTGCGCAGGACGGACTCGTTGAGGCCGAGCTGGCGGTCGAGCTCCTGGGCGATCTCGGGCGTGGTGGTCATATCGACGACGACGTAGAAGCCCTCGGACTTCTTCTTGATGTCGTAGGCGAGACGGCGCTTGCCCCAGATGTCGATCTTGTCGACCGTGCCCCCGTTGCCGGGGACGACCTGCAGCAGCTTCTCGAGCGACTGCGCAATGGTGCGCTCGTCCGTCTCGGGCTCGAGAATGATCATGATCTCGTAATGACGCATGCTTGGTACCCACCTCCTCTGGACTCAAGCGGTCACGGCCTCTCCGTGACAGGAGGGTGATGCGTATCGCCGCGCCGCAGGCCGGATGCCCGACGGCGGGGCTGGCTCAGCACACTACCGGAGACGCCGCGCCGCCCGGAAGGCGAGCGTCCCTCCGAGCAGCGTGCGGTGCACCACCATGGGCCGCCATGGACCGTCATGGAGCGGCGAGCGCAGCGCCCGGCTGCGGCTCATGGCGGGCCCGACGGCGGCGGGCCGAGCGGGGGTGCGGAGCCCGCCTGCTCACGGCACGTCGTCAGTTGTTACCGCCGGCACGGCCGTTGTTCCCCTGGCCCCCGTTGCCGCCCTGGCCCCCGTTGCCGCCCTGACCGCCGCCGTTATTATTACCGCCCTGGCCTCCGCCATTGCCGTTGCCGCCCTGACCGCCGCCGTTATTACCGCCGCCATTGTTGTTGCCGCCGTTATTACCGCCCTGGCCTCCGCCATTGCCGTTGCCGCCCTGGCCTCCGCCGTTATTACCGCCCTGGCCTCCGCCATTGCCGTTGTCAATGCCGCCGCCATTGTTATTGCCGCCGTCATTCTCGCCGTTCCGGCCGCCGGTTCCGCCTCCCTGGCCGCCGCCGCTGCCGGGAGCCTCGGTCTGGTAGCCCTGCCCGGGCCCGGCGGGCTGCTCGGGGGCGGTCGTCGGCTCGGGCGCCTGCGGCTGCTGAGGCTGCTGCTGCTCGGGAGTGCCGTTGTCCGCCTCCGCGGGCGCCGGGGTCCCGTCAAGGGAACCCGCCTGGTAGGAACCCTGGGTGCGGTCCGGGAACTCCTCGACCGGAAGGTCCTTCAGGGCAGTGGTCATGTAGTCGGTGAAGATGTCGGCCGGATAGGTCGATCCGGTGATCTCGTCGTACTTGCCCCAGGGGGTGATCGACTCCTCCTCGCCGTTCTCACCGGTCTGGTAGAGAGTGACCGCGGTGGCGATCTGCGGGGTGTACCCGGCGAACTGGGCGGACTTGTTGTCACTGGACGAGCCGGTCTTGGCCGCCACGGGGCGCCCCAGGCCCTGGGCGGTCTTCCCCGAGCCGTTGGTGACGACCTGCTGCATGGCATAGGTCGCATCGGCCATGACGCCCTCGTCGAAGGCCCTCTCCCCGTCCGTGGAGGGCGTGTAGGACACCGATCCCGCGCCGTTGCTCACCGTGGAGACGATGTGGGTGTCGTGCCGGACCCCCTGCGAGGCGAAGGTGGCGTAGGCGGTGGCGATGTCGAGAGTGTGCGGGGAGGCCGATCCGAGCACGTTCTGGAGGTAGGAGTTCATGCCGACGGTGTCGTCCGGGTATCCCGCGCGCTTGGCGACCTCGTTGGTGGCATTGGGCCCGACGTCGCGGTTGAGCTGGACGTAAGCCGTGTTGACCGAGTCGGTCGTGGCCTGGACCAGGTTGATCCTGGGATACTGCGCGTCCTGGAAGTTGGTGAAGGTGCCGTCGCCGATCTGCATGGGCGAGGACCCGTCGTAGCTGTTGGACAGGGTCAGCCCGCCCTCCAGGCCGGCGACGAGTGCGAAGGGCTTGAAGGTACTGCCCGCCTGGGCGACGGCCTGGGTCGAGGAGTTGACCTGGTCGGTCAGGTAGTCCGGACCGCCGTACAGGGCCAGAATGCCGCCGTTCGTGGCATCGACGGACACCAGCCCCACGTGCAGGTTGTCCGCGTGCCCCTCGGGAAGGTTCTTGACGGCATCGACGGCGGCGTCCTGGTCATCCTTGTTGATCGTGGTGACGATGCTCAGACCGCCGGTATCGATCTGCTGGTCGCTCAGGTTGGCGCCGTTCTCGTCCTGGAGCTCGTTGCGCACCATCTGGAGGAGATAGCCGTTCGGCCCCTCGTAGGTCTCGGTGTTCTCCGAGCTCACGGTCTCGGGATAGGTCGCGGAGTCGTGCTGCTCCTGGGTGATGTAGCCGTCCTCGAGCATGAAGTCGAGGACGCGCTGCCATCGCTCCTTGGCCTTCTCGGGATTGATGGTGGGGTCCCAGGTGGTCGGTGCGGGCAGGATGCCGGCCACCAGCGCCGCCTCGGAGACGCTCATCTCGGATGCCGAGTGCCCGAAGAACTCGTTGGAGGCGGCCTCGATGCCGTAGGCGCCCCGCCCGAAGTAGACCGTGTTGAGGTAGGAGCCCAGGATCTTCTTCTTGTTCATCTCCCGGTCGATCTTGATGGCCATAATGGCCTGCTTGAACTTACCGGAGTAGGAGGAGGTCGTGTCCACGTAGTAGTTCTTGACGTACTGCTGCGTCAGGGTGGACGCGCCCTGACGGTCCCCGCCGCGCATATTGTTCACGAAGGCGCGGACAATACCTTTGGGATCAACACCGTTGTTGGAGTAGAACGTGCGGTCCTCACTGGCGACGACGGCGTTGCCGATATAGTCGGGCAATCCATTGGTATCGATAATGGTCCGGTCCACGTCCGCGAACTCGCCCATCTTGGTGGTGCCGTCGGCGTAGTAGACGGTGGTCGTCTGGGCCACGGCGAACTCGCTGGGCTCGGGGACCTTGACCATCGCGTAGGCGATGGCGAACGCCCCCACAGCGGCGATGATGAGCAGGAGGAAGCTTCCCAGGAAGAAGCGCCACCCGGGGATCCAGCGCAGCACCGGGCCCTTGCCCGCACGCGGGTAGTTGATCCAGCGGCGGCGCCTGGTGGCCTCCTGCCGGACACCGGGTCGTCCGCCCGTCTTCCTCCCGCGGGCAGCACCGCCTGCCGGGACGGGCGCGGTCGGCCGAGCGCCCCCCTGACCGGTGTAGCGGCTCGCGGCCTGAGCCAGCTTCGTGCCCTTCGGTCGCTTGCCCTTGTTAGCGGAGTCTGCCACGCGGTCCTCATTTCTGTGCGGACGACGGCGCAGTGCCGTCACGGACTGTCGTCAAGTATGGCGGCTTCGGCGGGTCATGAACAGCGGGAAGCGCCTGCGAGACTCCCGAACGCCGCCCATGACCCGCGCCCCTCCCCCGCCGTCGCGCCACCGGCGCCCCTCCTCCTGTCCGACCTCCCCGTGGCCGACAATCGCGCGGAACGGTGCGCTTCCCCACTCGCTCCCGAGCCCGGGCCGACCGCCCCGGCGCCGTCGTCGCCCCATGAGCGCCCGGTGGCAGCCGGCGGCCTATTCCGTGACCAAGGCGACCCGCTCGCCTCTTCCCCGTGGCGTGCGGCACGTCCGCCGCCGGGTCCCGCCGACACTCCCGGTCGGCCAATAAGAACAGCGTGTGTCGCGCCGCGACCTACGCTCAGGGGCATGCACTCCTCTTCTGCCGCCGCCACGAGCGCCCACCCGGCAAGCCCTGCGAGCCCGGAGAGCTCAGCGAACTCAGCGATCGCGCTGCGCCTCGAGCTGCTCGGCGCCCCCGTCCCGGACCACGCCGCCCGCTCCGACTTCGACCGCGAGACCGACCGCCTCGTGGCGCCGCTCCTGGCCCGCCAGCGCGAGCTGACCCGCCGCCTGGCCAACCGCCCGTGCGCCGCGGACCGGCGTATCCAGGCGTTCCTGGACTCCTATCTCGACGGCGCGGCCGCTCAGCCGAGGCTGCCCGGGGAGACCTTCGTCCTGGACCAGCCGGGCCTGGCCCGCACGCTGTCCCTGCCGGTGGACGCCACCAGCTTCACCTCCGACTACGTCGAGAGCTACAAGGTGCTCTCCGGCGTCCTGCACAACCCGCGCAACGACCGCCGCACCACCGCCGGCGTCTTCCACGTCGCCGAGGGCGGGCTGCCCATCCCGGACGACAAGAAGGCCGTCCCCCGCGACGTCTTCGCCCGCGTCCTCGCGGCCGCCGTCGACGCCCCCGACGACCTCATGACGCTGCCGTGGGCCTCCAACCAGCCCGAGCCGGCACGCTGTTTCGTCTCCCTGCTGCTGCGCCCCGTCGTCGTCCCCGAGGTGCCCGGCTTCTCCGCCGAGCGCTCCATGGAGATCCGCTTCATCGCACCCGGCGGCCTGGTCTCCAACCTGGACTTCGTCGAGGGCATCTTCGGCAACGGCG
>ERZ773009.1783-NODE-1783-length-14387-cov-4.348939_pt1 | contig 14387 bp, 19 predicted proteins | sample MGYA00580663_ERZ773009 | MGnify/ENA primary metagenome ERZ773009 (study PRJEB29015, sample SAMEA2737969) | human oral metagenome | biome: human oral; feature: human-associated habitat; material: dental | place: China | collected 2026 ... | reverse complement strand
AGACGGAGTTAAGAACAAGCCAGTCCGAAGCGATGATACCTAATTGCATAGCCGAGAGGTAATCCATAAAGCCCTCGAATACGGCACATACCTCCGAGCCGTTACGCTTCAGTGAAATATCCTTCGGAGGGATGCAGCCCTTGAAAAAGCAATTACGCAATTCCAATCCTCCTGCATTGTTACGAAAGCCGATGGCATAGTATCGCTTGCCACGTATACGGTATCTCACCTCCTCGCAGTTGGGGATGGCAACGTGGGCATCGATGCCCCGTTCTTCCAAATAGCCCAGCAGTCTGCCATTCAATAAGGGACGTGTCCAAATATCCTCAAAGGAGGGTTCTCTTTCTTTTTCCCTTGGCGATTGCTCCATAACGGGAAGCGGACAAGCTCCGCTCCGTGCGATGAAAGCCGCCCGCAGGAGGAAATCCTCGCTTCCGATGAACGCTCCTGCCAAGTCGAAGATGTCGCCCCCATTGCCGATTCCAAAGTCGAACCATACATTTTTATTCGTATCGACCTTGAACGAGGGTGTCCGTTCTGTGCGGTAAGGGGCATTGTACCAAAGTATGTTGCCTTTTTGCTTTTTGGGCTGAATCCCCATTGCGCTCAGGAAGTCCGCAATGGGGATTTCTCTCATCTGTCGTGCATCCATCAGTCCAGCATGATTTTCAGTCCGACACCGTACTGTGTATGAAAATGCTCCGTAGAGCCTCCCCACAGGCAACGCTCCCTGCCATAGAGCAGTAACACGAATCTGTCCGTCAGATAGGTCTCCGCCTGCAAGGTGACGGCACCGCCATAAAGAAAGCCGTCCTTGTTGCGTAGCGTTGAGCCGTCAAAGAGCAGCTTCTTTCCGCCATTAACCGTCTCATAGCCCGCCAAGGCGGAAATACCTGCTGATAGGAAAAAGGTTTTACTTCCGTCTGAAAGCACGCCAGAGAAGAAACCTCCCTCGCCCGTGAACTGCTCCACAGGAATACGGCTCTCCCGATAAGGGTGGTATCTGCGGAGATACTCCGCCCCAAGCACCCATTGATGCCCGCCTTTGGTGTAGGTGGCAAGCGAAGCCCCGAACGAATAGCCCGTTTCATTCTTGGAAGAGGGAGAATAAAAACCGTCCGCCATGCCTGCGGTCAGGCGTATACCTTTCATCTTGGGCAGACAACGCTGGGCGTGCGCCTGCCCTGCAAAGAGGGCAAGCGACACGACAAACAGGAAAAACAAAGACTTTCTCATACTACTTCACTTTGAGTTCGTTGATTTCCCTCGCACGCACAAGGTCTTCGTTCTCCACGACAAAGGATTGGTGTCTTCCGCCGTTCTTCTCGTGCATCTCCACAATGAGCTGCTTGTCATCGGGGATGGTGAACTTTTGCAGGGTGAATACCGTGCGTTCGCTCTTCTGCCCCGCCACGCAGGTGGTGTAGTTGTAGGCACGCAGCGGAAGCAGCACCTGCTCCTGCATGGCGGTCTGCTTGGCAACCTTCTTGTCCACGATTTTGAACGTGATGAAGTCGATGTCGAACGGCACGTTGGACTTGTTGCGCAGTTCCGTATGGAAGTACAGCAGTCCGTTGTGCGAATACAACCCTTTGAGCAGGTACTGAATACCGAAGGACTTGCTGCCGATGTGCTTCACCGTCCGCCTGTCCTCCTTGTGAATGGATTTCATGATGAGCCTTACCAGCATCGGGCTTTCGCTTCCGAGTTCCTTGAGATAGACCTCCATGGCGTTGTTCGGACGGTTTACGCTCTCCCCATCGTGGATGAAGTCCGCCATTTCCACATTGAGTAACAGCGGCTCGTTGGCATACTTGACATTGAAGGTGTAAAATGCACCGTCTTCGGTGATGACGCTCATATTCGTCTCCTCACGGAACTCCTTGACCGTCGCCTTCACACGGATGACGTTTTCCGCCCCGTCCGCCTTCCCCGCAATGAGGTTGGGCGAACCCAAATCCACATAGCGCACGGCAGAAGGGAAGATGATGTGTACCGTCTTGTCGTAGGTGATTTCCAAGCCGTGAGGCGGTATCATCCGCTCAAAGGTGATTTTGCGGGTCAGCCCCTGATAGAGGTCTCCGCTTGAAGTCGTTTCCTGTGCGTTGGCACAGACTGCGCCCAGCATCAGGGCGATGGCTAAAACTGTTCTTTTCATTTTTACTTTGGATTAAAGTGGTGAATAATAACTGTGAATTACTTGTTTTCGGGTTGATAGAGCAGAACCTTGTAACCTGCCTTCAGATGCACCTTGACGGTGCGCATTTTCTTGGCAAAGTATTGGCTCGTTCCCTGTATCAGTCCCTTGCCGAGGTCGGCGGCAAGCTGTGCCCCCGCATCGGTGGAGATGTTCACGCTGCTGCCCACGGATGTCCCCATGTTAGCGGCAATCTCCTTGGCGGCATTACGCTCCATCGATCCGGGAATGAATATCCCCGCCTGTCCGTCCGTATCATAGACCGACAGCTCCACGGGAATGATGCTTCCCCGATACCCCAAAGAGGAAATGATAATGGAGAGTCGTTCGCCCTGCAACTTTGCCGTTCCCACGACAAGGGCATTTCGTGGAATCTCCCTGCCCGATACCGACATCGGCTCCAAGAGACGGAAACGTACTGTCTGCCCGTCCATGACCGTCTGATTGTTATGCACACAGGCTGATATGGTGTTTCTATCCGTCTGCGAGACAGTCCCGATAGCGGTTTGGAATAGATAGTTCCTCTCCTTGACATATTCGGAGCGGAAAGTCGAGTCGCTCATCGGCTGTGCCAGAGCCGACACCACTTGACCGCTCACCTGCCTGACAGGAAACGCTATCGCCTTTCCATTGCGACCGGAAGAGACCACTTTCCTTTCGGAAGCCGTCTCACTCCCCGAAGTCGAAGGAAGAGCAGCGGGAACGGACTGCCCCTTGCCTCCTGCGGGCATATACTTGGCTGCCAGCTGATAGGATTTTTCAAGCAGAGCCATCTGGTCGTTCACGGTTATAGCGGGCGACTGCTGTTCGCTGCTCATACGGTTTTCCAACTCTGCCAATCGGGCACGCAGTTCTTCCTTTTCAGGGTCTTCCCTCGGTGCTTCATAGAAACTGCCGAGCGTGCGGTTGATGTCTTGGTAAGCGGAAGCCGAAGCATGGAATCCCTCTTGCGGAGCAGTAGTGCGAGAGCCGAAGCCGTTGTCTCTTTCCGACAAATCCGTCTTCAAGGCCAACTCTTCGGAACTCTGCACCGGTTGCCCTCCTGTCATTTCCCCGAACATGGAACTGAGGCTTTGCATGGCACGACTTCGTTCCTGCTCCTTCTGTTCCATCATCTCCTTTTCGTAGGCTTTCTTCTTGTCCCCGATAAGTTCCGAGGCTTGCGGATCCGGTACTTCCGTGTTGAACCCCTTCGCCTGTTTCTCCCCTTCTTTCTCCGATGGAGCGAAGATGAGCCACATGGAGCCTGCAAAAAGCAGGAACATCAGGGGGTAAATGATAAACTTCTTTCGCCTTTGTCTCTCTTCCTCCGTCAGCTCAGGCGAGGTGCTCGTATCGGAGGCTGTCTTTCTTTTGAATGGGAACATAATCGTAATACTTTAATAGGTTGATACTGTCTTTGGGATAGAGCCGCCTTACTTCAGGGGCTTCTATATGCTCGATTGCCGGTAACGTTTCCTCTTCGGAGTCTCCGTCGGAGAAGAGGCGGAACAAACCGCTGAAGAAAACATAATTGGCAAGGAAAGCGAAGAAAAGAAGCATCGTCAGGACGACATACAGCCTCAGATGAGCGGGGATGCGTCCGCACAGGCGGCGGAGTCTTGCCTCCGCTCCCTCCTGCATCATTCGGAACAGACTTTTCTTTTTCATCGCTTACGGGTACTGATGTCCTTGTTCTCCACAATCTCGAATCCTTCGATATTGAAGCCATTCGGATTGTCATCGCTGCGGCTCGTATTGAGCAGGCGGCATACGGTCACGAGACTGCGCTCGGTCACGTTGGTCGCACGGATAATCATCTGCCGGGCATACGTCCGTACCGCATAGGGATAGCTGTCGAAGTCACAGAGAACGCTGTCCACCTGCACGACCTGATTGATATTTCCTGCCACGATACGGTTGTAGTATCCTTTCTCGGAGAAATCCCGATAGTAATTGTAGGCACTCTTGTCCGCCAAGAGCAGCGCACGGGAGATATTCCCCTCGATGGCACTCTTATCGGGCGAAAGAGTGAAAAACAACTCGTGGAAGCGGCGCACGTGCTCCTTGGCTTCTGCGGGTCTGTTCTGCGACAGATCCTGCGACAAGGCGAGCATCAGCGACTTACCGCCATCCAACACATAGATTTTCTGCCTCTGGGCTTCGGCAAAGGAGTAGGCACTCCATATCGAATACCCCGCAAGAAGAGCGCACAGGCAGACGACGACCAAGGTAAAGAGGCGTATCTGCCTGAAACTCGTTTCGATATTCTTTAATGACTTAAATTCCATAGCTTTTCATTCTTATTTATTATTCGGGAGCATTGCCGCCTCTCCTGTGGAAAAGCTGCCCTGCCACCTCCTTGGCTTTATGTCCCGCACTATGCAAGACCTGTTTTCCGTGTCCTCCGGCAAATCCACCAACGGCTCCGCCCGCAGCACCTGCGATACCGGCACCCTTTCCTGCCGCATAGTTCACGTTTTTACCGTAGTTACCCGCTCCTCCGGCTTGTATCACCCAGCCCGCAACCGTTGGAATGGTGAAGTAGCCGATGATACCGATCATCATGAAGACGAGGTACACCCCGTTCGAAGCATCTATCGTATAGGTGGGATCATTCTGCAACTGCGTGATGTCGTGTTTGAGCATCAGTTCCTGAATCTTTGCCAGCATCGAACTGAACAAGTCCGCCACAGGCAACCACAGATAGATGGAGATATACCTCGTGAACCATTGCGTGAGGGTGCTTTGGAAACCGTCCCACACGGAGATGGCAAAGGCTATCGGTCCCAAGATGGAGAGGACAATCAGGAAGAATGTCCGAAGCGTGTCGATGAGCAGGGCGGCAGCGGCGAAAAGAAGTTCCAAGAACTCCCGTACCATATTGCGAAACCATTTCTTGAAATTGTACATACTGCGTTCCACATACATACCCGCCATCGTCGCCATATCCGAGGGAGAGATACCGAGTTCATCCAGTTTCTTGTCGAACTCTTCGTTACTCACCAGATAGGCTGTTTCGGGATTCTTCACCATCGCCTCGTATTCCAGCTTGTCCCGCAACTTGCGGTATTCGTCCATGCTGAAAGTCTGCTTTTCGAGCATCTTGTGCGTCCCCTGCACAACGGGACTGAGCACGCCGTTGATGGTGTCCAAGACCATCGGAAAGAAGAGGATGCAGAGACCGAGCGCAAAGGGACGGAGCAACGGATAGACGTCGATGGGTTCGGCACGAGCCAAGGTCTGCCATACCCGGAGTGCCACATAAAAGAGCGCGCCCAAGCCCGCAATGCCTTTGGCGACACCTATCATGTCACCACACATAGGCATCATCTCCGTGTAAAGCGAACGGAGGACTTGGTGCAGGTTGTCAAATTCCGCTCCCATGATTACCAATACCTTTCGTTGTCCGTTCCATAGAGCGAAAGCACCCGGTCGGTGTCCTGCTGCTTCTTGGCTCTGAGATAGCTCACGGAGATGTTCTTGTTCGTGTAGTAACGCACAAGGTTGCGGTAATCCCTGATTTCCTTGTAGCAGCGATCCACCACGTCCATACGCTCCTTGTCGGTCATCTTCAGCGTGGTGATGTTCACCACCTGCTTCAGTTCCTTGAGTAGGTTGTTGCTTTCTCCGAGCAGTTTGGTGTAGCCGTTGGCAATGGCGACCAGCTCTTCCGGACGGAAGTTCGGGTCGGAGAGCATCTTCTTGTAGTTCTTCACATAGATATCGGAGATTTCTCCGACCATCAAAATCGTCTCCTTTACCCGTTGGGCGTCCCGCACGAGGTTGTTCACCTTTTTCAGGGCATCGTAGTATTTCTTGCTCTCATTGTAGAGCTTCTCGACCTCCTTGAAGTTGTCAAGCGTGTTCTTGACCGTCTTGGAGGTCTGCACGATTTCCTTGGTCGTGTTGATGATACTCTGTGCAAGATTGGTGGGGTCTGTGACCACCCACTGGGCGTGTGCGCTGCCTGCCAAGAGGCAACCGCACGCCATAAGCATTAAAATTTTCTTTCTCATTTTTCAAATTGATTTTAGCGTAGATACAATGTCGTTCGAGCCACTCGGAAAAATCAGTCGAGTAAATCTGAAAATCAGTCGACTGTTTTCTTGAAATATGACGTCATATTTTTCGGACTTGTTGTATTACGCGGTTAAACATTCATTGATTACTCTTCTTCGGCGAGCTGCCTGACGGCAAGCTCCATATTCCCGCCGAGTTGCTCGGCACGGGCAAGTACGCGCATCTTCTCGGTCTCCTCCGTCGTGTAGGTGAGGTATTCGGCTTTCGACACTTCGGTGGCATAGACAGCAGACTGCACACCTCCCAGTCCGATCCACACCTCCTTGTACGACCGTGTGGCATCGTTGCTCTGGTTGATGGAGAGTATCTGCCCCCGCTCCTTGTCCGTCAGTCCCAAGAGTGCCTGAATCTGGTCGAACTTGTTCATGTACTTGCGCTGGTCAAGCAGTATCTTGCAGTCGGAGTTGTTGATGATGGACTCCTTGACAATGTCTGAGGAGATGATGTCATCCACCTCCTGCGTCACCACGACCGCCTCACCGAAGAATTTTCTTACCGTCTTGTAGAGATAGCGAATATAACCTGCCATGTTTGCGGACGCAATCGCCTTCCAAGCCTCCTCGATGAGGATGACCTTCCGTATTCCTTTCAGACGCCGCATCTTGTTGATGAACAGTTCCATAATGATGATGGTCGTGATAGGGAAAAGGATGGGATGATCCTTAATCGCATCAATTTCGAAGACGATAAAGCGTGCATTCAAGAGGTCGAGTTGCTTGTCCGAGTTCAGCAGATAGTCATATTCGCCACCTTTGTAGTACGGCTCCAGCACGTTGAGAAAATTGGCCAAGTCAAAATCCTTTTCCCTGACCTTTTTCTCACGGAGCAATGCCGAGTAGTCGGTGGTGAGATACTCGTAAAAGCTGTTGAACGAAGGAACGATACCGTCGTCCGTCTTGATACGCTCGATAAAGAGTGAAACGGCATTGGAAAGGGCGACCTCCTCCGAACGGGTGGCAGGCTCGTTATCCTTCTTCCAAAGGGTCAACAGCAGTGTCTTGATGCTCTCCCTTTTCTCCACATCATACACCTTGTCGGTGGTATAGAAGGGATTGAAGCTGATGGGGCTCTCATCCGAGTAGGTGAAATAGACCCCGTCCTCGCCCTGCGTCTTGTGGCGTATCATCTCGCACAAGCCCTGATAGCTGTTTCCCGTGTCCACCAAGACGATATGGGTGTTCTGCTCCCAATACTGCCTCAAGAGGTGGTTGGTGAAAAACGACTTGCCACTGCCCGAAGGACCCAAGATGAATTTGTTTCGGTTCGTGGTGATGCCTTTCTTCATCGGCAGGTCGGAGATATCGAGATGAATGGGCTTGCCACTGCGGTCTGCCATCTTGATGCCGAACGGAGATAGCGAATCACGGTAGTTGGTCTCCTCATTGAAGAAGCAGACCGCCTGTTCGATGAACGTGTAAAAACTCTCTTCTGCGGGAAAATCGGCTTCATTGCCGGGAATGCCTGCCCAGAACAGCGTCGGCACATCCACCGTGTTGTGGCTTACACTCCATCAGTGCGAGTTGGCTGCCCACGTCGTTGCGGATACGGCGGAGTTCCTCCTCGTCCTCGCTCCACGCCAAGACGTTGCAATGACAGCGGACGGAGGTAAGCCCGAAGCTGTGTGCCTCGTTCAGGTATTCGTCAATCCATTGCTTGTTGATTTGATTGGAGCGACTATAACGGGAGAGCGAGTGCATGTTCCGTGCGCTCTTCTCGAAGCGTTGCAGGTTCTCGGCACTATCATCAATCAAGACATACTGGTTGTAGATATGGTTGCACGAGAGCAATAACCCTACGGGAGCGGCAAAGGAAAGGCGGCAGTCGCTGCGGTCGGTGGATAATCGCTCATAGCGCATATCCGTGCCTACCAGCCCGGGCAGGTCTTCCGTATCGGAAAGGGTATGCAGGCAGAGTCGCTTATCGCCGATACGCATTTGGTCGGCTTTGAGGTCGATGTCCTCCAAAACCGTCGTGTCGGAGAGGGACAGCGAGAAATACTTCTCAATCAGTCCCGGTGTCTCCGCCGTCCCGATAATCTCCTCGTCCGTCAGGCGAGAGAGGCGAATAAAACCGCTTTCGTTCATAATCCGCTCGAATTGCTCGGTCGCTTCGAGGAACTTGCGGGCAGTATCCCTGTCCCGTACCTCCTTGGGGATGATATGTCCCCGGCAGAGGGTGGAGAAGTTGCTTTGCTGCCGGTTGCGATTCTTGGTCGTCTTGGTCAGGAACAGGTAGCAGGCGTGATTCAAGAACGGTCGCTCATTGAAGTGTCGCTCGAAACTGCGGGAGAGGAAACTCATCTCCTCCTTTTGCAAGTCCGGACGGTAGCCCTCCTTGACAAACCAATCCTGCTTGTGTACGACGCTGTAGGTCGGCAACACCTTGATTGCCTTTACCCAAGAAGAATGGATAGCGGCATACTCCGCACTCGTCACCGTATAAAGTTCGGGAAGCTCGACTCGAAAGGCGACCGTAATGTCGGCGTCTTTCGAGAGGATACAGCCCTCTTCGACGGCAAGCAGCGGAAAGCGGTTCTCCAGCGTGGTGGCTTTCAATAGGTTTCTCATTGCTTTTCCTCCTTTCTGTTTTGCAGATTCTTCATCGGTCGGGTTACCGCTCTTTTCCGCTCTCGATGGCGGAAGAGACGGGGGATGCGTCGTCGGTTGATGAGGTAGCGGGGATGGCTGTGCAGCGCGGAACGCTTCATCAGCCCGTGTTCCCCGTACTTTCTGTTTAGGGCGAAAGTCTGCCACACCAGAATGGATGTGGAAGTCCCTCCGAAGCCGATACAGATCCATTGATTGACACCCGCCATATAGAGGATGACAAACAGCACGAAAAGGGCAAGCAGCCCTCCGGCGAAAATGAACAGATACTGGCTTTTGAGTCCCTGAAACTCTACCGAGCGACCGATTCCCTTGTTGATGGGATAGGTCTCCATAGGCTTAGAGGAAGAAACTTCTTAAAATGGTGGCTGCCACGATAAGGAAAATACAGGCTCCGAACCAGCTTGCGGCGGTCTTCGAGGTGTCGGGATCTCCGGACGAGAACTTTGAATAGACCTTTACCCCTCCGATAAGTCCCACGACCGCGCCGATGGCGTAGATGAGTTTCGTGGCTGGGTCGAAATAAGACGTTACCATGTTGGTGGCTTGGTTGATGCCCGACAAGCCGTTGCCTTGGGCAAAGGCAGAGGAAATGGAAAGCAGCAGAACGGCTGCGATAAGAAAATGTCTTTTGGTCATAAATCTTTGTTTTGTGCCGAGAGGATTGGATATGTCCTCCCGACGGGTGAATACTGTTGTTACTTTCGGATTTCAGTGGTGGCTTCTCTCGTATGTCAGCCGTACTCTTTTTCTTTCATCGTCTTTGACTGTTTAATGGGTTTGTTACTATTTGTCCCTGCCGTCAGAAGGAACATAAAGCTCTTCAAAACGGTTGCGGACAATATCGTCTATCGTGGAAGAACGAACTTTGTCGCTTCGGAGTGTTTCCATCAGACGAGTGCCTTCCAATTCGGTCAATGTCTCACCGGCTCTTTGTCGCTCCGCTATGGAAGAGGCATTTCGGTGTATGACCGACAAGGCTTCCAGCACCCGTTCGAAATCAATTCCCGTGGCATATTCGCTTTTTCCCGATACGGGAAGTTCTTCATCTTCCTCTTCTTCAAAGGATGGAGCATCCGAAGACTCATACACTAAAGGAATCTCGTCTATGTCGGGCAGATCATCCGGCTCTTCCGATGGCTCTTGTCCGTTTTCGAGGGCAAATGTAGAAGCCTTTTTTGCTTCTGCCTCGCCTTTTGGATAACTGCGTACTTGTGGCGTCGAGTGGCTTATCTTAAAGCGACTCTTACCGATGATTTCGGCTTCACAGACCGTTTGACAAGGCTCTTTTGGGGATGCTCCCTTCTTTCTTATTTTCCCCTCATACAAGAGAAAAAGAAGTAGCCACAAAAGGTAGAGCAAGAGAGCGGCAAGGACTATTCGGTACATAGGCGTTGCAGGATTTCGTGAAGCTCATTACCCAACTCAATACAGAGCCTGCTCAACTTCCCTCCGTGGGGTGGGAAGAGGGTGCATACCCCTCTTCTGCGTTCGGAAAGCAGCGGACGATACAAACGGGAGTGGCTCAATGAGGTCTGCATCAAGAGGACTCCCGTTTCATCGGAAAGGGTGCGACAGCGTTCGTCGGCATCCTTACGTTCCCAAGCCTCTATCATATTGCGAAGCAGGTAAAGTTCTCTGATATTGCCCTTGCCCATCGTCAGTATCTGCTCTCCCAAGATGTCTATGAAATGGCGGACGGCTTCCATATCCATCGGACTGCCCGTAACGGGAAAGACGACGGCATCCATTGCTGAAAGCAGCTCCACCGTCCCCTCGGTACGCATCAATGGAGGGAGGTCGAAGAGGATGCAGCGAGGGGGATTGTCCGCACAATGTCGCTCCACCCTGTTCAAGGCTTCCCGCACCGGAGTGCAGATAATCGGATAAGGGGCATAGGCTGTCCGATGTTTCAGGTGCATCAGCCTTTGATGATTCAGTTCTTCCGACTCTTGTTGCCGCAGACGGGCGATGGTATAGACGGGATGGTTGCAATCCACGACGGCGACATCGCATCCTCTGTGGTAATGCAGAATGCTTGCGGCAAGTACCGTAAGCGAGGTTTTGCCGACACCTCCCTTGGGGGAAGCGATGGCGAGATAAATGGGTTTACTCATATTTTCTCTTTTCTTTGAGTGGGTGAATACTATGTCTTGATAAATCGTTTGTAATCGAAGTTGCCTGACTGAACCTCTTTCGGAGCTTCTTCGGCAACGCGCTCCAGCAGTTCGCGGACACGTTCTCCGGCCGCTTTCTTAATCGCTTGGAACATCGGGGAGTCGTGTATCTTATAGATGGTTTCAGCGGCTTTCGAGGCTTCCTCTATCGGAGCATTCTTGCAGGAGAGGACATTACCCATTTGTTGCAGTTCTTCCACGGTGATAATTTCCGAAAGGGAGTGGCTTTCACCTTGGACTTCCACCAATACATAATCCTCTTCCTCTTCGGGGATGAAAGGAGAGCTCTCTTCCGATATTCCCGTTTCAGGCATCTGTTCTTGTTGCTCTTCTTCAATGGGCAACTCGGCTAAAAGGATATTCTCCTCTTGGGAGGGTTCCCTTTTGGGGATACGGATGGTAACGACGACTTTCCCTTTGCCCCGTTCCTTGAAAAAGAGTTGCAAGTCACGGTAGAGTCTCACGGCACTCCGATAGCGTCCGTACAGGAAGCGGGTGACCTGCACGCTGCCGAGATAGGCTAAGCCGACCGACAGCAGAATGACAATCACCTGCTTCATCGCTCGAAACGTTTACGGAACTGTTGCTCAAACAAGGCGTCTATCTCATCACGGTGACTCTCTAAGTGATGCCGGAGAATATGTTCTACGAATGCTCCAATCGTCAGTTTGCCTGCGGCTGCCACATAGACGATTTCGGCAATCTCTTCCTGTGTCTTTTTGGAAATGAACACGCCCTTTCGGTCTCCGATGTTCAGGGGTTGCAGAAAGGCGGTTTCGTAATCGCTTCTCCCTTCCTGAAGGAGACCTGTAGGGTGTCCCTCGGAATGCTCGATGAGCGTGGTGGAGTTACGGATGGTTACTTTTGAAGAGACGCTTTTTCGTTCTCTGCAGGACTTGTTACCTGCCATTGGTTGATCTTTTTTCTGTTTCATATCACAATAATTTCTTGAAGTTCTTTTCACTTAATCGGTTGATTTCTTCCTTGTAGTCCTCCAAATGTTTGAGAAGGATGTTTTCCACGTACATACCCAATGTCATCTCTCTCTTTCGGATGAAGAGGACGATTTCCGACAGTTTGTCCTGCAACTCCTTGGAGATGTAGATTGCCTTGCGGTCGTATAGGTCATTGCGGTGCATGAAGAGTGAGATGTAATCTCCTTTGGCGGTATTCTTGCGACGTGTTCGGATGGGGAGTTGTGGTTCTTCCAAAGCCTCTTTCGGTGTTTCCGAAACAGACTCATCCTCCTCTTCGACTGTGGGAGGGGGTGTTATCTCGCTCTCTTTCTTTTTCATCGGGATACCCTGTGAAATCAGTTCCCGGATAGCGACGGGATCTATCGCCCCTTTATTCTTTCCTGCCATATGCTTCAGGTTTTACGATGGACAAGATTTCCTCCACAAGCTCTTTCAGACGACTGCCTCTAAGCAGCGTGCGGGAGGCGGGAAAGATGGTTGAACGGAAGAGGGTCGTACCCTCCTCCATTACCTCCTTTTTGTAGCGGGTCGTATTGGGGACTGCCGTTTTTAAGATGGGAAGTCCCAAATCGGCAATGACCTTTTCATACATCGCATAGAGGGGTGTTTTCTCTCTGCCGTCCACCATGTTCCAAAATAGGTAAATCCCTTTGTTGGCAGTGTCTGTATTGTCGGTTATCGCCTCCTTGATGATGGCTGAAAAGCTCAGCGTGCTTTCCAAGGATATACGGTCGGCGGAGATGGGTGTGAAAATATAATCCATACCGGAGAGAGTGGTCAGCACACCGTCATTGTTGATGGTTCCGGGCAGGTCAAAAAAGACGAAATCCGTATCCGAGTCGTGCGTGTCCAGATATTCCCTGACCGTATCCACGGCTGCCTCTGCCGTGGCACAAAGGATGGTGTACGTGGGCTTTTGCAACTCGGAGAATTGGGTGGCTGCCAATTCTTGCAGTGCGGGGTTGCGATCCACGCCCTGTGCGTCACGCTGACGCATGGCATTGATGCTGAATTGCGGATAGTCACAATCCACCACAATAAGGTTATACCCGCAGGCATAGTGCAGGTAACTTGCCGTCAAGACCGTAAAGGTCGTTTTGCCGACACCGCCCTTCTGGGTGGAAAAGGCAATGAAAACAGGTTTCTTTTTCATTTCATTTTCTGTTTAATGGTTCTACATATATGTGTGGAAAGGCGCATGCACGCCTTGGCTTGTTTCCTTGAAAAGGCAGATATGGAAACGAGCCTGTGAGAGAATGAATCCCCGGACAGGCATACGGCAAGGTATTCCAACAAGGGAATATGGACCTGCCTTTCGGGATATGTCCCTCCCTGTATAAGGGTGGAGCTATATGACGGGAGTCATACTTGCACACGTCCACCCATCCATACGTCCACACTTGTACCCTTGCGCAAGGGTGTGAGTGGTGACGGATGCAATAACTTGTACATATTCTCATTTCTATTTCCATTTCCGTAATTATCTGTTCAAATGGCTGCGGACAGGTTTTTAGACTTGGGCAGGCAGGTATGTCCACCAACCTGCAAACACCTGTTCGACGGGGCAAATATAGAAGCCTTTACCCCCTTGTTTCTACCCTTTTTGCTAACTGCGTACTTGTGGCGTCGATTTGCGTATTTGTGGCTCCGTAAAAGGTAAGTGCTTTAGGCACAACGCTTAGTAACTTTGCACCCAAGCGGTAAGCCGAAGCCTTCGAGGCATAAAGCGTTCTTTTTTGAGGGACTCGACTTCCGTCCTTCGCGGACGGATTTATTTGCGCCGGAGCAAATAGCAAGGTATGTTTTATGCAGCACGACTCCGTTTTTGCAGCATAAAACCCTTGCTCTTGCAGAGGGCTGAAAAAACTCCGAAGTCGTTTTTTCTTGGAAGAGAGAATGCCTTGTCTTGAATGCCGGTGATGCCGTGAAACACTAAAATCCAAAGTAAAATGACAAAGAGACATGTGGGGAGACCCTTGAAAAAAGAGAAAGCCAGCCATTGTTGCATGGTTCGGTTTACGGACACGGAGTTTGCGCGTTTCCTGACGCTTTATGAACAGTCAGTCGGCTTTCATCAAAGCAAGAATCTTTAATGAGACATTCCGAGTGATAAAAGTCGATCGTTCGTTGCTCGATTACTATCAAAAACTGACGACTTTGTACGGACAGTTCCGCAGCGTGGGAGTGAATTATAACCAGACAGTAGTCGCTCTGAAAAGCAATTTTACGGAGAAGAAAGCCTTTGCCATGCTCGCAAAGTTGGAGAAACTGACGCTCGAATTGGCAGCTATCGGAGGCGAAATCGTACAACTCACCCGTGAATTTCAGGAGAAATGGTCGCAAAAATAAGCTATGGAAGTTCCTTGTA
>ERZ773009.1778-NODE-1778-length-14414-cov-7.335608_pt1 | contig 14414 bp, 8 predicted proteins | sample MGYA00580663_ERZ773009 | MGnify/ENA primary metagenome ERZ773009 (study PRJEB29015, sample SAMEA2737969) | human oral metagenome | biome: human oral; feature: human-associated habitat; material: dental | place: China | collected 2026 ... | reverse complement strand
GAAAATGGCCATATCTATCGAAAACCCGGCGAGGATGGGACGGATATGGCCATATCTACCGAAAACCCGGCGGGGATGGGATGAATATGGCTATATCTACCGAAAACCCGGCGAGTATAGGATTCAATATGGATACAGCTATCGGATCCTTGCCGTGGATAGGATGCTATACGTTTTCGGGAATCACATTTTTGGCAAGGATGGGATTCGTGTAACCACATGCGGGCTATACCTATTCTATATAGGTAGGCAGATGGCCCGGATCGGGGCAGACGTATCAAGACAAGAATGCCGGGCGACACGCGGAATGAGATCCGCAGTGTGCGCCCGGCAGTTTTTCACGCTTCGTTTCCCGTCCTTAGCTCATTCGCCTTCGCCGTCATACTGCTGAAAGAGAAAATCGTTGTAGGGGAAACGGGTGATGTGGATGGCTTTGACGTGCTCGTAGAGGAGCGACTTGAGGGCGGCGATGTTGGTCCGATCGCGGGCGGAGATGAAGATGCAGCTGCCGGGGCGACGGCTCATCCAGGTCTCGCGAAGCTCGGAGAGGGGGATGTTTTCGCGCTCGCGGGGCGTGAGATCATCCTCGTCCTTGGGGACAAACGAAAACGCGTCGATCTTATTAAAGACCGTGATGATGGGCTTGTCGGCGCAACCGATGTCGGCCAGGGTGCGCTCTACGACTTCGATCTGCTCTTCAAAAGTAGGGTGGGAGATGTCCACGACATGCACCAAAAGATCGGCTTCGCGAACCTCGTCGAGGGTGGACTTGAACGACTCGACGAGTTCGGTAGGCAACTTGCGGATGAAGCCCACCGTATCGGAGAGGAGGAAGGGCAGGTTGTCGATGATCACCTTGCGCACGGTGGTGTCGAGGGTGGCGAAGAGCTTATTTTCGGCAAACACGTCGCTTTTACCAAGCAAGTTCATGAGGGTCGACTTGCCCACGTTGGTATAACCTACGAGCGCCACGCGGACCATCTTGCCCCGGTTGCGCCGCTGAGTGGCCTTCTGCCGGTCTATCTCTTCCAGCTCACGTTTGAGCTTGGAGATGCGGTCGAGAATGATGCGCCGGTCGGTTTCGAGCTGCGTCTCGCCCGGCCCACGCATACCCACGCCGCCTCGCTGACGCTCCAGGTGCGTCCATAGGCGCGTCAGACGGGGAAGCATATAGCGGTACTGCGCCAGCTCGACTTGCGTCTTGGCGTGGGCAGTCTGCGCGCGCTTGGCAAAGATGTCGAGGATGAGATTCGTACGGTCCAGGATGCGCACCTTGAGTTCCTTTTCGATGTTTCGTAGCTGCTTGGCCGAAAGCTCGTCGTCAAAGACCACGATGCCTATCTCGTTCTCAGCCACATACTCGCCAATCTGTTGCAACTTACCCGACCCGACGAAGGTTACGGCATGCGGCTTGTCGGCCTTCTGGGTGAAGCGTCGGACAGGCTCAATCCCGGCCGTTTCGGCCAGGAAGGCCAGCTCGTCTAAGTATTCCTTGACCTGCGCCTCACTCTGCTCGGGGGTGACTAACCCCACCAGGACGGCGCGCTCGGTCTGCTCTTGGGTGATAATGAATTCTTTCATACGGCTGCAAAGGTAGGGGGGAATGGCTAACTAAAATCGAAAACGAAATCCAAGGCCCGAGGCTGGGCGTTTCCGAAACGTGACGGGGCAAACTTCGCCGGCGGCCGCAGCCGCCCTTCCCTTGATGGAAGAAAAGAAGGCAAAAGAAGATCAAGGCCTCTACCGAGGCCGGGGAAGCTGGCCGGGTACGGGATGTTTCCGAAATGTGACGGGGAAAGGATAGCCGGCGGCCGCAGCCGCCCTTCGCTCGATAAAAATTTAGAAGGGGTAGCCGAGGGCTAAGTGGAACCCGAGGGCGTCGCGTAGGTTGGGGGCGTTGAGATAGCCGCGCCGACCGGTGTCGTAGGGGAAGTGGAGGGCGTAACCGATGTCGAAACGGAAGACGAGGAGGTTGATGTCGTAACGAAAGCCTATGCCGGTGCCGGTGGCGAGGTCGGTGAGGAGGTGTCTCCACGCGAACTGTCCGCCGGGACGCGCGGGGTCGTCGCGCAGCAGCCACACGTTGCCGACGTCGAGGAAGACGGCGCCGGCTAGGTCGCCCACGAGACGGAAACGATACTCGGTGTTGGCCTCCAGCTTGATGTCGCCAATCTGATCAATGTAGGCGTAGGGGTCATTCCGATCCGGGGCGAAGCGACCGGGGCCGACGCTGCGGATGGTGAAGGCCCGGATGCTGTTGGCTCCGCCGACGTAGAACTGCTCGCTGTACGGAGCGGCCGCGGCATTGCCGTAGCTGTAGATGATGCCGCCCCCGATGCGGAAGGCAAGGCGCTGGTGGCGGTCTATGTAATGATTGTAACGTAGCTCAGTGGTCATCTTCAGGAACTGCGAATACGGGTTCTTGAAGACAGTCTTGCCCTTCTCGTCCCACCGTCGCCCGAAGAGGAGGTTAGTGGCTGAGAGCAGGTTACCGGCCTCCGCGATCGAGAAATACCAGCGCGTCTTGCTGCGCTCCTCACGCACGGTGGAGTTGTCGAGCGTGTAGGTGTACTCTACGACGGGAATAAATTGATCCTGAAGGCTCTGGCGGATGGATGGGTTTCTTGAGGTGATGCTGTCAAAGGCGGCCGTGGTGCCTATGAGCCGCGAGTAAGTGAGGCGTAGCGGCGTGAACGTGTGTCGGCGGATGGGGTTGGGAACGAAGTCGTACGAGAGGCTGCCACTGAAACTGAGCTGGTTGAAGAATCGCGCACGGTTCATGACTGTCGCCTGCGCCTCGAGGCGGGTGGTAGCGATCAGATCCCGGTCTTTGTGACCAAATTTCGGTAAGACGAGGCGGGGGAAGGTCAGCGAGCCGCGTGCGCCGATCTCGTAGTTGTTCACCAGCCCCGTATGCCCGGCGGTGCGCGCACCCGTCTGCCACTCGTACGAGCCAAACACGGTGGCGGAGAGATTCTCGCCGCCGCGGAAGAGGTTCATCCGGGTCAGGGCCAGATTGAACCCAGGCCCGGCATAGTGATTATCGTTGAGGGTACCCTTGACCTCGAGGCGACTATTGAGCGGATAGTCGTAGGTGGCACGGATGCGCAGGTTCATGGTGTCGCACGTGGCGGAGGTGTCGGTGGGCGTGTATTGCATATCCACAAAGCGGAAGGTGCGCAGCTTGTTCATCGCCGCCAGCGTCTCCTCCTGAGCGGCGAGGGAATAGCGGTCGCCACGCTCATAGCGCAAGGCGTTGAGGAGGACGTGGGGGCGGAGGCGCAGCCTGCCCTCGTAATGAATGGTGACGGGGCCGTAGGTGAGGCTATCGGTAGGCTCCTCGCCGTCGTAACCGATCAGGCGGATGGCTGTGCGTCCCATGAACCACGGCTTACGGATGAAGTCGCGGGGAATGTCGCGCCGGACACGTACGCGTAGGTCTACGAGGTGGTCTCCCTTCGTCGAGTCGGCTTGCACCTCGATGTACTCCGGTCGGAAGTAATAATAGCCGTTGTTGCGCATGATGGTGGCGATGCGCTGGCGTTCCGCCTCGAGGCGATCGAGGGTGAAGAGGTCGCCTCTGTGAAGCAGACGGTCTTCGTCGCGCCACTTGATGGTGGTATCGGTCCGATCTTGCATGCGGCGAAAGCGGACGGAGTCGATCACGTAAGGCTCGCCCAGGGTGACGAGGTATCGCACCCGGGCTTTGAGCGAATCCTTGCGGTCGGGGATGATCTCATAGCGGGCTGCGCCGCGGAAGAAACCGTTTTCGTGGAGTACGTTCTGCGCTGCCAGCGCCCGGTTGGCAGGCTTTACGGTGGTGAGCGTCACCGGCCGCGCCGCGAGCCATCGGTACATCCACTGGTGGAAGCGCCCCTTTTTCCCGACGTGGGCGTTATAGACCCAGAGCCCGATAGGCAGCGGCGTGCGTGTGGTGGAACTGCCCAGGAGGGCGTTATTCGGCGCATAGGCCAGAGCCTCTTCCACCTTGCCCATCACCTCGTCCGCGCCGCGGTGGCGCTGATTGGCGGGGTCGTTGACTACGATGCGCTCGATGCCGGTGTAGAGCACTTCGCCCGGGGGAAGCATTTTCGTCGTGGAGCAGGATGCGCTGAGCAGAAGAACAAAGAAAAAAAGGGGGAGGAGGGGGGAGTGGTTCGGCTTCATCTTTCTTTTTTAGTCGTTAGGGGAAGGGTCGGCGTCCCGACGCGTCGTATCCTCGGCGGGAGCGCCTTCGGTGGAGTCCGTTTCCGTCTCGTTCGTATCGGGGGCGGCAGGCTCGGGCTCGGTCACTACCGTGCGATTGCGACGTTTGCGGAAGTCGAAGAGGTCGGCCAAGCGCTTCACCTTACGTCGGAAGATGGCGCTCAGGCCCGTCTTGCGGATCTCGCCCTCGAAGAGATTCTCATAGTCCGTCTGATTGTAGACCTTGACAAAGCGCGAACCGTCGGCGTCGAGGCGATACTCCAGCGAGGCCTCGTCGATAAAGAACTGGTTGCCCATCACGGGGTCGTTGGTGGAATAACGCATACCGAGGGTGGTGTAAATGCGCTCCTTGAGGAAGCCCATATAGAAGCGACCGAGGTAATCGATACGCCGACCCTTGCCGTCGGTGCCGTCGTAGGTGTTTACGTCAAACGTGAAGGGGACGTCGCCGCCCAAGCTGCCGAGCATGTTATTGATCTCGCGTTGGAGTAGGCTGCTGATGGCCGTCCCCACATCCAGATGCTCGTTGCCAGTGCCGCTCTGGGCCAGATAGACACCCGTGACAAGGAGGCCGATGGCCTGCTTGCTGCGCTCCTCTTCGCCCATGGCGGCCAGCTGCGTCTGCACGGTGCCATTCTTAGGCGCCTCGAGGATGAACTTGAGGGCGATGTTGCGCAGCTGCTGCCTGACCTGTAAGCCTACGTTGAAGTCCACGATCTGCGATCGCCCGTCAAGGTTCACATTGGCGCGCTGTCGGGTGAGGGCCGTCAGGTTGAGGTAAGGATTCATCAAGTCGCCCTGCCACTCTACGTAGCTGCCGTCTTGAATCGTGAAGTCCGTCAGCGGGATCACGGGGATGCTGTAGCGAATCAATCCGCCAGAGAGGGTGTATCGCCCGCTCATGTTCATATCCCCGAGCGGGGTGTAATGGAACGACAGATCGCCGCCGCCACGCAGCTCGATACGGTTCGAGCGTTCGCCGGCGCCGCCCATATCCACCTTTAGGCGCGCCGTGGGATCCACGCGCAGCGTGAGCTGGGCGTCCAGTCCGCCTATCGAACTCGTACGCGCGGCATTCTCTCGTTCGATGTCGCGAATGCGTTGCGGGACGGTGTCGGAGAAGTAGGTGAAGGAGACCAGCCCGGCGAAGTTGTCTTGCAGCTCGTCGTTGGCGTCGGGCATGACATACGTGACGTTCGTACCACTGCGCACGTGCACCCCACCGCGCACCTTGAGCGCGCGCAGTGGGCCGCGAGCCGTGAGATTCAGATCGATGGGCAGTCGACCGTAGAGCATGGCTCCGGGTGCATCGTCGGGGGCGTCGATGAGTAGCATGTCCTGCGCCGCCAAGCGCAAGTCGGCCGTTTCCTTCATGGGCTTGCCGAGGTCTACCGTGCCACTGATCGTGAACGGATTGCCGCCCGTGGTGTAGATGCCATATTTGGTGAGGCGCAGCTTACTGTCCTTGATGTCTACCTCCTGATCGTCGAAGCGGTAGCGCGTGCCTACAGCCCTTACGTACATCGAGGTCGAGTCGAGTTGCAAATAGCCGTTCCAAATCGGACCCCGATCGCGACTTTCTAACGTCAACCGGCCACGCAGCACGCCCTGCATATCTAAGGCACCGCCGAAGAAGGGGTTCAGCTCATTAAGAGGGATCCGATCGAACTGCATCGTGCCGTCTATCATGCCCTGCCCCTGTTTCTGTTGCGGCTGCCGATAGAAGGCCGAGACGGTGGCCAGTTCCGACTCGTTGTGGTAGAAGTGGGCGTCGAAGCGGTGGCGATTGTTGTCGAGGGGCAGGTAGACACCGTTGAGCAGGAGTTCGCCGACAGGCTGTCCGCGGAAGATGAGGTTGTCAATGTTGGCGTCGGCAGCAATGAGGAACGACACGTCGGAGGGCACATAGCGCAGAGCCACGTTGACCCGCCCCTGCATATCCGGGATAGCGGCGAAGCGCGACAGTTGCTGAAGATTGAGTTGGTTGATCTCGACAGCCAGCTCCGTAGAGTCCTCACTGGAGTGCATCCACAGCGCGGCATTATCAGGTCCGGTCAGCTTCAGATCGGCGGAGATGCTCTTTAGGCTGCGCATCTCCACGTAGTTCTCGGGGTTCAGCTTGAATGGCATGAAGGCCAGCACAGGCTCGTCGGGGATGAAGTGGAAGCGGTATGCCTTGCCACGCTGTTCGGCCTGCACGCCCAGTTGGAGACCCGTTTCGCCACGGCTGTCGCGATAGAGCGCGTTGACTTCTGCTACGCCGTTTAAGAGGTGGCCGCGCAGTCCGGCGGTGAAGGCGTCTTGTCCGCGAAAGCGGTTCTTGATCACGTCGACAGCGTAAGTCAGGCCCTCGATCGAATCGTGGCGGATGTCGAGGCAGATGGTGTCGAGCCGCATCGTATCCTTCATCACGGAGAGCAGCAGGGCGTTGGCTTGTAGCCCGTCGACGGGTGAGGTGGAGGCATGGACGGTGAGCCGATCGAAGAAGATGTTCTGCTCCTGAAGGTAGTTGTAGAGCGGATTGTCTTGCGCGGCCTCCAGCTGTATGTTGAGCGTGGGCAGGAGCGGCGTGAGGCGTTCGATATGGGCGGCGCTGTCGTGCTCCATCAGTCTGCGGAAGACGTCGGATACATTTCCGAGGCGTTGGAGGAGCGTGGGCGCGTCAGCGTTGCCGGTGGCAATTAGCCCCATGTCGCCGGCGTGGAAGGAGAGGCGTGTCGTGTCGTCATCGCTGACGGCGTGTAGGGTGAGCATCTTCGGGCGATAGATCTGCTGGTCCGTGGTGATGGCCCAGTTGCCCAGGGTGAGGTCTAACCGATGGCGCCGCTTGAGGTCGGTCTCCATCTCGGAGAAGAGTTGGAAAGAGCCGGAGAGCGGATCCTTTGTCAGCTTGAGCCCCATCAGATCGAGCGTATCCATGTCGATGGCCACCACGCCTGCCATGCGGTCGCGCCGGACGACACCGTCCAGCATGACCTTACCTTTTATATAAGGCGACTCGCTGTTCAGCGTGGCCTGCGCTTGATGGTTGAGCAATGAACCGTCGAGCGAGAGGCCGGAGAGGCGATAGGATCCGTAATGCACATCGGCCACGGAACCGCGCAGGGTGATGCGTGTGCGGGGTGAAAAGATGTCCGTGCCTCGCCCTTCGGCGTGCAGCACGGCCGTGAGTCGGTAGAGCGAATCCTGCGGCAGGAAGTGCACCGGCCGGAGGCTGTCTACGCGCACATCGACGGCGTACTCGTTTCGCAGCGAGTGGTAGCGGCCCGTCAGCTCGATGCGTCCGCCCGACTCCTCAGCTTTCAATCGCCCTTGGTATTCGCTCCCTTTGAGCGACGCCTCCAACTCCACCCGCATACGTTCAGGCATCCGTACCCGTCCACCCGAAATCTCCGGGATCCAACGGCTGAGGTACTGTCGGCTTTCGGTCTGTAGCCTTAGGTTGATCTGCCCCGTGCGTCGCCGCTCGTCCATGACATGCTCAGCCGATCCGTAGGCTTCAAACGTGAAGGCACCGGGCAAACCACCCATCAGATCGTGCACCCGCATCCGCTCTAAGTTGCCCTCCACCAGTCCCGAGAGATACAGCAACGAGTCCGGCAGCGCCCGCATCAGTCGCGGCCCCTGTTCGCCCATGGCCGTCAGCACGTCCTGCCCATCAATACCCGCCGACCATTCCGCCTGAAGATCGGCCGTCGGTCTATCCGACAGCGCGGCCCACGGCACATGCGCTTGCAGGTCGATCCACGAACGCGTCGTCCGCAGCATGCCCTCCGAGACGGAGACCCCCGTGCTATCCAGATGCACATAAGCCGACAGCGATTCCACCGAAAGCCCTGACCGTTCGTCGAGCGACGCCTCACGAAGCGCCACGCGCAGGTCGCCCGCATGGTAGCGCACGGAGTCGGCCAGCAGGCGGATGTTTGAGGCAGAGATATGTTGCGGATCGAGGCCCACGGTGCGTGGCCGCTCACTGCCATCGTAGGCCGCATAGGCGCCGCGGATGTCAAGCCGTCCGGCCGCGTAACGCTGTGCCTCCAAGTTGGCCGATACGCCCGTCACGCGTGCATCGCCCAGGTAAGTCGTTACCCCGAGCGTATCCTTAGGCATGCGCAGGGTGAAGCCTACGCGCTGTAGGTCGAGTCGTTCGGCCGTGATCCGCCAGCGGTTGACGGTCGTGTCGGTCGTGTCCGAGGGGGGGATTGAGTCGATCACCAGCGCCACCTCCACATCAGCCAGCAGTACGTTGTCGAGCTTCAGCTCCTCCTTCTTGGCCCAAAGACCAACGTCGGCCGTAGCCAGTCGCCCGAATGTGCCGTCCAAGTGCATGCCCTCGATCAGCCCTTTGCTGTGCACCAGCGCACTGTCCAACTGTAGCTCTGAGACGAATACCTCGCCCCGCAGCAGGGGCCACGGCCGCACGCTGACGGAGAGCCCGCGCACGTTGAGCAGCGTGTCGCACACTGAGTCGCGCACCGAGACGTCGCGCAGCGTCAGGTCTAACGGATACGACAGTCGCACATGCCCCACGGTGATCTCCATGCCGACGCGCTCAGATACGTGCCGCAGCACGACCTTCAGCACCGCATTCTGCACCGGTGGCACATAGAGCAACACGGCACCCACCGCCACCGCCCCCACGGGCGCCAGCAGGCATGTCTTGACTGTGCGTTTGATCCATTTAGCCATCGTGTTCGATCCGTCTGTTTATTACGGCGGGCAAAAATATGGGAAATACCACCCGCGCCCCCCTCGGTGTGCAGTAAGATGCCAATCCGTTTCTGATTGAGGGGCATTTGCTACCAAGGGTAACGAATCAGAATCTGATTAAGGGGCGTTTGCTGCCAAGGGTTGCGAATCAGAATCTGATCGGGAGTTGTTTGCTGCCAAGGGTTGCGAACCAGAATCTGATTGGGAGGTGTTTGCTGCCAAGAGTAGCGAATCAGAATCTGATTGAGGGGCGTTTGCTGTCAGGGATAGCGAATCAGAATCTGATCGAGGGGCGTTTGCAGCCAAGGGTAGCGAATCAGAATCTGATTGAGGGGCATTTGCTGCCAAGGGTAGCAAATCAGAATCTGATTGAGGGGCATTTGCTATGAGAGGTTATGAATCCCCCCTATTTATCCGTGCTTATTTTTGCGACCGGCTTTTACACCACAACATTTATACGATGATGAAGAGAGAAAAGAGTCACGGCACACGCCTCTTTGACGCCATCCGGACACGCTTCGGGCGGCACGACCGCGAACAGGACAGAGAGGTGGAGGAGGATCTCCTCAAGGCGGTCTATGAGCTAGGCGGACGCATCGCGGCCGACGAGGTGCAGCGCGTGGGCGAGTCGCTCGGGGCGGACGCGGATCGTACGGCGTCCGCTGTTGGCCGACTGGCCTTGCGGGGCGAGCTGACGATGGGCGACGAGCTACAACTGACCGACGCCGGCCGTGAGCACGCCCTCCGAATCGTTCGTGCACATCGCATCTATGAGCAGTATCTGGCCGAGCATTCGGGCTATGCGCCGGCGGAATGGCACGAGCGCGCGCACCGAATGGAGCACCGCATCAGTGACGCCGAGCAGGAGCGCATCGTCTCGCTGCTGCGCAACCCGTCGTTCGATCCGCACGGCGACCCCATCCCTACGCGCTCGCTGGAGGTGGCCGACCGTGGCGACGACGACCGTGCGCTCCGGGCCCGCAGCTGGTGGCGCGTCACGCACGTGGAGGACGACGACCGCGCCCTCTTCACCCTCATCGCCGACCTCGGACTGACGAAGGACTCGGTGCTCTTCATCACCGACGTAACACCGGAGGGCTTCACCTTCATGTACGAAGGCGAGCGTTTCGCCCTGCCTGCGGCGGCCCACGCGGCGCTCAACATGGAGCCGATGACGGACGACGAGGTGCGTCGCAGTCCCGAGGCTGATGCCCGACGGCTGACCCGACTCGAGGCGGGCGTCACGGCGCGTATCGTGGGCCTTTCGCCCTCCTGTCGCGGCGCCCTCCGCCGCCGTCTGCTCGACCTTGGTTTCGTGCGTGGCAGCACAGTGAGCATCGATCTCGTCAGTCCGATGGGCAACCCCGTGGCCTACGCCGTGCGCGGGACAGCCATCGCCCTGCGCCACGATCAGGCGCGCTACATCCTAATCGGTACCGGCTCCTCTCAGCCGTCTTTTCCCCATATCCCACAACCCCAATGAATCAGACAACAAATACTGCCTTACCCTGCGCCACCTGTCCCAAGGCGGCGCCTATGCACGGTCTGGAGCGACGCGGTGCGCAGGCCGACGGCGAGCGCTTCGTCGTGGCCCTGGCCGGCAATCCGAACACGGGCAAGAGCACCGTCTTCAATGCCCTGACCGGACTCAAGCAACACACGGGTAACTGGCCCGGCAAGACGGTCGGCAAGGCCGAAGGCTTCTTCGGCTACGGTGGCGACACGTATCGCATCGTCGACCTGCCCGGCACGTACTCGCTCGCCTCCACGTCGGAGGATGAGGAGATCGCCCGCGACTTTATCCTCTTTGGCAAGCCCGACGTGACCGTCATGGTGGCCGACGCCACACGCCTGGAGCGCAACATGAACCTCATCCTGCAAGTGCTACAGATCACGGATCGCGCTGTGCTTTGCGTCAACCTGCTCGACGAGGCCGAGCGCAACCACATCCATATCGACCTCAACGCCCTCTCGCGACGGCTCGGCATCCCCGTGGCGGGTTGCTCGGCGCGGTCGGGCAAGGGCATCGACCGCCTGCTGGAGATGATGCACGAGGTGGCCACGGGCGCCTACGTCTGCCGGCCACACCGCGCCACGAACTTGCCGCCCGCCACGGCGGATCATATCCGCGTCTTGACCGAGGCCGTGGCCCGTGTGCACCCCAACTTATCGAACGCCGAATGGATCGCCTTCCGACTCGTCGAGCAGGATCCGAGCGTGCGCCAACGTTTCGGCAACGCGGAGCTGAACGCGCTGGCCGAAAACATCCACCTCCAGATCAGCAACAACTTTCACGACCAATGGATGGAGGATATCTATGCCCAGGCTGAGGCGATCTGTCGCGACGTCGTGACGCAGGGCAACCGCCGCGGCCGACTGCCGATGGACGTGCGGCTGGATCGCATCTTGACGCATCGCGTGTGGGGTTTCCCAATCATGGTCGCGCTGCTCTCGGGCGTCTTTTGGATGACGATCGTGGGCTCGAACTACCCGTCGTCGTGGCTGAGCGACCTGCTCGTGGGGCTGATTCACCCGGCCCTGCGCGGCCTTTTCGTGGGCTTCGGTGCGCCGGCGTGGGTCACGGGGCTGCTGGTCGACGGCGTCTACCTCTCCACTGCATGGGTTGTCTCCGTCATGCTGCCGCCGATGGCCATCTTTTTCCCGCTCTTCACGCTGCTGGAGGACTTCGGCTATCTGCCCCGCGTGGCCTTCAATCTCGACGAACTCTTTCGCCGAGCCGGGGCACATGGCAAGCAGGCGCTGACGATGAGCATGGGCTTCGGCTGCAATGCTGCGGGCGTCGTCTCCACGCGCATCATCGACAGTACGCGCGAGCGACTGATCGCCATTATCACGAACAACTTCTCGCTCTGCAACGGGCGTTGGCCGACGCAGATCTTGCTGGCCACGCTCTTCGTGGGTGCCGCCGTACCGGCGCGTTACAGCGGGATCGTCTCGCTGGTGGCCGTCATGGGCGTCGTCTTTCTGGGCGTGACGCTCATGTTCGGCAGCTCGTGGGTGCTCTCGCGCACACTGCTCCGCGGCGAAGTCTCTACCTTCCACCTCGAGCTGCCGCCATACCGCCCGCCCCGCTTCTGGAGCACCATCTACACGTCCATCATCGACCGCACGCTGATCGTGCTTTGGCGAGCCCTCGTCTTTGCGGCACCCGCGGGCGCCGTCATCTGGCTCTGTTGCAACCTCACGGTGGGCGGTGTGAGCATCGCCGCGCATCTGATCCATTGGCTGAGCACACCGGGGTGGATCATGGGGCTGAACGGAGTCATCCTGCTCGCGTACATCTTAGCCATCCCCGCCAACGAGATCGTGATACCTACGGTGCTTATGCTGACGCTGCTTGTGCTTGGGCAGAGCGACGCGGGCGCAGCGGGTGTGCTGATGGAAGGCGGAGACGCAGAGACGAAGCAGATCCTCTTGGCTGGCGGATGGAACCTCTTGACGGCCGTCTGCCTCATGCTCTTCTGCCTCATGCATCACCCGTGCAGCACGACGATCTACACCATTTATAAGGAGACCCACAGCGCGAAATGGACCGCCGTGGCCACCCTTCTCCCCCTTGTGCTGGGCATCATCGTCACATCGATTGTCGCCTTCATCTGGCGCATGGTCGCTGGGTAAGAATAAGAAGTTGTATCCGCCAGTGAAGTTTGGCCGAAAGATGGCCGGCACCCCTGCTCCCCCACTCGAAACTCGTAACTAACAACATACATGAACGTAAAAACAATCAACCTCAAGGGCACACTGCGCTCACTCGACGTGCCCCTTATCATGGGTATCCTAAACGCCACGCCGGACTCCTTCTACGCCGGCAGCCGACAGCAAGACGAAGCCGCCGTAGTGCGGCGTATTGAGGCCATCCTCAACGAGGGTGGCACACTCATCGATGTCGGCGGATACTCCTCCCGACCCGACGCCGACGACGTTAGCGAGGCCGACGAGTGGGCACGGCTTGAGCCCGTCCTCCGCCGCCTCATGCGCGATTACCCCGATGTGCCCGTCTCCGTCGACACCTTCCGCTCGGCCATCGCCCGGCGGGCCGTCGAGGAATACGGCGCGGCCATGATCAACGACATCTCCGGCGGCTCGCTCGACGAACAGATGTATGCCACCGTCGCCACGCTGGGCGTCCCCTACGTCCTCATGCACATGCGCGGCACGCCTCGCACCATGCAGCAATTCACGGACTACGACGACGTGGTGGAGGCCGTCATGATGTATTTCGCCTCCGAGCTGCGCACGCTGCGCCGATTGGGCGTGGCCGACATCCTCCTCGATCCCGGCTTCGGCTTTGCCAAGACCTTAGAGCAGAACTATACGCTCATGCGTGCCCTTAGCGAGTTTGCCGACCGCTTCGAGGAACCGCTCCTCATCGGTATATCGCGCAAGAGCATGATCTACCGCCTGCTTGGCGGCACGCCCGACGACAGTCTCAACGGCACCACTGTGCTCAACACCTACGCTCTCATGCATGGCGCCTCTGTCCTTCGTGTGCACGACGTCCGCGCCGCCGTCGAGGCCGTTTGCATCACCCGCCAACTGATCCCTTCGGAATAATTCCCCTCAAAAAACTCTCCTATAATGATATCCTTCGGCATCAAAGACGCGCTCGACGTCCTGCTGGTAGCCTTCTTTACCTACCAGATCTATAAGCTGATGAAAAGCTCCGGCACACTGCCCGTCTTCAGCGGCATTGTCTCCGTGGTCATCGTTTGGCTGATCGTCTCGCAAGTGCTTGAGATGCGCCTCATGGGCGCCATCCTCGATCGTTTCATCAGCGTCGGTTTCATTGTGCTTGTGGTACTCTTTCAAGACGACATCCGCCGCTTCCTCGTCACCCTTGGGTCGAACCCCGGTTGGCGCTTCGTAGCCAAACTCTTCTCGCGTCGCACAACAGACACCAAGGAGCAGAACTACATCGCCCCCGTTGTCTTGGCCTGTATGAACATGGCCCGTAAGAAGACCGGCGCCCTGATCGTCATCCGCCGCGAGATGGATCTTTCGGACTACGCCAAGACGGGCGAAATGTTCATGGCCGACATCAATGCACGCCTCATCGAAAACATCTTCTTCAAGAATAGCCCCCTGCACGACGGAGCCATGATCATCAGCGACGGCCGGATCATTGCCGCGGGCTGCATCCTGCCCGTAGCCAAAAACGTGAGCCTGCCCAAGGAGATGGGCCTCCGTCACCGCTCCGGGCTGGGCATGTCGAAAGAGACGGACGCGCTGATCATCATCGTTTCCGAGGAGCGCGGCACGATAGCCGTCGCTCACAACGGCCAGATCGCCGCCAACGTTTCGGCCGAAGATCTGCGGCAAATCCTGGCCGGCGAGCGGGACGTGTAACTGGCTTCATGCCGCATGAAGAGGCCGAAAAGTTTTAGGCGCTCCAATTAACGTGAGTTCGATGTAGGCCATCCTACGATTTCCTGAGGAAATGAGTGAGTAAGTGAGTGGCCGATTTCCTGAGGAAATGA
>ERZ773009.1774-NODE-1774-length-14424-cov-6.079964_pt1 | contig 14424 bp, 18 predicted proteins | sample MGYA00580663_ERZ773009 | MGnify/ENA primary metagenome ERZ773009 (study PRJEB29015, sample SAMEA2737969) | human oral metagenome | biome: human oral; feature: human-associated habitat; material: dental | place: China | collected 2026 ... | reverse complement strand
GAGATCGGTCGTCAGGGCCCAACCCGCTCCGGCCACGGGGCCGGCGCCGACAGAGCCCCGATGCCCCCGGTCGCCGGGAGCCGCGGCCCTTGGCCGGCCATACCGCCCACGGAGGTGCTGTTGTGACGACCCCTGCTCTGCCGCCCCTGCCCGACTGCGGTGCCCGCGTCCTGGCGGTGGGCCTCGACCTCGTCCACGTCCCCGGCGTCGCCGAGCAGCTGGCGGCGCCCGGCACCGTCTTCGCCGAGCAGGCCTTCACCGCCCGCGAGCGCCGCGATGCCAGACGCCGCGCCGAGGAGAGCCACTCGCACGAGGCCGAGCACCTGGCCGCCCGCTGGGCCGCCAAGGAGGCCTTCATCAAGGCCTGGTCGACGGCCGTCAACGCGCTCACCGGGCGCGCCCTCCCCCCGATCCTGACGCTCGAGAAGGTCGGCTGGCGCGACATCGAGGTCGTCACCGACCGCTGGGGGCGGCCCTCGCTGCGTCTTGACGGCGCGATCGCCGACGCGGTTGAGGCGAGCCTCGGGGAAGGGGCGGACCGGTCCGGCCTGTGGCCGGTCTCCCTCACCCATGACGGCGGCTGGGCGGCCGCCGTCGTTCTCGCCCTGACCGGCTGAGAGCCCGCCCGCGCACGGCCCGGCGTCGGCGCGTCGCGCCCGCTCGGCAGAATCCTTCCTGTGACCGAGGACTCATTCGACGTAGAATTTGGTGCATGAAGAAGCTCATCAATGCCGCCGACGCCGTCGTCACGGACACCCTGGCCGGCATGGCCGCAGCCCACCCGGACGCGCTCCGCGTCGATCTCGGCCGGCGCACCGTCTACCGCGCAACACCCAAGGACGAGGGCAAGGTCGCCCTCGTCTCCGGCGGCGGCAGCGGGCACGAGCCCCTTCACGGCGGCTTCGTGGGCACCGGCATGCTGGACGCCGCCTGCGCGGGCGAGATCTTCACCTCGCCCGTCCCCGACCAGATCGCCGCCGCCACCACCGTCGACCGGGGGGCCGGCGTCCTCCACATCGTGAAGAACTACACCGGCGACGTCATGAACTTCGAGATGGCCGCCGAGCTCGTCGCCGCCGAGTCCGGGGCCCCGGTCGCCACCGTCGTCACCGCCGACGACGTGGCCGTCGAGGACTCCCTCTACACGGCCGGACGCCGCGGCGTGGGCGTGACCGTCATCGTCGAGAAGATCGCCGGCGCCGCCGCCGAGGAGGGCAGGAGCCTCGCCGAGGTCGCCGCCCTCGCCCAGCGGGTCAGCGAGGGCGGCCGCTCCATGGGCGTGGCCCTGACCTCCTGCACCGTTCCCGCCAACGGCAGGCCGTCCTTCGACCTGCCGGAGGACGAGATGGAGATCGGCATCGGCATCCACGGCGAGCCCGGCCGCCGTCGCGAGAAGGCCGCCTCCGCCCGTGAGATCGCCGGGCGGCTGACCGAGCCGATCCTCGCCGAGCTGCCCGACGGCGGCGGTGGCGGCGTCATCGCCCTCCTCAACGGCATGGGGGCCAGTCCCCTCAGCGAGCTCTACGTCATGTACGCCGAGGTCGCCGGGCTGCTGCGGGCGGCCGGAGTCGCCGTCGAGCGCAGCCTGGTCGGCAGCTACATCACGAGCCTGGACATGTCCGGCTGCTCCCTGACCCTCGTGCGCGCCGATGAGGAGATCCTGCGCCTGTGGGACGCCCCGGTGTGCACTCCCGGGCTGCGCTGGGGGCGATGACCATGGCACCGACCGAGCCGAACGAGCTGACCGCGGCGGACCTGGCGGCATGGGTCCGCCGCGCCAGCGACCTGATCGGCGAGCACGCCGACGAGCTCACCGAGCTGGACGCCGCCATCGGCGACGCCGACCACGGAGTCAACATGAATCGGGGCATGAAGTCCGCTGCGTCCGCAGCGACCGCCGCAGCCTCCGCTGCGTCCCCGAGTCCGGTCCCCGGCACTGCGGACGCCGTCCTGAAGAAGGTCGCCACGGCCCTCATCTCCAAGGTCGGCGGCGCCTCGGGCCCCCTGTACGGCACCTTCTTCCTGCGCATGTCCACGGCGGCCGCGGGTCGCGGCGCCCTGGACCTGGACGCGCTCACGGCCGCGATCGAGGCCGGCGTCGGCGGCATCGTGCAGCGGGGCAGGGGCGAGGCGGGGGAGAAGACCATGCTCGACGCCTGGCTGCCGGCCCTGGAGGCCCTGCGCGCCGGCACGAGCCTGCCGACGGCGCTCCGGGCGGCGGCCGCGGCCGCCGACGCCGGTCGGGCGGCCACCGGGCCGATGCTCGCCAGGAAGGGGCGGGCCTCCTACCTCGGGGAGCGCTCCATCGGGCACATCGATCCGGGGGCCTCCTCGACCGCGCTGATCGTGCGCGCCCTCGCGGACGTCGTCGACGGGGCCGCCCTGTGACCGGCCTGGTCCTGGTCTCGCACTCCGCCGAGCTCGCGCGGGCGGCGCTCGGGCTCGCCGCCGGACTCATCCCCGGCCTCGACGTGCGTGTCGAGCTCGCCGCGGGGCTGCCCGACGGCGGCCTGGGCACCGACGCGACCGAGGTCGCCGCCGCCATCGAGAAGGCCGACGACGGCGAGGGCGTCCTCGTGCTGGCCGACCTGGGCAGCGGGATCATGAGCGCGGAGACGGCCCTCGAGCTGCTCGATCCGGGCCTGGGCGCCCGGGCGCGACTGAGCCCGGCGCCGCTCGTCGAGGGTCTCGTCGGCGCCTACGCGGCCGCCGGTATCGGCAAGCCGTTCGACGACGTCGCCGGCGAGGCCGAGGCCGCCACCGAGGCCAAGCGCATCCAGATGGCGCGCTGACCGGCCGTGTCCGCGAGCGGGCGGCCCTGAGGCCCGCGGGCAGCGCCGCCCGGAGAGTGCAGAACGGCTACATCCCCGATGAAGATCAGCTGTACTCAGGGGCGTTTGTAGGCTAAGGTCGGTGGGACCAACGTCCTTATCCAGAGGAGAGCCATGTCTCCTACGACCTTCTCCGCCATCTCGATGATCATCTACTTCATCGGCATGATCATGATCGGCCTCTGGGCGTACGTGCGCACCTCCGACCTCGACGACTACATGCTCGCCGGACGCGGCCTCAACCCCTTCGTGGCGGCCCTGTCCGCAGGAGCCTCGGACATGTCCGGGTGGCTGCTCATGGGGCTGCCCGGCGCCCTGTACGCCTCGGGGCTGGTGGAGTCCTGGATCGCCGTGGGGCTGACGGCGGGGGCCCTGGTCAACTGGCTCGCGGTGGCTCCGCGGCTGCGCAGCTACACCGAGGTGGCCGGCAACTCCATCACCATCCCCAGCTTCCTGGACAACCGCCTCCACGACTCGCGCCACCTCATGCGCTGGGCCGCGGGCGTCATTATCCTGGTGTTCTTCACCTTCTACGTCTCCTCCGGCATGGTGGCCGGCGGCAAGTTCTTCGAGTCCTCCTTCGGCATGGACTACCGCCTGGGCGCGACCCTGGTGGCTGCCATCACAGTCATGTACACCCTGGTCGGTGGGTTCCTGGCGGTCTCCTGGACCGACCTGGTCCAGGGCCTCATGATGGTGGCCGCCCTGGTGGCCGTCCCGGTCGTCGGCACCGTGCACGTGGGCGGCCTGGGGGAGGTGCTCCGCGCCGTCGGCGAGGTCGATCCCGACTACTGGGTACTGGTCGGGCCGACGGTCTCCCTCGTGGGCGTCATATCGGCCCTGGCCTGGGGCCTGGGCTACTTCGGCCAGCCTCACATTATCGTGCGCTTCATGGCCATCCGCTCACCGCGTGAGGCGGTCCAGGGCGGTGTTATCGGCATTAGCTGGATGCTCTTCGCCGTACTCGGGGCCATTGGCACCGCCGTGGTGGGCGTGGCCGTCTACCAGCGCGACACCGCCCAGCTCAAGGACCCCGAGACGGTCTTTATCTCGCTGGGCACGCTCCTCTTCCACCCCCTGGTGGCGGGCTTTATGCTGGCCGCGATCCTGGCGGCGATTATGTCCACGATCTCCTCCCAGCTGCTGGTCACCTCCTCGGCCCTCATTGAGGACCTCTACCGGACCGTGCGCAGAAAGGAGCTCTCCACCGGTCACCTGATTATCGCCTCGCGCACGGCCGTCCTCGTCGTCGCCCTCGTGGCGGCCGTCATGGCCTGGAGCCCGTCGGAGACGATCCTGACGCTGGTCGCCTTCGCCTGGGCGGGCTTCGGCGCCTCCTTCGGGCCCACGGTGCTCCTGTGCCTGTACTGGAGGCGCCTGACCGTTCCCGGTGCGCTGGCCGGCATGGTGGCTGGGGCGGTCCTGGTGGCCGTCTGGGGGAACACCGACGGCGGTCCCGGCGGGATCTTCGACCTCTACGAGCTCCTGCCGGCCTTCGTCGGGCACCTGGCCGTGGCCGTGGGCGTCTCGCTGCTCGGCCGCCCGGACCCGGCGGTCTCTCAGGAGTTCGACCGGGCCGTCGCCGGCCTCAGGGCCTGAGCGCACCGAGGTACCAGGGTAGGGGGCCGTGGTGAGGATCGTAGTGGCGCCGGACTCCTTCAAGGAGTCCATGACGGCCCCGCAGGCGGCCCGGGCAATGGCGGCAGGGGCCCGTGAGGCGCTCCCGTCCTGTGAGGTGGACCTCATCCCGGTCTCCGACGGCGGCGAGGGCTTCGCCCGGGCCGTGACCGAGGCCTGGGGCGCCTCCTGGCACCGGGTCGAGACCGTGGACGCGCTCGGCAGGGCGCGGACCGCGGGGTTCGGGCTCGACGGCGGCCGGGCCGTGGTGGATCTGGCCTCCTCGGTAGGCATTGAGCACGTCGCCGCCGCCGACCGCGACGCCATGCGCTCCTCGACGGCCGGGATGGGGCGCGTGCTGGCGGCCGCCGCGGACGCCGGGGCCCGCTCGCTGCTCATCGGGCTGGGAGGCTCGGCCTCCAACGACCTGGGGCTGGGCCTGCTCACGGCCCTGGGCGCCCGGTGCCTGGACGCTCACGGCCGGCCCGTGGCCCCGGTACCGGCCGCGTTCAGTAGTATCGCCGCCATTGAGACGGGCCCGGCGCGCAGGCGGGTGGAGGGTATCGACCTGACCGTGGCCTGCGACGTGACGAACCCGCTCACCGGGCCCCGTGGCGCGGCAGCGGTCTTCGGCCCCCAGAAGGGGCTGACCGCGGCGCAGCTCGAGCACCTCGACGCCCAGGCCTCACGACTGGCGGCGCTGCTCAAGGCGGGGGAGTGGGTCACGCACCCGGGGACCGGCGCGGCGGGGGGCACCGCGTTCGCCCTGGCGGCGGTCCTGGGCGCCGGGCTGGTCCCGGGGATCGACTGCCTGGCCCAGGCGGTGGGACTGCGTCGGCGCATCCAGGACGCGGACCTGGTCCTGACCGGTGAGGGGTCACTGGACGCGCAGTCCCTGGAGGGCAAGGCCGTCAGCGGGGTGGTGCGCCTGGCCCGCGAGTGCGCGGTGCCCGTCATTATCCTGGCCGGGAGGGTCGACGCCGGGTCCTGCGGGCACGGCTGTGACGGCGGTGGCGGCAATGACCACGGCCTCGCAGACCTGGGGGCTGAGGCGGTCATCCGCATTAGCGACCTGTCGGTGCCGCTGCGCGACGCCCTGGCCCAGGGGCCGCAGAACCTGCGCCGCTGCACGGCCCGGGCTGTGCGCCGGTGGGCGGGGGCGTGAGGGGGCCTGCCAGGTGGTTCCCGTGGTGACCGGGGCGGGCGGCTGGGCCGTGCCCGGCGGGCTCAGGGGCGTAGGCCCAGGCCCTGGACGACCTGGGCGCCGGGCAGGGCGGCCAGCAGGGCCCCGGGGAGGATGAGCTTGGTCTGGCGCACGCCCGCGCCCACCAGGACGCTGTCCCGCTCCGCCACGGCGGCGTCCACCAGGACGCGCCAGGGGGCGGGCAGGCCCACCGGGGTAATCGCCCCGTACTCCATGCCGGACTCCTCCACGGCCCGGTCCATGGGCACGAAGCTCGCCTTGCGCACGTCCAGGAGCCGCTTGACCACGTGGTTGACGTCGGCCAGGTCGCTGGAGCGCACCACGCAGGCGGCCATCCTCTCCTGACCGGCGCGCCTGCCGGCCACCAGGACGCAGTTGCCGGTGGCGTCAGGGTCCAGGGCGAACCTGGTGTTGAGGGCCTCGGTGTCGGAGTAGGCCGGGTCGATGCCCACCACCCTGGCCCGGTGGACCAGGTCCGCGTCCTGGGGCGAGCGGGCCGCCAGGTCGGCCAGGGCCGCGTGGACCGGGGCCGCCAGCATCTCAGGGTGGTCCAGGGCGGCTACCCACTCGAAGACGTCCTCGGGGTTACGAAGCTGCTCGGTCATGGTGCTCCCTTCCGTGCGTCGGCCTCAAGCCTAGCCCTGGTGGGCGGCGGTCGGGACGGTGGCCGGTAGGCGGCCCGCTTCCGTTCCCGAAACGATCAGGTTGCGTAATTAATGCCCTCGCCAGAGCCTCCCGGTCTTCTCAGACAGGCCTTACTGACTCTTACCTTTCGTTGAGATGGCAACGACGGACGGAACGGTCACGGCTCTGATCCATTGGGTTCCTTGCGGGGCGGTAGGAGGGCGGTTACCTTTCTAAATGTCACCGCGCCTCGCGCGACACCACTCACACCGGGAGGCTCATTATGACCGCGTTCACCGCTATCCGTTCCTGCGCCGCCACCGCCTGCGCCTTCAACCACGACGGCTGCACGGCCCCCGCCATCACCGTCGGCGGCACCGCCGGCGCCCCGGCCTGCGGCACCCTCGTGGTCCTGGACGCCCGTGGCGGGCTGCCGGTCGCCCAGGGGCGTGTGGGCACCTGCCAGCGCCTGGAGTGCGTCCACAACCAGAACCTCATGTGCACCGCCGAGGGCATCTCCCTGGGCGGGGAGACGGCCACCTGCCTGACCTACCGGGCCCGCTGACCACCCGCACCACGCCCACCCACCGCGAGAACGGTACTTATTCGTCGCGAGAACGGTACTTATTGCTCGTGAGAACGGTACTTATTCGTCGCGAGAACGGGAGGGGCGTCGGGTGCCCGCCGTGTCTCCCGGCATAAGCCTGGTTTATGCGGCACCTCGGGTATTTTCCCACGCGCTTGCCGCCCCGGATCCGCATGCGTGTCGCAATCTGAGGATCAGGGAGGTAGGCACCCTCATGCATGTCGAGGCTCAGGCTTCTGACCTGCGTGGACATTGGGCGCACAAAGCCTGGGACGGGGTGGGGTCGGCTCTGATCCTCAGATTGCGACAAAACAGCCACCCGGCACCGCCAGGGCAGCGAATAGCCCCTGGTAGTCGCTGTCGCTACCCCCGTCTGCGCCTCGTGCGGAGCTAAGCTGGACGCCAGTAAGTACGCGAACCAGGCCCCCATCTGCGCCTCGTGCGGAGCTAAGACGGCGCGCCACCACCGGCCCTATTCGGACGGTGGCCGCAGGTCGAGCCGTGTCTGGGCCGCGGCACGCAGCGGATCCTCGTCGTGGGTAATGAGCAGGACGACGGCACCGGCTCGGGCACTGTCCCTGACGGCCCGCGCGATCGACTCCAGGTGGCGTCGGTCCACACCCGAGCTGGGCTCGTCGTAGATGACGACGCGCACGTGCGAGCACCGGGTGGTGGCGATGACGAGCCGCTGCTGCTGCCCGCCGGACAGCGCCAGCGGGTGCTGCTCGGCGCAGGAGAGCAGATCGAACTCACTGAGCACCTGGTCCACCTCGGCGTCGCTCAGCTTCCCGCCTCCCACCCCGCTCCGGGAGGCGGAGAGCCGGATCTCGGCCCGGACGCTGTCGGTGAAGAGCTGACGCTGGACGTCCTGCATGACGATCATGGTGTGCCGCAGACGCTCACGCCGCTCCACCCTCACACCGTCAAGCTCCATGCTGCCACACCGAGGCGCCCGGCCAGGTCGCGCACCGACCACGAATCGAGCCCGGTACCGCGCGTGGCCTCGACGGCGACGTCGATAATCGCCGTAGGTGTGAGGCCGACGTGGTAGGGCCTGCTGGCTCTGGCCCTGGTCATCAGCTCCTGACTCCACCTCGAGCGCCCGCGCCGGATACCGCCCCGGTCGTCGGAGGTCCACGGTACCAGGATCCGCAGGGGTGCGACGCTGACCTCGGGCAACCTGGGCGACGGCGCGCCAGCGCCCCCGCATCCGGGCAGTGCGGCGTCCGCCTCTACGTCGTCGGCCAGGTGAACGCGCCTCGGAGCAGGTGAACGCGCTGCCACCCAGGTGAACGCGCCTCCTGGCAGCGTTCATATACGCAAGAGCACGTTCACCCGGCCTTAAGCGCGTCCAGCTCGAGCGAGCCCGGCGCGAGCGGCCCCGGCGCACGCCCAAACGTCCACGGGCTGAGGAGGACCATACCCAGGGCGATGCCGGGGTCCCTGGCGGACGCGGTGCGAGAGGACGAGCTGGCCTTTGAGCGCGAGATGCTGGGCGGAGCCCCTGGCGGACGCAGCGTAAGACCTATGACAGAGGAGCGCACTCAGCAGGACGGCCCCGACGCCGACCTCTGGCTAGCATCTGACCCGAGCTCACGAGCAAGAGCGGACCGACGGCCGCCCGGGCCTGGCCGACCTGCGCGAGCCGACCGCCCCGCGAACGAGCAGGCCTCCGGGGCGGCAGTCAGCCAGGCGGCCCCTGCCACCCCACGAGCAAGAGCGGACCAGGGCCCTCACCCGGTGTCCCCGACAGGTGACCCCACCGCCCACGGGCAAGGGAGGACGCACCGTATACAGGCAGACCACCTCGACACGCCCGACCCACCACCTCAATATGTCACATCTCACACTTTACTCAATAATGATTATCAACTATATTGATGGTATCCACACCGTCACCCACTCGACACCACGTCGCACAGGAGGAACCGTGAACACCCAGCAGCTGGACCGGATGCGTACCGGCGCCGGCTTTATCGCAGCCCTGGACCAGTCGGGAGGATCCACGCCCCGCGCCCTGAAGGGGTACGGGATCGGCCCGGAGCGCTACTCCACGGACGAGGAGATGTTCGCCCTGGTCCACGCCATGCGCGCCCGCGTCATCACCAGCCCGGCCTTCACCTCTAAGCGCATCCTGGGGGCGATCCTGTTCGAGCGCACCATGGACTCCCAGGTCGAGGGCCGCCCGACGGCCGACTACCTGTGGGACGTCAAGGGCATCGTGCCCTTCCTCAAGGTGGACAAGGGCCTGGCCGACCCCGAGCACAACGTCCGCCTCATGCGTCCTATCGAGGGCCTGGACGCCCTGCTGGAGCGGGCCGTGGCAGCCCACATCTTCGGCACCAAGATGCGTTCGGTCATCCTGGGGGCCGACCCCGCGGGCGTGGACCAGGTGGTGGACCAGCAGTTCGAGGTGGCCTCCCAGATCCTCGACGCGGGTCTGGCACCCATTATCGAGCCGGAGGTGGACATCCACGCCCCGGACAAGGCGGAGGCCGAGGAGCTGCTGCGCGCGGCCATTACCAGGCACCTGGACGCCCTGCCCGAGGGCCGCGACGTCCTGCTCAAGGTCTCCATCCCCACCGTGGACGGCCTCTACACCCCGCTCATGGAGCACCCGCGGGTGGTGCGCGTGGTGGCGCTCTCCGGCGGCTACCCCCGTCAGGAGGCCAACGAGCGCCTGGCCCGTAACCCCGGCCTCATTGCCAGCTTCTCGCGGGCGCTGCTGGAGGACCTGGCCGACTCCCAGGACCAGGAGACCTTCGACGCCGCCCTGGCCTCCACCATTGAGAGCATCTACGCCGCCAGCACGACCTGAGGCCCTAGGGTGCGGGGCTAACGGGCACAGTCGTGGCGTGCGGACACATCCGGGGTTGTCCGCGCACCACCCCGGCGTCGGTCAGATTCTGTAGGGGAGGCTGACCGACGCCGGGCCTCGCCCGGTGGTGTAGCACGAACAGGCCCGGCCGCCCCGGCAAGCAGGCGCCAGGCCGATTCCGGCTGGCCCGGCCTCACCCATGGTGACGATCCCGGTAGGCGCAGACGCCCCCGGGCTGGTCCCAGCTAGCCGGGGACTCCTGGCCTGGCGCAGACAACAGCAGAGCGTCCTGAGCCGGCCCCGGTCCCGACGGCGTCGCGACCCTGCCCAGTGGCACGGATCTCCTATGGTGGGTCCCATGAGCCTCCAGAACGTCCTTATTGACTCCCTGTCCCGCTCCCGGGAGCGCCTGGGCCGGGCGCTCGACGGCGTGACCGCCGAGCAGGCGAACACCCAGCCCGAACCCCTGAAGGCACCCCGGATCGACTCCCTGACCTGGCTGGCGTGGCACACCGCCCGCGAGATCGACCTCCAGGTCAGCGACCTGCGAGGCACCGAGCCGCTGTGGACCGCCGCGGGGTTCAGTCAGCGCTTTGCCCTCCCCCTGCCCGACGACACCGAGGACTGGCACCACACCCCCGACCTGGCGGCCCAGGTCCGGGTCACCAGCACCTCTCTCCTCACGGAGTACCTGGACGCCGCCTACGCCCTGGCCGAGGACTACCTGCGCACCCTGGATCCGGCCTGCCTGGAGGAGGTCATCGACACCTCCTGGAACCCGCCCGTCACCCGGATCACGCGCCTGGTCTCCATTGTCGACGACGCCGCCCAGCACTCGGGTCAGGCCGTCTACTCCCGGCGCCTGCTGGGCCTGGAGGGCTGACACCGCGCGCTCACAACGCTATCCAGAGCTGGCGGGCCTGCGCCGTGGGGTGCCCCCTGGCCGCCCACGTCCCGCACGGGCCCATCAGCAGGCCTGCGCCGGAACCGGCGCCAGCAGACGCCGCTGCCGGACCCACCAGCGGGGGTGCCCCCTGGTCGTCCCACGTCCTGCATGGGCCCACCAGCAGGCCTGCGCCGCGCTCCACGGCGCCAGGCCCCACGGCGTCGGGCTACCGCCCCCGGCCGGGCTACCGGTCCCCGAACCAGTCCCCCAGGCCGTCGTCGGCCCCGATCCAGCTCATGGCCAGGGCGAGCTCGTCCTGGCGCAGGAGGATCCTCTCAAAGGCCCACCGGACCCGGTCGCGGACCCCGGGGTTGCCCAGACCGGTGACCACCAGGTGACAGCGGGGCTCACCAGGCTCCTGGCCCTCACGCAGCGGTACGTCATTCCAGGTCCCGGCGTCGCCCACGGTCAGGGCGCCCCCGGCGAGCTCCCAGACGCACACCCGCCCGGGGCGGCTGGGCAGCCAGAAGCATCCGCGGGCGCACACGCCCTGGCCAGCCAGGTCGGCGACGAGCTCGCGCAGGCGCCCGGGGTGGAAGGGCAGGCTGGAGGACAGGTCCAGGGTCCAGGCCCCGTGCACCTGCGGCCCGCCCCAGGCCTGGGTGGTGGCCGGGTGGACGCGGGCCAGGGCCGCCGTCGCATCGTGTCGCAGGGACAGCAGGACCTGGGCGAGGGGGTGCTCCAGGCCGGGCAGGAGGAGGGTGTCGTGGGGGCGCAGGTGCTCCACGAGCTCGGCCCCCGCCGAGCTCCCCGCCCCGGGATCTTCGGCCCGTACAGCCTGCGCGGACCCGGCTCCGGACCCTCCGTCCTTCCGTCCCCCACCCCTTACCTGGCCGGGGCCTGACCTCGAGCCAGCTCCAGACCCGCGCCCGACCTCGGACCCAGACTCACGCCCGACCTCGGCCTCGGACCCAGACCCGGACCCGGCCCCGCGCCCGGCTACGGACTCGCGCCCGGCACCGGCCCTGTCGGGCTCCCCGGTCCCCCTGCTCCCGCCTCGCGCCCCCGTGGCGCGGCCGGGCTTCTGGGCCCCCAGGGCCAGGATGACGTCGGCGTAGCCGAGGTTGACCAGGTGCACCTCACCGGTGCAGCGCTGGTCCCCCTCCGCCAGGGCCAGGCCGAGCTCGGACAGGCTCTGGTGCCCCAGGACGTCGGCCACGGCCCGCTGGGTGTCAATGACGTGGGCGACCCCGGCCAGGGCCGCCCCCGGCTCCTCCTCCAGCGCGTGGGCGAGCCCGGGCACCAGGTGGGGCAGCTCGACGGCGGGCGGCAGCAGGACGATGGTGGCGCCACCGGGGTCGTCCTGGGCGCGGGAGCAGGCGAGCTCCGCCAGGGCGTCACGCAGGGAGCAGGTGAGGCAGGCGTGGCGCATGGGCAGGTCCAGGTGGACAGGCTCATGCCAGGCGCCCCCGGTCAGCCGCACCACGCCGTAGCCAGGCCCCTCCTCCCAACCGGGGACGTCCCAGCCACCGCCGTCACGGGGTCCAGCCTCCTCCCAGCCGGCCTCCTCCCAGCCGGACCCTTCCTGGTCCGCCCCCGGCCAGTCGGCCTCCTGCCCGGAGGCGTCCCACGCACCGGGGCCCGTCGCCTGGGGCGGGTCCGCACGCCAGCCGCGCGCAGACGCATCCCACGCACCGGGGCCCGTCGGGTCGTCCTGGTCAGGGCGCCAGCCGCTGTGGAGGGTGGCGGTCAGGACCAGGGCTTCCTGGCCGGACAGGCTCAGGGCGGTCAGGTCGAGCAGCACCGGGTCGACGGCGCTGACCAGGGCCAGACGGTGGGCGGTGGGACGGCTCACGGAACCTCCAAGTTGACCACGAATGATAACCATTCTTATTATGCACTGCATGACCACGTACTGCCAAGTCACGGGCAAGCGCCCGGTGTTCGGGAAGAGCGTCTCCCACTCCCACCGCCGGGTGAGCCGACGCTGGAACCCCAACCTCCAGTCCAAGCGCTACTGGGTCCCCTCGCTGGGCCGGACGGTCCGCCTGACGGTGAGCACCCAGGGCATCAAGATCATTGACGCCAAGGGCATCGACGTCGTCGTGGCCCAGATGCTGGCACGTGGGGAGAGGATCTAGTGGCCACCAAGTCCAAGGACCTGCGTCCCGTGATCAGGCTGGTCTCCACCGCCGGCACCGGCCACACCTACGTGACCCGCAAGAACCGCCGCAACACCCCCGAGCGCCTGGTCCTGCGCAAGTTCGACCCGGTCGTACGCCGCCACGTGGAGTACAAGGAGACCCGCTAATGGCCAAGAAGTCCAAGATCGCCGCCGAGCTGCGGCGCCAGAAGGTGGTCGCCCGCTACGCCGAGCGACGGGCCGAGCTGAGGAGGGCCTCGGTCAACCCCCACCTGACCCAGGCCGAACGGGACGCGGCCATGGCCGCCCTGCACGCCCTGCCCCGCGACGCCTCCCCCACACGTCTGCGCAATCGCGACGCCGTGGACGGCCGACCCCGCGGCTACCTGCGGGTCACCGGCACCTCACGGGTGCGCTTCCGCCAGATGGCGCTGCACGGCCAGCTCCCCGGCATCGTCAAGTCCTCCTGGTAGGGCGCCAGCCCGCCCCACAGGCGACGGGCCGGGCCTTGACATGGGCCCAGACACCTACCTGGACCACCGTCGGCCCTACGGGTGATGGGATGGCCAGGGCGACCCCGCCAGCCCGATCTGGAAGGCAGCCAGCCCCACGGGCGACGGGCTGGTTCCGCCGTGCGACAGCAGGCCAGCCACCCCGCCAGCAGTCACCACCTCGACCGCCTCCGGCCCCTGCCCGCCGCCCGCTCCGGCCCCTCCGGCCCCATACCCACGCCAGCCCACCACTCCGTCCGTACCCACGAAGGAACCTTATGAAACCCGGGATCCATCCCGACTACCATCCTGTCGTCTTTCGCGACAAGAGCGCGAACTTCGCCTTCCTGACCCGCTCCACCATGACCTCCTCCCAGACCATCCAGTGGGAGGACGGCAGGACCTACCCGGTGGTGGACGTGGACGTCTCCAGCGCCTCCCACCCCTTCTGGACCGGACAGGGCCGCATCCTGGACACCGCCGGGCGAGTGGAGAAGTTCGAGCGTCGCTACGGAAAGCGCAAGCGCTGAGCCACCACGTCCCCTCGACAGCACCGTACTGGTCGCACAGATAAGGAGAACTTATGAAAGTCCGCGCCTCAATCCGGTCCCTGGCCAGGCAGCCCGGCTCCACAGTGGTGCGCCGCCGCGGCCACACCTACGTCATTAACAGGAGGAACCCCCGATTCAAGGCCCGCCAGGGCTGAGTCTGTGTCACCTGGGGGCCAGGTCCTTGGTCTCCTCGACCCCCACCCCGGTACGACTGAACCGCTCCACCCGGTAGAACCCAGCTATCGCAACAGGCCTCGCCCCCACCCCGGTACGGCTGAGCCCGTGGCGTCCCAGTGGTCTGTGCCAGCCAAGACTGAACTTGACCACGGGGTTGTCCACGGCCAGACCGACCTGAGGTCCGTGCCCACCAGGGCTGAGCACGCCCGGACCCTCGCCCAGCGTCCGGGTGCTCGTCGCCCTGTCCTGCACAGGGCCGCGGCTGGCGGTGTTGCACATTCATCCTGGTTTTCGGACCCGACACCACCGCAAGGATCCGCATGATCCCGCTATTCTATGATCGCTGATTGTAAAATAAATGTGCAGGTCCGGATCCGAGGCACCTCGCAGGCCCGGTAGGAGGCCAGCCGCCGAGACCCTCGGCCTCATCGCCCAGCAGGCCCCCGGTCCCACCGGGTGGGAGCCAGGGCCGCCAGGCTAGCCCATGCCCCGGCTC
>ERZ773009.1771-NODE-1771-length-14450-cov-29.997708_pt1 | contig 14450 bp, 11 predicted proteins | sample MGYA00580663_ERZ773009 | MGnify/ENA primary metagenome ERZ773009 (study PRJEB29015, sample SAMEA2737969) | human oral metagenome | biome: human oral; feature: human-associated habitat; material: dental | place: China | collected 2026 ... | reverse complement strand
CGCCTCTTCAGGGAAGGAGCAGATGTTTTGGCCACGGCAAAAGGCTAGCCGGGCTTGGGGCGCTGTTGGCGCCATCAATGCCCCCATCAGCGTGGATACGCCAGTTATCCGCGAGATCATGAGGATTTCGAGAACCCTCAACTTCAGATTCAACGCTGCGGAATTTGCTGACTACCACCTCTGCGGCCACCTTTTCGTCATGAGGGTGTCAGACAAATCTGTGAGGTCTCAGACACACAGCACCTCTCAGGTGGAAGACTGTGTTTATTGCCGACTTTACCGTTCCTATCTGCCTCTTCACCCTAGCGCAATCCTCCTGGTCGGATGCGGCACGTCCTTCGGTTCGAAGAAGCCCCCGGTCCGATTCAGCCCGGGATCTACTCGCCGTTCCCGGAAGACCCGACCGGACCCAGGCGCGGACGCAGCGTCAGCCTCATGACCACCGCGTCCTCAGGTGGTGCCTGGTAGTAGCGACGCCGCCGGCCGATGAGAACGAACCCGTGCCCGGTGTAGAGGCGTTGGGCGGCCTCGTTGGACTGACGCACCTCCAGCAGGACATCGGGACAGCCGGCCTGCTGTGCGGTGCTGACGAGCTCGGTGAGCATGAGGGAGGCAATCCCTCGCCCGCGTGCGGCCGGGATGGTGGCGATGGTCAGCAGGTCCGCGCTGGTCAGGCCGCCGGCGTGGTAGAGGCCGGCATACCCCAGGAGCCGTGGCCCGTTCAGTCCGGCCCCGGCGCTGGGACTGGCAGCGTCATCGGCGTCTTCGGACTCGACGACGACGTAGCGGCGGTCGGCCTGCGGGCCCTGGGACGCCTCCAGCTCGAGGTTCAGCAGACCCCGGCTCCAGGCCTCAGCCCCGAACAGCTCCCCTTCGAGACGGGTGATCGTGTCCAGATCCTCCTCGGTCATCTCCCGCAGGCCGGGTGTCCCCCCTGTTACTGGCACCTCGGGCACCTGAGTCACCTGGGCCCCGGGCTCAGCGCACGCGCTTACGGGCGGCGGGCATCTGCACGTCGGCGTGACGCAGGTAGAGCGGCTGCGTGCCCAGCTCCTCGCCGCGGCCTAGACGGGCCAGGGCGATGCGCACCTGGGTCAGCGCGTCACCGGAGACCGGAGCCAGTACCTCGTGGCAGGAGGCGGTCCCCACCAGCTCGGGGTAGAGGGCGGCGCCGGAGCCGGCCACGGTGTCGATGGCGGCGGCCCCGCTGCCCTGTTCCGGCGCCTGCACGGCAATGCACTCGGCGACCTGAGCCGGGGGGCAGACACTGATCTCGGTCAGGCGAGTGACGTCATCGGGCCCGTTGGCGCGGAAGAGCGCCGCATAGACCTCGCGCCTGCGGGCGTCCGTGGCGACCAGAACAACAGGGTCCTTCTCGCCCTGACGCGCACCGATCTCATCGAGGGCCAGGCGGGCGACGGCGTCGAGGCTGGAGACGCCGTGGACGGGGATGCCGCGGGTACGCCCCACGACCCTGGCCGTTACCAGCCCGGCACGCAGCCCGGTGAAGGGTGCCGGCCCGGTGGCCGCGACGACGGCGTCAAGAGGACGATCGGCGACACCGGGAGCGGACAACGCCTCGGAGAGCATCTGACCCAGCGACTCGGCATGACGCCGGGTATCGGCCTGTTCGGCCTGACTGAGCACCTGCACGGAACAGGTGCCGGGCAGCCCTGCCGTCTCAGCGGTGTCGACGACCGCGACCTGCGTCCCCAGGGAGGAGTCGATCGAGAGGATTCGCACCGGACCAGCCTATGCCCTGGGGCCCCGAGAGGAGTTGACGTGGCTCTCGGGGATCGTGTCCCCCAGGGTCTCGCCGTCGGTCGTGCCGGTGTCGCCTTCGGCCCCGTCTCCGAGGAGAGACAGGTCGATGGCGGCACGAGGGATGCCCCGTCTCACCGCGACGCCGCGGGTGTCGGACTCGTCCCGGCTGAGCCGGTCGGCGCGCTCGGCCATGTCGGCACGGTTGCGGGCCTGGCGCAGCGGCGCAGTCACCTTGCGCTCATGGCGGACCGTGATGATGACGGTGGCGACTCCGACGACGACGACCGCCAGGACCGGCCCCCAGATCGCCCAGCCGCCGGTGGTGGACCGGGCCTCGCTCTGGGTGGCGGAGGTCTTGGGCTTGGAACCCGCCCGCTCGCGCAGGATCTCTCCGTAGTCGCTGAGCTCGATGGGGCCGGCCAGACGCCGAGTGGCCGCCTCCCCCAGGGCGGTCACCGTCGTGCCGCGCAGCGAGTACCAGGCATTGGCATTGCGGTCGTGGATAAGGTGGGCATCTCCCATCTGGTCGACGTCGGTGGCCAGGTCGTCGTCGAACATGGGGGTGCAGGTGGTGCGTCCCTTGTCCGTGACCACCTCGAGAAGGCCGACGGGCTTGCCTGCGGCGGTGGCGGTCGCGGCCCAGTCACCGGTGTCGACGGGCTGCGCGGAGGGCTGGGAGCCGTCAAGGAAGCCGGGAGCCCAGGTGTAGACGCTCCGCACGTCTCCGAGCGTGATCTCACCCTGTTCTCCGGTGCTCTGACGCACCTGGGCCACGCAGTCACTCTCCATGAGCGACTTGGCCGCGCTACGCGAGTCCGCGCCTGCCGCGCCTGCAGAGCCAGCCGTCGAGCCCCCAGCGGGAGTGGCCGGCGCACTCTGGGCAGCCGGGTCGGAGGTCGCCGAAGCTCCCACGGCTGAGCCGTCACCACCGTCAGGGGCGCCTGAGGCTGCAGGGTCGCCCGCACCGGTCGACGGCGGGTCGGTGACGGCTCGGACCGGCCCCGCAGCCAGAAGACAGATGGCAAGGAGAGCCACCGCCAGGGCCAGACGAATCGTGCTCAACGGGCGCCCGCAGCGCCCGTCGGGCCGGATGGGGATGGCGTCACGGACCGGCGCCACGGGAGAAGGAGTGTTCACTGCGTTGCTCCAGGCTGGTGGGAGGTGCCGGCGGCCAGTGGGCTCAGGTCGATATCAGCCCATCGTGGACCGAGGGCACGCACGGTAATCGTCCGACTGCCGTCATCAACCTCGCCCAAGTCCACAACGGGATCCTCCGTCACCACGCCACCGGAGGACTCAGAACCGATGGTGACGTCGTCAGGCTTGCGAACGCCGTCGCGGACCGCGCCATGGGGCCGACGCACCTGGATCTCGAGACGATCGGGGCTCAGGGCCTCCACCTTCTCCTCGCCCCACTCGACCAGGGTGACGGAACGATCCAGGGAGGAGTCCAGGTCGAGGGCGTCGACCTCCTCCAGGGAGGTGATCCGGTAGGCGTCGACGTGGATGAGGTCGGGGCCGTCGGCGAGGGAGGGGTGCACACGAACGATGATGAAGGTGGGCGAGGAGACCCGGCCGCGCACTCCCAGGGCCGCGCCGATGCCCTGAGCCAAGGTGGTCTTGCCCGCCCCCAGCCCGCCGGAGAGCATGACGAGGTCGCCGGCACGCAGCAGGCGGGCAAGGCGGGCACCGAGTCCCCGAGTCTCATCGGCGTCGCCGGTGGCGACGGTGATCTCGGGGACGGCCTCGGGTGTGTGCAGCGCACCGCTCATGTGTCCTCCTCATCCATAGGTGGGGCCGGCGACCGGAGCCGACCGGCACCGGCGTTCGCCGGACCGACGTGCTCCGAGGCCCGCTGTTGTCTAGGGGCGAGCGTAGCCGCCACCAGCCTCTGCCCCGACGTAGCAGCGCGGGACGCGGGCTCCCAGCCGGGTCACGATCTCGTAGTTGATGGTCCCGCAGGCCTGCGCCCACTCATCCGCCGTGGGGACGGCCTCCTGCCCCACCGCATCCGGGGCGCCCCAGAGCACGGCGGTGTCACCGACCTGGGCCGGCGCCGGCAGGAGCGCGCCGGTCTCATCTCGGGCCGGACCGAGGTCAATGACCACCTGGTCCATGCACACCCGCCCCACGATGGAGCTCATGATGCCGTCGACGCCCACCGGACCGGTCGAGCCGGCGGCGCGCGGGATGCCGTCGGAGTAGCCCAGCGGGACGAGTCCCACCCAGCGGTCGGTGGGAGCGCACCAGGTGCCGCCGTAGGAGACGGCCTGCCCGGCGTCGATGCGCTTGACCTGGACGAGAGCGGACTCTAGGCGCATGGCGGGCTGAAGCCCGAGCTCGGAGCTGGTCGCCACGGACGGGTCAGGGCTCAGTCCGTAGAGGCCGATTCCCGCTCGCACCAGGTCCATGCGGGCATCCGGGTGCCACAGGAGCCCGCCGGTGGCGGCCAGATGATGGATAGAGGGCCTCAGTCCCGCCTCCTGCACGATCTGCTCAGCCTGCCGGTATCGCTCCAGGTGCTGCTCGGTGGAGCCGCTGGTGGGCTCGTCGGCACGGGACAGGTGGGACCACAGGCCGACGACGTCGACCACCCCCTCGTCCTCAGCCTGCCTCAGCGCGGCGGCCAGGGCGGGCAGGTCCTCGGCCATGGCACCGCCGCGCGACATTCCGGTGTCGACCTTGAGATGGAGGCGCGCCGTCGTCGCCTGAGCCCGGGCCGCGGCCGACAGGGCCTCGAGCTGAGGCAGGGTGGAGACCGACAAGTCCAGGTCGGCCGCCAGTGCGGCGCGCAGGGGCGAGTCCTCGGCGGCCGCTCGGGCAGGATCCATGACGGGCAGGAGCCAGGTGAGGATCCGGGGAGCCTGACCGGAGGGCTCCCCCGCGGGCCGATCCACATCGGCCTCATCGAGGAGCGCGCGCAGGGCGAGGGCCTCGGCGAGCTGGGCCACCCCCAGCCAGGAGGCTCCCACCGACAGGGCCGTCAGGGCGATCGGCCCCAGGCCGTGGCCGTAGGCGTCGGCCTTGACCACGGCCATCCACGGCACGCCCGCCACCTGTGCCAGGAGCCTTCCATTGTGGGCCACGGCCTCCAGATCGATGACGGCCCGTGAGGTGGCCGCCCCGGGCAGCGAGGGCCGGGCTGCTGAGGCTTCCGGAGCGGTGGAGGGGGGCATTGCTACTGAGTCCGCGGAAGTGGTCACAGCGCGATTGTCGCACTGGGTGGCCGAAGGCGAGGCTGTTGGCTCTCGCACTCGACTGTTCACCTCCTCCGGCGACGACCGATCGGCTGACACGTCTCAGTGGTGCGGGACCGTCTGAAGCCAGTTGAGCTCAAGGCGGGCCGGGCCGAGGGCCGCGGCGATGTCGAGGGCAGCAACCGGGTGACCACCCGCACCGACGACGCCGGCTCCCGGCATCGCGGCGGCGTAGGCGCCCGCGAGCGCGTGCAGCCGGACTCCGGCGGCCACCGAGTCAACCAGAACGCCCTGAGCCGAGTCCGCACCTGTGGCTGCACGCGCCGCCTCTCGCTCCCAGCGGGCCGCGGCTCCGGCCAGGACCGCGCCGAGGACGCCGGCGAGCACGTCCCCGCTTCCTGCGGTCGCCATCCACCCTGGGCCGGAGTCCACGCTGACCAGTGGACGGTGCGGCGCGGCGATGAGCGTCGTCGCCCCCTTGAGCAGGACGGTGGCACCGCTCAGGCGGCAGATCTCGCGGACCGCGTGCGCCGGGTGCGCCTCGACGCGCTCCCGGTTCCACTGCCGGGCCGTCTCCTCGGGCGTCCCCGAGTCCGCCAGCGCCGTCAGGAGGGCGGCGGCCTCGCCGGCGTGCGGGGTCAGAACATGACGCGGCGTGCAGCGCAGGCCCTCGTCGAGGAGCTCGGTCAGGATACTCAGCGCTCCGGCGTCGACGACGGCGGGGGCCCCGGCAGGAACTGCGCCGGTGGCACCGTCGGATGCTTCCTCACCGGTCCTGGCGCCGTCAGCGACCCGCCCGCCCCCGCTGTCGCGTGCGGGAGCCAGGGTAGGACGCAAAACCTCCCGCAGCTCGTCGGCCCGGACGGTGTCAGCGGGGTCGACTCCCGGCCCCAGGACGAGCGCCTGGCTGCGGCCGGCGGCGGGGACGACCTCGGGCCGAGTCGCCAGGACAAGGTCCTCCACCCGCCTGGGCGCGGTCAGGCGCACCATGCCGGCTCCGGCGAGCACCGCACCGCTGGCGGCCAGGACGGCTGCACCGGGATAGGTCTCACTGCCGGCCCACAGACCGACCACGCCGCGGGTGTACTTGTGGTCATCGGCGCCCGGCTCGGGGACCACTCGCGTCAGGTAGTCGCCCAGCGCGCCGTCGACAGGGCGGCGGGCGATGGGACGGTTCGTGGGCGCGGGCAGCCCGAGGGGGACGACCTCGACGGCACCGCACAGGTGCCGGGCCGGGGGCAGACACAGGCATCCCTTGAGGCAGGTGAAGGTGACCGTGCAGTCGGCGGCGAGAACCGGACCATCGACGGTGCCGTCATCGACGCCGGTTCCGCTGGGCAGATCGACGGCGATGACGCGCAGCGGGCGCCGCCCCGGCGCTCCGGCGGCAACGAGCGGGGCTATGAGGGCGACGGCGTCGGGCCGCAGCGGCCCGGTGGCCCCGATACCGGTGAGTCCGTCAAGGACGAGCCCGCCACGGGCGAGGAAGGCCTCGACGGCGGCCACGGCCTCAGCGCTGTCCCAGTCCTCTGCGCCGTCGCTGCGGTAGCCGGCGCCGTAGACGGTGACCCCGTGGCTGCGAGCCTCTTCCAAGGCGACGGGGTGAGGATGCTCCGTGGCGAGCACGGCAGTGACCGCGCAGCCGCTGTGTGAGAGCAGGCCTCCGGCCAGGAGGGTGTCAGCTCCATTGTGACCGCCGCCCACCAGGAGGAGTACCGGCGCTCCTGAGATCCAGCCGGGACTCATGTGCGTCCCCGCTGCCTCGCCCGATGTCCCTGTCGGAGCTGCCGGGGAGACCGGTGAGGCGGGTGATGCCGGCGGACCGGCGAGGTGCGTCAGGGACGGAGAGGCGGAGGAGGGCCGCGCGAGGGACGCCGCGACCCCGGGGACGACGGGCCCCTGGCGCAGCTCGCGCAGTGCCGCCCGAGCCACCGCGTGGGCGGCGGCTCTCATATAACGGTCGGTGCCCGCGGTGACGGGGGCCTCCGCCGCCGCGATCTCCTGGGCGGGCCAGGCGCAGGTGGTGGGGTCGGTAACGTCGTCGGAACGCGCGAAGTCGTTGAGGTCACTCACCTGTCCCATTGTCCTCCGCTCAGCGCTCTTCGCCCCTCCAGCAACGTTCTGAGACGGGTGGTTTCAGAAAGTGAGACTCGCGAGAGACTCGTCGCCGGGTCCGCGGACCGTGCCCGCGGACCCAGAAAGTTGTCCTTTCCAGAAAAAGGTGACGCGTTCAGCCCTCAACGCCTTCACCTACCCGGCACAATGGCCGAGTGATCCGCGCAGTAGGGACCGACCTGGTCGACGTCACCCGCCTCGAAGGCTATATGGACCGGGTACCCGGCCTGCGCGAACGGCTCTTCACTCCCGTCGAGCTGGCCGCCTGCCAGAAGCGGGCCGCCTCCTTGGGAGCACGGCTGGCTGCCAAGGAGGCGGTTCTCAAGGCCCTGGGGTCGGCCTACGCCGAGCTCGGGCTGGACGCGCCCGAAGGATGGGCCTACCAGGACATCGAGGTGACCTCGACACCCGGAACCCCGCCACGCCTGCGCCTGACCGGAGCGGCCGCGATGGCCGCGCGCCAGGCGGGCATCGGCCACTGGCACCTCTCGCTGGCTCACGACGGCGGCATGGCGCAGGCCTTCGTCGTCGCCCAGGCCGACCACGTCGACAACGACGACGACCTGGCCCTGTCCTCCCAGCGCTCCGAGGCCCGCGTCAAGCCGCAGGTGAAGTCCCTGCGCCCAGCCCTGTAGACGTCGAGCCCCGGAAGGTCCGGGGCTCGACGTCTTGAGATGTGGACAGAGGTGCAGCAATGAGCCGCCGTCAGAGCTACTCGACGGTGACGGACTTGGCCAGGTTGCGCGGCTGGTCGATGTCCAGGCCCTTGGCCCCGGCCAGGGCAGCGGCGAAGACCTGCAGCGGGACCACGGTGAGCAGCGGCCACAGGATCGTGGGGGTGGCGGGCACCCTGATGATGTGGTCGGCGAAGGGCTCGACGTCGGCGTCCCCCTCCTCGGCGATGACGATGGTGCGTGCACCACGGGCCCGGATCTCCTGGATGTTGGAGATGACCTTGTCATGCAGGACGGGGCGGCGCGGAGTGGGCACGATGACGAAGACCGGCAGACCCTCCTCGATGAGCGCGATCGGGCCGTGCTTGAGCTCGCCGGCGGCGAAGCCCTCGGCGTGGACGTAGGCGAGCTCCTTGAGCTTGAGCGCGCCCTCCAGCGCCACCGGGAAGCCGACGTGGCGGCCCAGGAACAGGAAGGAGGACTTGTCCGCCAGCTCGGTACCCAGCTCGCGCACCCGCGCCTCCTGGCTGTCCAGGACGTGCTGGATCCGCTCGGGCATGGCCTCCAGGTTGTCCAGGTACTCGGCGACCTCGTCGGGCCACTTGTTGCCGCGCAGCTGGGCCAGGTAGAGGCCCAGCAGGTAGCAGGCGGTGATCTGGGCGAGGAAGGCCTTGGTGGAGGCCACGGCGACCTCGGGACCGGCGTGGGTGTAGAGGACGGCGTCGGCCTCGCGGGCGATGGTCGAGCCGTAGGTGTTGACGATGGCCAGGACCTTGCTGCCCTGCTCGCGGGCGTGGCGCACGGCCTGGATGGTGTCCATGGTCTCGCCGGACTGGGAGATGGCGACGGTGAGGGTCTTCTCGCTGACAACCGGGTCGCGGTAACGGAACTCGTGGGCGAGCTCGACCTCCACGGGGATGCGGCACCAGTGCTCGATGGCGTACTTGGCGACGTGCCCGGCGTAGGCGGCCGTGCCGCAGGCGACGACGATGATCTTGTCGACGCTGCGCAGCACCGAGGCGTCGATGTGCATCTCGTCCAGGATGAGGTCGCCCGCCTCGTCCACGCGCCCGCGCAGCGTATCGGCCACGGCGGTGGGCTGGTCGTGGATCTCCTTGTCCATGAAGGTGGCGTAGCCGCCCTTGACGGCGGCCGAGGCGTCCCAGGAGACCTCCCAGGTGGCGGGCTCGACGGCGGTCCCGTCCTCGTCCCACACGTGCACCTCGTCGGCGGTCAGCAGGAGGACCTGGTCGTCGTCGACCTCGGCTGCGCGCCTGGTGAAGGCGACGAAGGCGGCCACGTCGCTGCCCAGGAAGTTCTCGCCCTCGCCCAGGCCGATGACCAGGGGGCTGGAGCGGCGGGCGGCGACGATGGCACCGGGGGCCAGAGAGGTGACGGCCAGAAGCGCGAAGGCGCCCTCCAGGCGGGAGGTGACCGCGCGCATGGACTCCACGAGCAGGACGGCGACGGCGGCCTCGTCGAGGGCCTCGCCGGCGGCGTCGAGACGGGCGGCCAGGTCGAGGTCGAGCAGGTGGGCGACGACCTCGGTGTCGGTGGCGGACACCAGCTCGCGGCCGGCGCGCTCCACCTCGGTGCGCAGGGCGCGGAAGTTCTCGATGATGCCGTTGTGGACGACGGCGATGCTGCCCGCCCGGTGCGGGTGGGCGTTGACCGTCGTCGGGCCGCCGTGGGTCGCCCAGCGCGTGTGGCCGATGCCGCAGACCGCGGGGGCCGGCGGGGCGGCGGCCAGCGCCCCGCGCAGGTTGTCGAGCTTGCCCGCGGCCTTGACGACGTCGAGCCCGCCGGGGCCCGCAAGGGCGACACCGGCGGAGTCGTAGCCGCGGTACTCCAGGCGCCCCAGGCCGTCCATGAGGACGGTCAGGGAGCGCTCGGACGGGGTCGGGGGGCCGACATGGCCGACAATTCCACACATGGGGATGATGGAATCACGCTCGACCTCGCGAGACAACGGGTCACCTCCGGTGTCACGTGAGACCTGCGGCATTCCGGGGCGCACGACGCGCAGGCGTGCGCGGCGCCCGTGCGGATGCGTCACACTTGGGCGGTGAGCTCCGCCCCGTCCCCCTACATCGAGTTCAGTCGCGACCAGTGGCGCGCGCTCGCCTCGACCAGTCCCCTGCCCCTGACCCAGGCCGACGTCGAGAAGCTGCGGGGCCTGGGGGACCCGATCGACCTGGCCGAGGTCGACGTCGTCTACCGGCCGCTGACGGCGCTGCTGGAGGACTACATCGCCACCGCCCGCGAGCGGGCCCGGCGCATCTCCGACTTCCTGGGGGTGGGCCCCCATCCGACGCCCTTCGTCATCGCCGTGGCCGGCTCGGTGGCGGTGGGCAAGTCGACGACGGCCCGCCTCATCGCCCACCTGCTGGCCCGCTTCCCCCAGACCCCGCGGGTCACGCTGGTGACCACCGACGGATTCCTGCTGCCCAACGCGGTGCTGGAGGAGCGCGGGCTCAGCGCCCGCAAGGGCTTCCCGGAGTCCTACGACCGGCGGGCCCTGCTCGACTTCGTCGCGGCGGTCAAGTCGGGGGCCGAGCGGGTCGAGGCGCCGGTGTACTCGCACACCGTCTACGACATCGTGCCCGGGGGCTCCGTCGCGGTCGAGCGCCCCGACGTCCTGGTGCTGGAGGGCCTCAACGTCCTCCAGCCGGCGCCGCGCGCCCGCCGGGGCGACCGCAGGCCCGGTTCGACGGAGCGCGAGGCGGGGGCCTCGGCGCTGGCCGTGAGCGACTTCATCGACTTCTCCATCTACGTGGACGCCGACCCCGAGGATATCCGCCGCTGGTACCTCGACCGGTTCCTCACGCTCAAGCGCACGGCCTTCAGGGACCCGGGCTCCTATTTCCAGCGATATGCGACTATCCGCGACGACATCGCCGTGGCCGCGGCCGATGAGGTCTGGGAGAGCGTGAACCTCGTCAATCTGCGCGAGAACATCGCCCCGACCCGCGGGCGGGCCACCCTGGTGCTGCACAAAGACTCACAGCATCATATGAGTCGGGTTCTGCTGCGAAAGATCTGAGTTTCTCCCGGACGCGAGCCGAGCGAGGCCCGTCCCCGTTCCGGGCGGCACCGCACGGTCCGCGCGGAGCCCTGCGGAATTCCCCGCCCCGCGATCAGCAGAGCCGAAGACGGCGCTCTCGCGAAATCATCCGTTATTCCACGGCTTCCACGATCTCCACGACATAGCAACGGCACGGCTCGCGCTGAAAACCGGTTGCGTGTGACAGTATCGGCGCCATGAGCAGTACTGCCGGCATCAGCAGCAATAACCCGGGCGATAACGCCCCCTCCGGACCCCGACTGGCCAGCACCCACGATGGTCGTAACATTTATGATGTCGTGGTCATCGGCGCGGGACCGGCCGGTGAGAACGTCGCCCAGTACGCCACCCAGGGAAGCGGTCTGAGCGCCGTGCTCATCGAGGGGGGACTGGTCGGCGGGGAGTGCTCCTACTACGCCTGCATGCCGAGCAAGGCCCTGCTCCGCCCCCTGGAGGTGGCGGCCGCCAGCGCCCATCTCACGGGCCTGGAGGCCGCCAGGATCTCGGTGCCCGGGCTGCTCGAGCGTCGCGACACGTGGGTCTCCCACTACGACGACGCCGGACAGGTGTTCTGGGCGGCCAGCGCCGGCATCGACGTGATGCGCGGCTGGGCGCGCCTGGACGGGGAGCGCCGGGTCGTGGTGAGCACCCCCGAGGGCCTGCGCCTGCTGGAGGCCCGCCGCGCCGTCGTCCTGGCCACCGGCTCCCGCCCCGTTGTCCCCCCTGAGCTGCAGGGGGTGCACGCGTGGGGGTCGCACGATGTGACGGCGGTTCAGGAGGTGCCCAGCCGGCTCGTCATCGTGGGCGGCGGAGTGGCGGCCTGCGAGGCCGCGACCTGGATGTCCGCCCTGGGCAGCAGGGTGACCATGCTGGTGCGGGGCCCGCGACTGCTGAGCAGGGCCGAGCTCTTCGCCTCGAAGATCGTCACCGAGTCCCTGACCGAGCGCGGCATCAAGGTGGTCGCCGGGGCCCGGGTGTCCTCCTGCGAGCGGATCCAGGCCACCGACCGCGGCCTGGGCCGGCTTCACGGCGGCGCGGTGCGCGTGGCCTGCGGCCAGGAGGTCTTCGACGCCGACGAGATCCTGGTCTCCACCGGGCGCAGGCCCGCTCTGAACGGGGTCGGCCTGGACACGGTCGGCCTGAGTCCCGACGACGTCGTCGGCGGCGTGCTCCCGGAATGGCTCTACGCGGTGGGGGACGCCAGCGGCCAGGCGACGCTGACCCACATGGGCAAGTACCAGGCCCGGATCGTGGGCGAGCGGATCGGGGCGCGCGCCGCCGGGTGGGCGCCCGAGCCGGTGCCCACCGACATCCCGGTTCCCCAGGTGGTCTTCACCGACCCGCAGGTGGCCTCCAGCGGGCTGACCCAGGCGCAGGCGCGCGACGCGGGCATGAACATCGTCACCGCGCGCGTGGCCTACACCTCCGCCGCCGGCGCCGCCCTGCTGCGCGACGACGCCCAGGGGGAGGCCGGCCTCGTGGTGGACCGCGCCAGCCGCACCGTCGTGGGCGCCACCTTCGTGGGACCGGAGGCCGGGGAGCTCATCCACTCCGCCACCATCGCCATCACGGCCAAGGTCCCGATCCCGCTGCTGCGCCACGCCGTGCCGGCCTACCCCACCGCCAGCGAGATCTGGCTGCGTCTCATCGAGTCCCTGCCCGCCGACATCCTCCACCCCGGCCAGTAGCGCCCGGTGGAACCGGTCAGGGCCGGTCAGGGCCGGTCAAACTCCTCAGAATCCTCAGCACCCATCTCACCGCCCGCGCGCACGTGGAAGGATGTGGGGTGTTCGCGACACCTATCGCACAGGAGGAATCCGCTCATGACACGACTCTTCGGCACTGACGGCGTACGAGGCCTGGCCAACGACCTGCTCACCCCGGTCCTGGCCGTCCAGCTCGGAGAGGCCGCGGCCCGCGTCCTGACCCGGGACACCCCGGCCTCCAAGCGCTCCCGCTCCGGGCGTCCGCGCGCCATCGTCGGCCGCGACACGCGCGCCAGCGGCGAGTTCCTCGACCACGCCATCAGCGCGGGCCTGGCCTCCTCGGGGGTCGATGTCACCCGCGTCGGCGTCCTGCCCACCCCGGCCATCGCCCACCTGACCGCCACGCAGGACATCGACCTGGGCGTCATGATCTCCGCCTCCCACAACCCCTTCCAGGACAACGGCATCAAGTTCTTCGCCCGCGGCGGCTACAAGCTCGAGGACGCCGTCGAGGACGAGATCGAGTCCCTGCTGGGCAAGGTCGAGGACCTGCCGACCGGCGCCGGCGTCGGCCGCGTCATCAAGGGCGAGACGGTCGCCGACCGGAACTACATCAACCACCTCGTGGACTCCGTGGCCACCGACCTGTCGGGGCTGCGCATCGTCGTGGACGCCTCCAACGGCGCCGCCAGCAATGTCGGACCCGCCGCCCTGCGCGCCGCCGGGGCCGAGGTCATCGCCATCAACGCCTCCCCGGACGGCCTCAACATCAACTCCGGCTGCGGCTCCACCCACCCCGAGCAGCTCCAGGGCTACGTGCGCTCCGTGGGCGCCGACATGGGCGTGGCCTACGACGGCGACGCCGACCGCTGCCTCGCCGTCGACACCGAGGGCAACCTCGTCGACGGCGACCAGATCATGGGCATGCTCGCCGTGGGCATGAAGGCCGACGGCACGCTCGGCTCCGACACGCTCGTGGTGACCGTCATGAGCAACCTCGGTCTCATCCTGGCCATGCGCTCCCACGGCATCCGCATCGTCCAGACGGGCGTGGGCGACCGCTACGTGCTGGAGAAGATGCTTCAGGGCGGCTTCACCCTGGGCGGCGAGCAGTCCGGCCACGTCATCGACACCATCCACGCCACCACCGGGGACGGGGTGCTCACCTCCCTGCGGGTCGCCGCCCGCCTCAAGCGCACCGGAAAGACCCTGGCCGAGCTGGCGAGCATCGTCACGCGCCTGCCCCAGACCCTCATCAACGTCAAGGGCGTCGACAAGGCCGCCGCGGGCACCGACCAGGCCGTCCAGGACGCCGTCGCCGCCGCCGAGGCCGGGCTCGGCGAGACCGGGCGCGTCCTGCTGCGCCCCAGCGGCACCGAGCCGCTCGTGCGCGTCATGGTGGAGGCCGCCACCCAGGACGAGGCGGACTCCGTGGCCCGCTCCCTGGCCGAGGTCGTGAAGTCCAACCTCGCCCTGTGAGCCCCGCGCGCCCCGGGGCCGCTGCGGCAGCGGCTCCGGGCGCCGGGCCCCTCCCACCGGCTCCGGGAGCGCGGGCCCGCCCGGCACCGGACGAGTCAGGGCAGGACGAGAAGGAGGAGAATGCCCCGGTGACCCCCTCCTACCCGCTGTCCCTGCTGAGAGCCGAGCCGGCCTGGCACGGCAGGGCGCTCAGCGGCCGGCCCCTCGACATCCTCGCCGCCCTGGCGGACTCCGAGGAGGCCCGGATGGGCGACGGCGCGATCATCGAGGCCCTGTGGCCCGACTGCGGCCCGACGACCCCGGCGCACCCGCTGCGGGCCCTGCACGTCGTCGTCTCCCGCGTGCGCGCCCTGGTGGGGGACGGCGTGGTCGAGCGCGTCGGCGACGGCTACCGGCTGGCGCTCCCGGCATCGGACGTCGACGCCCGCGACCTGGCGGCCCGAGCGGCCCG
>ERZ773009.1759-NODE-1759-length-14512-cov-8.912015_pt1 | contig 14512 bp, 25 predicted proteins | sample MGYA00580663_ERZ773009 | MGnify/ENA primary metagenome ERZ773009 (study PRJEB29015, sample SAMEA2737969) | human oral metagenome | biome: human oral; feature: human-associated habitat; material: dental | place: China | collected 2026 ... | reverse complement strand
CCATGTGTCCGTCCTTTTTAGACGTGATCCTGATTCAGTCCAGTGCCTCAATCATATCCCTCCCACTTTCAACAATTGTATACAGTATATTATGTAATGACAGCCTTTTCAATCCCCTCCCTTTCCTATATAGGGTGCAGGATTTTTTCGGTGGATTTGTCTACAGCTTGTCTACAAAATTACTTGCCTACAACCTCACCGAATATGCGAGCCGTTTCCTTTTTCATCTCGTCCGTGTCATGCGTATAGAGATTCTGCGTGATCGTCGCGTCCGCATGGCCGAGGCGGGCGGCTACATCGACGGGTTTTGCACCTGCTTCGATGAGTTTTGTCGCGTGCGTATGGCGGAAGCTGTGCGGGTTGAGGTGGAGATTCCGCAGCAGCGTTTCTATGCGCACGTGCTTGTGCGGGAGTCCGCTTGGCAGGATGCAGAGGAGCGGGCGGCGGATATGACCAGCGGGCGGGGGCAGCTTCTTCGGAAGGATTACGAGACTGTGATCCTCTGTCGATTCATAGGCGATTTGATACGCCTCCCCTAGGAGCATTTCTTGCTTCGCCTGTGCTGCTCTGAGCGTGCGGAGGTAGGAAAGAAACGCGGCGTCCGCATAGAAAGAACGGGTGCTGGTGGTCGTTTTCGGCGTCTCGAAGTATCCTGTCCGCTGCCGCTGGCGTACGATGGTGATTTCTCCTGTTGTGAGGTCAACATCGTCCCATGTGAGCCCGAGTGCTTCGCTGAGGCGCAGCCCCGTGTGATAGAGGATTTTGTACGTGTGGTAGTATTTTTCCTCTGCGGGGATGGCGGCGAACTGTTCCGGGGTGATGATTGTGCGCTTTATGACTTTGCGCGGTGCGCTGCGGGGGATGGATATGCCTGCGGCGGGGTTTGCCGTGATGAGTTCGGCGGGATAGATGGCATACTTCAGGGCGATGGAAAGGACTGCCTTTGTCTGCTGGATTGTCCCGTGGGACAGTCCCTTTCTTGCAAGTGTCTGAACCCATAGGTCGATATCGCGGGGGCGGAGTTCCTGCACGTACAGATCGCCTAGATAGGGGAGTATGCGTGATTTGACTGTATCGCGATAGCTGATATTCGTCATCCGCTTGACGTTCGGGCGCACGACATTCCGGAGCCACGCGGTGAGATAGTCCCGCAGCTTCACGCGCTCGGATGTGATGCCGATGTTCCCGCTTTTCCAGTCGGCATAGGCTTTTACACCTGCGTCGAATGCTTCATCCTCGGTGGCAAAGCCTCCTTTCTCTTTCATGCGGCGCGGGTTCTTCGAGATGTCGAAGCTATAGGAATAGGTGTTTCCGCGCTTTCGTATGCGTATTTTGGACATAAATAAAACCTCCTTGAAATAGGAGGCGAATCATGGTAGAATTTTAGATGCTTAGGGCATGATTCGCGTCATGTCTGCCGCTCTCTCTGTTGGCGCAGGGAGGGCGGCTTTTTTTGCAATGAAGGCGGTGCGGTTATTTCTTTTGACGCTTGACCGCTTTTGCGCTCTCCTCCAGTGCAATCATATCATCGCGGTCTGCCTGTAGCGCCTCATCTTTCTTGCGGCGGCTGTCAAACTCCTTGTAAACCTCCGAGATGTGCTTTTTCATATCCTCGTGACTATGATATCCCCGCCCGCGCAGGAGCGGAACACCATGATCAAGCAGCAGATTATCCGCCGTATCTTTCCAATATTGCAGGGTAAGCGTCTTTGACAGCTTTGCACGCAGTTCGGCGCTTTCGAGAAACACCGTAACAATACGGTTGAGCGTGTCGATCTCGTCCGAGGTGAGATAGTTCTTGGCGGTATAAATATCCTCACGGCGTACCCGTGCGCCCTTCCATGAGGTGAGCGCCATGTTCGGCGCATCTGCATCCGCACGGTCAAGGATGAGGTCGGCGGCGGTCTTTCCCGTCACCCCGTAGATGAGCTTGTTTTGAATCTCGGCAAAGAAGCGCTGTGTTTCTCGCTCCGTTTTATCGTAGTCCACCGATAGGGCAAAGAGGTCGCGCAGCTTTTGATAGAACCTCTTCTCGCTTGCGCGAATATCGCGGATGCGGGCAAGAAGCTCATCGAAATAGTCAGGGCGTCCATCAGGATTCTTGAGACGTTCGTCGTCAATGAGAAAGCCCTTTTGCAGATACTCCCGCAGGGTTGTATTCGCCCAGCGGCGGAACTCCGTACCGCGCGGGGAACGGACGCGAAAGCCGACAGCAAGAATGACGTTGAGACTGTAAAATGCGACGGGCTTATCAGAATTTGCAATGTGAAAAAAACTCACATTGCTTTTTTCCTCTAGTTCACCTTCAGAAAATATGTTTTTGATATGGCGGGTAATACCACTGCGCTCTTTATTAAAGAGCTCTGCCATTTGCGCCTGTGTCATCCAGACAGTCCCATCATTGGCGTATAGGCTTACCTTTGACGCTCCGTCATCCGTGTTGTATATGATGATATTATCCATTGGGTAAATCCTTCCCACTGCCTAAGAGCGGTCTTTTTTTATGCCATTTTTGCGGCGGCGGTAGAGGAGGATGCTGATGCAGCCTCTTTTTCGGCGATGAGCGCGGCGCGGTAGGCGGCAACCTCGGCTTCAATATCTTCATCCGAAAGGGGCGCGGGTGTCTCGGATGGTTCGTCAATACAGACACCATAGAAATGTTTGCCGAACTCCGTCGGCGTCAAAACGCCGATTGTGTGCGCCAACTCCTGCTCTGAATCATCAGAGAGGCCAATGGACTGCATATAGTTATCCATGAAAAACATCGCGTAGGCATTCTCATCCGTCAACGTAAGCCCATCGGGACACTCAAGCAGACGCAAGCGAATAAAATTGTCAATCATCCGTGCAGCTTGTTCCGGTGGAAACGCAACGATGTGCGGGATGTAGTAGGGAAGAATATCAAGTCCGTTTTCATAATCCCTTATGATATTTGCAGGATGAAGACGGTAACTCATATAATTGTCATACGTTGATTTATGCTGATAGCGAATCGCACAGGTAGCCGTTGGGCTTATCAGCAAAGGGGATTCCTTTAATAATAACGCCTCATCCGGACTTAGCTGTTTGATGATCTCAACATACGACGGATGTGCCGAGTTCTCTGTTTTGTCCATTGCCTTGGAAAGCAGATTTGCGTATAATGAACGTAGAACATCGCTGTCCGTGTATGAGTTTGCAATAATGGTGGGAACGGCAATTTCTTTCGGTGGCGTTATGATGTCGTCGGGGGATGTGCCGGCGAGTCGTTTCTGTACCTCTTGTTCAAGTTTTTCATTGTTTTCTATCCCGTAGCTTGCCCATTGCCTGATAGGTTCGAGTTTTTTGTTGACAATCATGCCGACCGTCTCGGCAATGCGTCCTGCTTGTTTTGCGACGGGGTGAATCGCGTCATCATAGAACTTCTCTTTTACACCGTCGGGAATCGACGGCAGGGGATTCTCTATCATATCGCTCATTGTCCTTTCGGTGAAGGAGGGAACATCATGGATATACTGTATCAAGTCTTTGACAGCCTGCTTGGAAGTGCGTTCAGCATCAGTTTTGGCAGTGCCTTCGGTCTCGTGTTCGGTGTAGTAATGGGTCTTGCCTGCGCTGCGATCGTCGTTGTGGTACTCGTTATACTCGTGTCTAGCATCATTGGTTATGCGGGGAAATTCCTGCTGAAATGTGATGTAGCAAAAGCAGATAGATAAGTGCCCGCCCTTCGGGGCGGTTTTATTTTGCTTGAATTATCGTGAGCCGTCCCGATGGGGCGGCTTTTTTGATTGGATTAGGATGCGGTAGTTTCGTCGGATGAGTCCTCTATTTTATCAGACCGCTGTCCATATAGCGTATTGAGTACGCTGTCCACTGCAGCGCGTCCGTTATCGTCCAATGCGCGGTATTTCTTTATCAGTTTTGTTTCATGGGGGGAGAAGAGAGGCTGTTTAGCCTTTTCTTCTCCTTTGTATTTGTTATATACGTGCTCAACTGGGACATCCAGAACGCGACATACACGGATGAGTACCTCAATATCGACTTTCATACTGTCACGTCGAATCATACTGTATAGCGTCTGGGGAGAGATGGATGCTTCTTGTGCTACTTTATTGACGTTTGAGCCTTTTTCTTCAATCAAGGCGGATAAGATACTGCCAATTCCCATGAATATGCTCCTTTTCATAGCGTTAATTTAACTATAAACAAAAGAAACGGTTAAGTCAACAAAAAAATATGCAGATGAATAAAATTTTCTTGACTTATGTATTCGATTGAATATAATTAAACATAAGGATTATGCAAATGAATAAAAGGAGGGAAGGGGATGTATCAAAACTTAAAGGCTCAGATGGCGGCACATAACGTCACAATAGAACAAATGTCACGTTTGTTGAACATTCATCGCAACACAGTTGCGAATAAGTTGGATGGCGGTTCGTTTACCATTGAAGAAGCGTTTGTCATTAAGGAGTATTTGTTTCGACAGTTTGATTTATCCTATTTGTTCAAGCGCGACGTGATGACCGCCGCCGATGGAGCGCAACAGCCCGCATAAGGAGGTGAGGGGATGAAAGAAATACGGAAACCGTTGAGCGTGGATGAAGTTCTCGAACTTTTGACTGAAAAAATGGTTGAAATCAATAAGACTATCGACCTTCTGGAAGTTCGGGGCGTGGGGTTCACGGAGTCAGGATATGTCCAAACAAAACGAGCCTTAATCACCATTGCGGCAATCAGGGCTTGTAAAGGATTTGGCAAGGAAGCAGAGCACCTATTTCCCCAATAAATATGGGAGGATGCTTGATGCGACAGCAGATAAGAGTTCCTGATATTCTTGTAGTTTATCCGAAACTTTGGAGAGCAGCCCTTTTTCAATAGGTGCACCAATCTCAATACGATCATAGAGGGGCTGTAGTGCCTCAACCAAGGTGCTTCGGTCTGCTTCATTCGGTACGGTGGCTGCAATCAGGGCTTTCATATCTTCGAATGATAGACCGATTGAAATGGTGTTCCCGCTGGCGTTATTTCCCGTGATTCCGTAGTTGTTGCCGTAGACGATGTTCGTAGTGGATGAGGGAGCGATAGAGATACCTTCGACGGTGCGTATGCCCGCAGGGGAAATCTCAACGGAGATGGGAACACCAACACAAGGTGCAAAATTTTCGATGAACCCGCCGGAATGTAGGTATTTTATGCGATTGTCAAGATCAAGTCGATCCTCGGAGGAGAGAGACATATATGTTTCTCTACCAATCTCATACGCATGATGGGTGTTGCAATGATTGTAAATCACTTTAAGCAGCTCCATTGCGTTAGTATGAATACCCATAATGATCACATCCTTTCGGGATGATTATAGCACAGATGGCGGCTCACAACAGCCGCATAGGAGGTGAGAGGATGGAGGAAGCAGAAAAGCAACAGCTCTCAGAGGAAGCTAGAAAAGCCTTGGAGGAATTTAACCGCAAGCTGGATGAAGCGTATGAGAGGGAAAAGAAGTTTTATACATTCATGCACACATGGGGCATGTGGATTTTGGGCTTTTTGTCGGGACTGTTTATCGGGTGGCTGTATTTTGGGTGATGAACACAACGGTGAGACCTGCAAGTACAGGTAAGACGAAATACAAACAGAGCAATTTACAAATTTGTATCAAGCGTCTTCGCCGCCTTTCGATTTCGGCGGGGGCACTAAATTCAATGAGGTATTTCACATGGTCGCTTGCATCGTAGTCGTCACGCATCGGAACGGGCACAGGCTTGTCAATGACGGCATAGTACCACATTTTCAGATTGCGAAGGCTGTCAAGGGCGAAATGACGGATTCCGACAGGTAGTTTTTTCAAAGCAGTCACATCCTTTCGGGATGAGTATAGCACGGCGGGGAGGGAGCAACAACAGTAAGGCAGCGATGTTCGAGGCGGGCTGCAAGACAGGCTTTTTCGATGGTGCACGCAACGCCGCCGATGGTGCACAACAGACTGCATAAGGAGGTGAGGAGATGGAAGTGAAGCGGACATATCTTAATGCTTCCTTCGCGCCGGAGGAGATTATTGGTGTTATGCGTGAATGGTTCAGCATAACAGATAAGATTCGAGAGGCGAAGCGTAATCTAAATAATGCTGTTGATGATGGATTGAAGACGGGGCTTGTACCGCCTTGTGAACTCAAGGCGCTCGTTTTTGACCAATTCTTGATGGAGAAAGTCAGAGAGATGGAGCAGGCTATTCATGATGCGGTTGCACTTGCCAAAGAGCAAAACATGAAGGGTAATATTGAAATTCTGCTGGAATCAGAACAGGCCGGCGGAAAGTACGCCAGCCTGTTTGAGAAGTTTGACCCTAGGGAGCTACGATAGCTGCTGTTTCAGCTTGTCGAGTTTTTCCAAAAGGTCAACGCAATACCGCTTTGATTCTTGGAGACTCGCCCCATCTGCACAATCCTGTAGGAAGGTCTTGTTCAGATGGAGGAAATCGACGAACGCTTGATCAACATCATCATCCAGATCGTTGCCTTTGTGAGTGGCGGCATTGTCGTCAAGTGCTCGTATGACGTGAAGCGCCTTGGCGTTTGCGTATGCTTGGGACATATATGCAAACGCTAAGGGCGGCACGTCTTTGGTGCCAACCTTCTCAATCAGATTTTGCCAAGACTTGAGGTTGTCGGCGAGGTCATCCAAGAAACTGCGAAATGCGTACTTGCTGCGCGATTCCGACATAAAAATCACCTCCTTTCCACGTCCAGTATAGCACGCTGAGAGGAGGGCAACAACCGCCGAAACGGGCGCAAGCCCGTCCGTGGGGAGTGACCGCCCCGCGCTGACGATGGCAGGTCAAAAAAAGCCCGCATGGCGGGCGGGGAGGTGAGGAGATGGAGAGGATTCTGCGGGAAAGCGAGTTTTCACAGCGGCGTCTCGGTCTTTTGATTCAGATGAGTGCGAACTTGTCAGACAGAGCACTTATCGCAATGATCTCTAAACAAGAAAAGCTCTGTGCGAAATACGCAGAGCTTCTCGGGAAGATTGATGAGACGATTGTTTCCGAAGCACAGTTTCTGTCAGAACGGTATGACGGGATTACCGACATCGCGGGAGAAGAAGCTAAATACCTAGTTGAGCTTTGGCGAGGTCAGCACAAAGTGCCGTGATTACGTCTAAGGATGCACCGCAGCCGAAACGGGCGCAAGCCCGTCCGCAGGGATTGACCGCCCTGCGCTGATGATGGCAGGTCACGCTCCGCCTCAGTTACGAGGCGAATCATGGTAGATAGCAAAGATGGCGGGGCGTGGCTTGATGAAGGAGGTGAAGGCATGGCAAAGACGGCGGCAACAGCGGCGACACTGGACATTGCGGCGGTTATTACGGCGGCGGTGGAGCGCATCGCAGCAGAGAAGATAGAGAAGCAGACTGAGGAGATGGCGCAACAGGTTATTGAGCACCTGCCCAAGGTGGTCTATCTGCCTCCTCCGCCCGCAGAGGTGCCGCTTGAGCGACTGCTTTCGGTGAAGGAGGTTGCAGAACTCCTCGGGTGTTCGACTGGGACAGTAACAAAGCGTTTTGAGAGCGGTGACTTGCCGTTTGTTCTCGAACGCGGCTCTGAGAATCGCAAAGTTCCGTATAGCTGGGTTGTGGAATACATCCACTCCCTTCCACGCTACACGGGCAAGATCAAGGAGAGAAAGGAGGTCAAAGCTCATGCGTGAGTTCTTGAAGGCGGCTCTCGTCGGCGGCGCGTTCGTCGCGGCGGCATCGCTCTTCTCGGGGGCGGTGAATCCGTGGGACGACGGACGGAATGCGGTGCTCGTCGAGGAGACCTATGTCGTGTGCCCCGGTGATACGATCTGGGGGATTGCGGAGCGGTACATCGTGAAGAATACGGCGACGAGGCGCTATATCCTCGAGTATAAGGAAGGACTGTACGAGCTCAATCCGTGGCTCCTTGACCGAAAGGGGGAGATTTACCCCGGCGACCGCATCACGGTGACGTATTGGGTGAAAGGGGAAGAGGTGAAGGAATGAAAATGTGGTGGAAGCGCACAACGAAGCTGATGCAGGGCGTTGTAGAGGTGGGGGTGCTGTCGTATCCGGATTCGTTTACAGATGGCTGGTGTACGGTGTTCATGGTGTACGAGGGCGCAGGGGCTCATGTTTCGCATGTGGAGAAGGCCTGGCGAGATGCGAATGAGCGTCATGATACGCTAGTAAAGATTGCCCGACAGATGGGATACAAAGTGGTCTCGGACGTGTGGGATGGCAAAGAAAAAGCACCCGAAGCGGCGCGAAAGATGAATGAGATGGAGGAAGATGAGGCATGACAAAAGAGCAGCTTGATAGCCTTACGGCTGAGATGATCAGAAGCAGGCTGTTTATCTGCGTGGCAGTCGATGACAAAGGCCGCTCACAGGAGCTGTTTTGTGGAGATCCGTACAAGCTGATCGACGTGGCGTTCAACACTTTGTTGTCGATGATCGATGAGCTCGAAACGACGGAAGAGCAGATCGCACAGATCAGAACGCGCATGATGTTCCTGAACGCGGCGCGAATAGCAAAAGAAAAAGCGCCCGAGACGGAGAGAGCCGCACAGAGCGCAACAACAAAATGCTGAACTCAAGTATAACACAAACGAGAAAGGAATGCCACGATGAACGAAGATAATAAAATGGCGGGCGGGCGTTGCTTGCGCAGATCAATCTTTACGCCACGTGACCGTGTGCGGGTGATGGTGGCGACCTATGAACAAGAGTCCCCGCACCATATATTCTGGGAGACGGTCATCGCCGGCGAATATCGGGACGATGATGGCGGGATTGTCGTTACCACACACGACAAGAAAAGCGCACTGAAACTGCATGATGCGGCGGTGGAACTCATCCGACTCATCGGTCTGAAGGATTTCAAGGCACTGCGAAAGCGGGTGAATCCGTAATGCAGGACTATCGTAGCTTCTTAACGTCAAAGATGGTGATCGCCAAAAAGACGGGCATTGCCATCGACGCGGGGGAGATCAGTGACGTACTGAAACCGCATCAGCGGGACGCAGTCATGTGGGCGGCGGCGGGCGGACGGCGTGCCATATTCGCGGCGTTCGGACTTGGCAAGACCATTATGCAGCTCGAATGGTGCCGTCTCATCCACGAACACAAGGGCGGCAAGATGCTGATCGTGTGCCCGCTGGGTGTCAAACAGGAGTTCATGCGTGACGCGGTGACACTCCTCCACATGGATGCGCCTGTCTACGTCCGCAACATGGAGGAGGTAACGGCTGCGCCCGGTTGGCTCATGATCACGAACTATGAGCGTGTACGCGATGGCGACATCCGCCCCGACGCATTCGCGGGCACGAGCCTTGACGAGGCGGCGGTCTTGCGCTCGTTTGGGAGCAAGACCTATCAGACATTTCTCTCGAAGTTCCGAGGCGTTCCGTACAAGCTCGTATCCACGGCGACACCGTCGCCGAACAAGTATAAAGAGCTGATCCACTATGCGGGCTATCTTGAGATCATGGACACGGGGCAGGCACTCACGCGGTTTTTCAAGCGTGACAGCTCGAAGGCGAACAATCTGACGCTCTACCCGCACAAGGAAAAAGAGTTTTGGCTGTGGCTCTCCACATGGGCACTCTTCATTCAAAAGCCCTCGAACCTCGGCTATGACGATACGGGCTATGACCTGCCCGAACTCGAGGTGCGATATCACAAGCTGGGACGGCCGCCGGATATCTCCGAAGAGAAGGACGGGCAGCTCAAGATGTTTCATGACGCGGCGCAGGGGCTCTCTGAGGCGGCGCGGGAAAAGCGGGAAAGCATTGCCGCCCGTATGGCAAAGGCAAAGAAGATTGTCGATGCCGCCCCCGATGACCACTTTATCATCTGGCACGACCTCGAGGATGAGCGGAAGGCAATCAAACAGGCTCTGCCGGAGGCGCGGGAAATCTACGGCTCGCAGGACATGGTCGTGCGTGAGCGGAACACGATCGACTTCTCCGACGGCAAATTCCGCATCCTCGCGACGAAAAAGGAGCTGTCGGGGAGCGGCTGCAACTTCCAGCGGCATTGTCACCGCATGATTTTTCTCGGGATTGACTATGAGTTCAACGACTTCATACAGGCGATTCATCGCTGTCACAGATTCCTGCAGCCGCATAAGGTCATCGTGGACATCATCTACATGGACAGCGAGCAGGAGATCCTCAAAGTCTTGCAGCACAAGTGGACGCAGTACAATCACCTGACGCAAAAGATGGCGGAGATCATCAAGGAATATGGGCTTGGCGGCGCACAGGCGGCAGCTGAGATGGGACGAAGCATAGGAGTTGATCGCGTGGAGGTAAAAGGCGACGGATGGACGGCCATACATAACGACTGCATCGAGGAGACAAAACGGATGGCGGATGATTCCGTTGATGAGATTGTCACGTCGATTCCGTTCTCCAATCACTATGAGTACACGGCGAGCTACAACGATTTCGGGCACAACGAGGACACAGCGCGATTCTTCGAGCAGATGGACTATCTAAGCCCCGAGCTGCTGCGCATCCTAAAGCCCGGGCGCGTGTTCGCCTGTCATGTGAAAGACCGCGTTCTCTTTGGCAATGCGACGGGGACGGGGATGCCGACCATCGAGCCGTTCCATGCGCTCTGTATTGAGCACTACATGCGGCACGGCTTTCAGTATTTCGGCATGATCACGGTCGTGACCGACGTTGTGCGCGAGAACAATCAGACCTATCGCCTCGGCTGGACGGAACAGTGCAAGGACGGCAGCAAGATGGGCGTCGGATGTCCTGAGTACATCCTGCTGTTCCGCAAACTCCCGACGGATACCTCAAAAGCATACGCGGATACGCCCGTCAAAAAGAGCAAGGCGGACTATACACGTGGACGGTGGCAGATCGATGCGCACGGATATTGGCGCAGCAGCGGCGACCGCCCGCTCACGAAAGAGGAGGTCATGCAGTTCCCTGTGAGTGACCTCCAGCGTGTCTATCGGAAGTACAGCCGTGAGAGCGTCTATAACTACGCCGAACACGTTGCGATGGCGGAGAAGCTCGACAAGGACAAGAAGCTGCCCGCCACATTTATGGTCGTAGCCCCGGGGAGTTGGACGGATGAGGTCTGGGATGATATCAATCGTATGCGGACGATGAACACCTTGCAGGCGCAAAAGGGCAAGCAGCTCCATGTGTGTCCTCTGCAATTTGACATCGTGGAACGTCTGATTGACCGATACAGCAATGCGGGTGACCTTGTCTTTGACCCGTTCGGCGGACTGATGACTGTTCCACTCTGCGCCATAAAGCGCGGGCGGCGTGGTATGGCAACGGAGCTCAATGCAGACTATTTCCGTGACGGTGTGGGCTATCTGAAAGCGGAGGAGAGGAAAATCAGTGCACCGACGCTCTTTGACTTCCTCGAGGATGGAGATATGGAAGGAGCAGCGTCATGAAGAGTCTCGTATGGGCGTATATATCTCATCCCTATACGGGGGACGAGGAGAAGAACAAAGCTGAGGCGGCTGAGATTCAGCAGGTCTTACAGAACCGCTATTCGGATATTTTATTTCTGAATCCGCTCGCCATGTTCGCACCGATCTCGAACATGGACTATGAGCAGGTGATGGAATACTGCATCGAAACCCTGCAAGATGCTGACATGATCGTTATGAGCGGAGATTACGCCAATAGCGTGGGGTGCATGAGAGAACTCAAGGCGGCGCAAGAGTTGGGGATTGAGACGCGATACTACTTAAGCGAATCCGATCCGCTTGAATCATTGGATTGAGAAAGGAGCGTGCTGAGATGGCGGAGATTGACATGACAAAGCCGCAGCCGTGCACAAAGTACCGCGATGCTACGCAAATTGAGTGGATTGCAAAGCTCGCCGAAGAGACGAACGAGGTTGTTCAGGAGGCAAAAGAAATGGCGGAGCTGTTCGAGAATCAGTGCGCCGTCGTAGACCCTGAGGAGATGGGGGCGGTACAAGATCGACTTGCACTGGAACTCACGGACGTTATTACGATCTGTACCTCATGGCTTTATGCGCTCGGGTATGACGAAGATATGCGCGGCGAGCTGCAAAAGCGCGTGAACGAGAAGAACAAGAAGCGCGGGTATTTCGGCTGTGACTGAGGAGGCGGCGACATGGACGAATACACGCCCTGCAAGAAGCCCGACCAGACGGCGCGGGAGGCGATCGGGAATGTGATGCGTCTCCTGCGTACGCAGCGGAAGAAGCCGAACAAGTACAACGCTCGCAAGACGGTCATGTTCGGGCATGAGTTTGACAGCAAGCGGGAAGCGGAGGTGTATCTGGAACTGCTCGCACAGAAACAGGCGGGCGAGATCGTGCGCATCGGCTTCCAACCGTCCTATACGATCCTTGCGGGGTTCAAGGACAATCAAGGGAACAAGCAGAGGGCGATTACCTACACAGCGGATTTCTTCGTGACATACGCCGACGGACGCAGCGAGGTGATCGAGGTGAAGGGCGTAAAGACGCGGGACTACCTGCTGCGCAAGAAGCTCTTTCTCCACATGATGCGGGAGACGGATATTATCTTTCGGGAGGTGCGGTGATGAAATATTGCAGATACTGTGCCAACTGTATCACAAGTGGCGATTGCTATTACTGCGATGAGCAGGAAATAGTTCTCTCTTATACGCAAATACGCCGCCCGACATCATGCTCTGATTTTTATCCATCGTGTATGGGGGATGTGGATACCGGAAAGATGTATCGACCGAAAAAGAGGAAGCCTGTTGTACGTGATGTTGGAGTTTCATTGTTTTAGGGAGGTGCGGTGATGGCATACAAGGTGGAACGGGACAACAGCACGGGAGCGTTCGGCTGCCACTTCAGTCACAACGGACATAGGTATTATGCACGGGTAAAGCATGTACCGTTGAGCTGGTATACGGAATGTACGATCTACCCCGAGGACATTCTTGACATGACATGGGGCAAGTGGAACGTGCCTGTGACGGAGGAGGGGCTGCTCTCCTGCATTGAGGAGTTTGTGCGTATGAAGGAGGAGCGGTGATGAAGAAAGCGTGTCTTATATGTGGTGAGGAGTTCGATTGCAGGAATCAGGCGAAGATTTGCCCTGACTGCCGCACGGCGGGCAAGCGCATCTGTGGACATTGCGGAAATGTATTTGTAACGACGAGCAAGACGCGGTATGTGTGCAAGGATTGCGACGCTGTGCGTGCTGAGAAATCCCGTAGGGTTAAAGGGGACTGTCCTGTGGACAAAAAAACGCCTACGGAGAAAAAGCCCGTACAGCGGCAATGTGTTGTTTGCGCAAGAATGTTTGATGTCGTGGGGCAAGAAAAGATGTGTCCGAGCTGCCGAGAATACGAGCAGGAGAAAAGAGACACGCGCGAAAAGGCACTGAGACGACCACACAATCCACAGACTCTTGCGGAGATGGCGAAGGCGGCGCGGGCACTTGGGGTGAGCTATGGACAGTACAGTGCAATGAAGCGTGGCCTTCTCAAACTGTAGGAATATCAGTTCGCCTATAGAAAGGGGCTTTGTCCCCTTTTCGCCTTGATAAAGGAATTAAAACACCGACATAAATATTCAAAAAAAGGATATTTATGCAGGTGGATAGAGGGATGGTACGAGCTCCATGTATATGAGGTCAAAGTGGTTGTCACAGAACAAGAGATTCGGGATAATCAAGAAATACTATTCCTATCGAGCTGTTCCCGCACGTCCTGAGATTCGGGAGAAGCGGGCAAAGCGGCAGAACGTCACGAAGGAGACGCAAGCGGCTGTGAATCGTCGTCTGCGTGCTGAAAAGTTATCGCGTCTCATTGTGGATAACTACGAGGCGGGCGACCTCTATCTCACGTGCACGTGTAGGGAGCATATGACCGCAGAAGAGATTCATAAGGCGTTTGATGAGCAGTTCAAACGCCGTCTTCGTGCTCTCTACAAAAAAGCAGGCGTTCCGTTGAAATATATTTCTGTACTGGAAAATCTAAAGGGCGGCGGTCGTCCACATGGACATATTCTCATCCCGGCACTTGGACGGGAATGGATTGAAAAAATACGGGGAGCATGGCGGCATGGCAATGTGGAAATCAGGCTCTATGGCGGGCATCTCACAGATGCGGAAAAGCTCGCAGACTATTTCACGAAAGAAAAAATTGAAAAGAAGTCGGGACGAATTCAGCCGAGTAAAAACCTTGTCCGAACAGAGCCGAAAAAAGAGCGGGTGACACGGGCGGAAGCGTACAATCCGGAGATCACCGCGCCGCGTGGATATCGCATTATCAAGGAGCTCTCCTACAGCACCTATACGATGGAGGGCTACCCTGTCTCCATTGCGTATTTTGAGAGAACAGATCATACAGAAAAAGGGGGCAAGAAGAGTGAGAGAGTACGGCGACTATATACGAGAGACAAAAAAACTCCTGCGCCGCTATCCGAAAATGAAAATCGCTGTGACGAATCTCACGGATGAAATCGAGATGCAGGAGATGATTCTGCGGGATGAATCCATTGCCTCTGTTCGATATGGGGATGAT
>ERZ773009.1756-NODE-1756-length-14529-cov-23.577173_pt1 | contig 14529 bp, 7 predicted proteins | sample MGYA00580663_ERZ773009 | MGnify/ENA primary metagenome ERZ773009 (study PRJEB29015, sample SAMEA2737969) | human oral metagenome | biome: human oral; feature: human-associated habitat; material: dental | place: China | collected 2026 ... | reverse complement strand
GCCGCCTGCGGTGCCGCCGCCGGTACCACCTGTACCGCCGCCGGTCTCACCACCAGTGCCGCCAGTGGTGCCACCAGTATTACCACCGGTACCACCGGATGTCCCGCCTGCGGTGCCGCCGCCAGTGCCACCATTATTGGTGCCACCGGATGTGCCACCCGAAGTACCCCCGGCAGTACCGCCGCCAGCGTTACCGCCGGTGCCGCCACTCGTGCCACCCGAAGTACCACCAGCGGTACCGTTCGTGCCACCCGACGGCTCCTGGCCGCTGTAATCATTATTCGAGTTAGCGCCCCCCGCCCCGCGGGATGATGAACCCTGCGTCGGGGCGACCTCCGAACCACGCGGGTGCCCGGACGAGTCGGTGCTCTCCGACTGTTCGTCACTAGGATTCGTTGACTCCGAATTCGTCCCGGTAGTCGGCGCATTCGTATTCGTCGACTGGGACACCCCATAACCATTACCAGGGGCGTTCACGCTCTGCGTGGCCTTGGGGGCCAAAATACCGGCATTACCCTCTGCACCATTGGCGGGGGTGAAAGTAAGACCCTTCAACACCAACAACACCAGGGCGGCAACCAACAGCATGGTGGTGGAAACCCGCACCCGGCCACCAATCGTCAAAAGCTTCTCCCAGCCCTTGAGCTTGCGCTTCTCCTTGGGCTTCTCTTCTTCCTTTGAGGTCTTCTTGTCATGGTCAGGGACCGCCGGATCATTAGTGGTGAGCAGGCCCCGCTCGGTTTGCGACTCCACTTTCTCGGGAGGTACCACGTCGTCAGGCGACAACACCCCCTCGGGCGCATGCCGCAGCCGCACCTCCCGCAGCTGTTCGGTCGTCAATGACCTAAACTTATGATCCTGATCCGCCGCCTTCGCCGCGTCGCTAGCCGACGTGCTGGCAAACATGGTGGTCTTCGGGGAGGCCTGGTCCGCGCCCACGCTACCTTTGGCGTTGGCATCATTCAGCGAATACTTACCATCCAGCGACGACGTCGACCGGTACTCATTCCAAAACTCGCTTACCAAACTCATGCGGATCGCCCGCTCCACCAACCACTGGCTACCCGGCTTCACCTGCGCCAAGAACCGCACACCAACCGTCCACGGCATACCCACAGTGGTTGGCTCGGTCACATTCACCGCGGGGTGCACGGTTAATGCCCCCCACACCACCTCGTCTATCTTCGGTTCCGTCAACGCAGCCTCCGCCGCCTTCGTCGCCCGCTCAACAGCCTCATCAACCGTCGACGACTCCAACAACGGGATCTGCATGGTCACCACCGCGGACGACCAGTGATTGGAATTATTGATCGACACGCCAGCCTTGGAATTCGGGATAATCACCGTCTGTTCGGCCAAGGTCCTAATCCTCGTGGACCGCATCGTAATCTGAATGACGGTGCCCTCAATATCCGTGGCACCACCTTCAAACCGCACCCAGTCGCCCACGCCATATTGCTTCTCGCTCAACACGAAAAACCCGGCAATAAAGTCCGCAATAATCGACTGGGCGCCAAAACCAAGAGCGGCCGACGCCGCGGTCGCCGGGATGGTTGCGCCTGCCAGTGAAAAGCCCAACGCGCTCAACGCAAATACGAAAACCAGGAAATACGCAGCTATCTGCGCTAAATACACCAACACACCAGCTAACGCCAGTTGGGTTTTCGTATCATCCTCATCAGGCGCCACGATTTTATTGGTAATCAAATACATCGCCAATCGCCCGGCGCGAGGAATCAGCAATGCAATAATGAGCCACAGCCCAAGAGTAAGACCCGGATCAACAATCCAAGCCCAAAACAAAGATGCAATGGTAGATAGGGGCATAATGTTCGAGCATAGCGAAGACCTGAAGAAGGGATACAAGTGTTCGACCACGCCTACCCCACAGCTGAACTGCTACATTACGGTGAGGTTAAGAGGAGACTGAATTTTCTAGCATACGGGGGTGGATTTGCGATGAACCACCCCTAGGAGGGTAATATGTGATCCCATGAACATTATTCAGCTTGTACTCGTGGTAATTGTCGCGGCGCCTGCCGTGTCAACTGCCTAGTGCAAGTTGATTTGTCAAGCGCCCTCGGTTCACGCCACAAGTGTTGAAGCGAGGGTTTTTGCATAGGATTTCTACCAAGTCATATCTCACCCACGATGTGGAGTCGGCGGAAACCTTTAAAAACCCAGTGATTTTACTCAAGGAGTCTGAAGTCGTGGCAGCTTCCTCACACCCCACCCCGGCAACGGTCGCCCACCGAAGCCAAAAACCGCAGGACACCACCAAACCCCAAGCCGAACGCATCAGCGGTGCCGAAGCGATCGTCCGGTCACTCGAAAACCTTGGCACCGACCTCGTCTTCGGCCTGCCCGGTGGCGCCGTCCTTCCGCTCTACGAAGCGCTCTACTCGTCCACTAAACTACGGCATATTCTCGTCCGGCACGAACAAGGCGCCGGCCACGCCGCAACCGGCTACGCGCAAGTCTCCGGCAAAGTCGGGGTATGCATCGCCACCTCCGGGCCCGGCGCCACCAACCTAGTCACCCCCATCGCTGACGCCTACCTGGATTCCGTGCCGCTCGTCGCCATCACCGGCCAGGTGCCCCGCCCTATTCTCGGCACCGACGCCTTCCAAGAAGCCGACATCCGCGGCATCACCATGCCGGTCACAAAACACAACTTCATCATCACCGACGCCGCCCAAATCCCGCAGGTCATCGCCGAAGCCTTCCACCTGGCAGCCACCGGCCGTCCCGGGCCAGTCCTCGTCGACGTCCCCAAGGACATCCAAAACACCGAACTCGACTTCGTCTGGCCACCCCAACTCGAACTGCCCGGCTACCGGCCCGTCACCACCCCACACAGCCGACCCATCGAACAAGCCATCAAACTCATCGGTGAGGCTAAGCGCCCAGTCCTCTACATCGGCGGCGGCGTCATTAAAGCCAACGCCGCCCCCCAACTGTTAGAATTCGTCAACCACACCGGCATCCCGGTGGCCACCACCCTCATGGCACTAGGGTCCTTCCCCGACGACCACCCGCTACACCTGGGCATGCCCGGAATGCACGGCACGGTCGCCGCCGTGGGCGGCATGCAGGGATCCGACCTGCTCATTACCATCGGCGCCCGCTTTGACGACCGGGTCACCGGCCAAACCGAAACCTTCGCCCCCGACGCCCAAGTCATCCACGCCGACATCGACCCCGCCGAAATCGGCAAAATCCGGCCCGTCGACGTTCCCATCGTCGGTGACGCCGCCGAAGTGCTCGCCGCACTGCTCGCCGAATTCAAACGCCAACTCCCCGACGGCATCGACATTGGCGACTGGTCCCGCCACGTCCAGGGGCTGAAAGAGAAATTCCCCCGCGGCTATGTGCGCACCCACGATGGCCTGCTGGAACCCCAACACGTCATCGAAACCCTCTCCCGTGTCGCCGGCCCCGAGGCCGTCTACGTTGCTGGCGTGGGCCAACACCAAATGTGGGCCGCCCAGTTCATCGATTTCAAAAACCCCCGCACCTGGCTGAATTCCGGCGGTTCCGGCACCATGGGCTACGCCATCCCCGCAGCCCTTGGTGCGAAGGCAGCCGCCCCCGAGAAAGAAATCTGGGTTGTCGACGGCGACGGCTGTTTCCAAATGACAAACCAGGAACTCACCACCGCCGCCGTTGAAGGATTCCCCATCAAAGTCGCCCTCATTAATAACGGTAACCTTGGCATGGTTCGCCAGTGGCAAACCCTGTTCTACGATGAGCACTACTCCCACACGAAACTGCGGGAACAACACGAATACATGCCCGACTTCGTCAAACTTGCCGAAGCCCAAGGCTGCGTGGCGTTCCGCGTGACTAAAGATGAAGAGATCGAACCCACGATCCGCAAGGCCCAAGAAATCACCGACCGCCCCGTGGTCATCGACTTCATCGTGGGCCAAGACGCCCAAGTGTGGCCCATGGTTGCCGCCGGCCACTCCAATTCGGATATCGAATACGCGCGCGGCCTGCGCCCCTTCTTCGATGCCGACCCAAGCGTTATCGAAAAACAATTCGAGGAATAAGGAGTCGAGATAATGCCTAATAATCCTAATAACACCGTGGTATCCCGCCATGTTTTAAGCGTGCTAGTGGAAGACTTAGACGGCATCATTTCCCGCGTGTCGGCCATGTTTACGCGCCGGGGGTTTTCGTTGGTGTCGTTGGTTTCCGGCAAGACCGAGCATCCGAAGATCAACCGGATTACGGTGGTGGTGGATGCCGATGAGGTCAATATTGAGCAGATCACTAAGCAGCTAAATAAGCTGGTTCCGGTGCTGAAGGTGGTGCGGCTAGAAGAGGGCACCATGGTAGCTCGGGCGTTGATGATGGTGAAGGTGGCCGCGGATGCGAATAATCGGCCGCAGGTGGTTGATGCCGCCAATATTTTCCGGGCCCGGGTGGTGGATGTGGCACCGGATTCGGTGGTTATTGAAGCAACCGGTACGCAGGGGAAACTGCGGGCATTGTTGGAGGTGTTGGAGCCATTTGGGATTCGTGAGTTGATTTCTTCCGGCCAGATTGCGCTCAACCGGGGCCCGAAGACGATGGCACCGAGCGTACGTTAGAGTGTGGTGGTGCGGCGACTGTCGCGGTCGTCGCAACCGCACCATATGCCGACATATCCCACAAAGTGAGACTGGCCCCGTAGTTTCATCTCATTCTGTGATATAACGTTAGGTAGTCAGTTTTTCAACGAAAGGTATATTGTTACTCATGGCTATTGAAGTGCTTTACGACGCCGATGCCGATCTGTCACTCATCCAGGGACGTAAGGTTGCGGTGTTGGGCTATGGCTCCCAGGGGCATGCTCACGCCCAGAACCTGCGGGATTCTGGCGTGGAGGTTGTGGTTGGTCTGCGTGAGGGCTCCAAGTCCGCCGAAAAAGCCAAAGAGGCCGGTTTCAAGGTGCTGTCCAATGCGGACGCCACCGCCTGGGCCGATGTCATCATGGTGTTGATCCCGGACACCTCCCAAGCCAAGGTGTACAAGGAAGAGATCGAGCCGAACCTGTCTGACGGCAATGCTCTGTTGTTCGGTCACGGCCTCAACATTCACTTCCACCTGATCGAGCCGGCCGCCAATATCACTGTGGGCATGGTTGCTCCTAAGGGGCCAGGCCACCTGGTGCGTCGTCAATTCGTGGACGGCAAAGGTGTTCCCTGCCTCATCGCCGTGGAGCAGGACCCCAAGGGTGAGGGCAAGGCCCTGTGCCTGTCGTACGCTGCCGCTATCGGTGGCGCCCGCGCCGGTGTGATTCCTACCACTTTCGAAGCGGAGACTGTGACCGACTTGTTTGGCGAGCAGGCTGTGCTGTGTGGTGGCATCGAGGAACTCATCAAGGTCGGTTTCGAAGTGTTGACCGAAGCCGGCTATGAGCCGGAGATGGCCTACTTCGAATGCCTGCACGAAATGAAACTCATTGTCGACCTCATGTTCGAAGGTGGTATTTCTAACATGAACTATTCGATCTCTGACACTGCCGAGTTTGGTGGCTATCTGTCCGGCCCCCGCCTGATTGATGAGAGCGCTAAGCAGCGCATGCGGGACATTCTGTCTGACATTCAGGACGGTACCTTCACCAAGCGGCTGCTCGCTAACATTGAGGGCGGCAATAAGGAGCTGGAGGAGCTGCGCGCCAAGAACGCCAATCACCCGATCGAAAAGGTTGGTGACAAGCTGCGTGACCTCATGAGCTGGGTGAAGAACCCACTGGACGAGACCGCGTAGCATCGTCACAACGTATTGCGATGTGCCCACCTGTCTGGCAACCTGCCGGCAGGTGGGTTTCCACATTAGGGTGGGGGAGTGGTACCGGATTGCTCGGACCGGTGATCGCAGTACAGTTGATGCATGGGTCAAACTCCATCGGCACAGTACTATCACCAGTTAATCCAGTTACGCGCAACCTTGGGGGAGGAGCATCCCGATACGTTAGCCGCCTGGCGGGACTACACCACCGCTCTCATGGAGGAGGGGGATGATAAGACAGCTCAACCCGAGTTGCGGCGGCTTGTGGCGACCTGCGAACAGACGTTTGGTCCGGAGCATCCCGCAACCAGAAGTAATCGCGCCGACTGGGCGTTGTGCTTGAAAGAAACCAATTTACATCTCCAGGCGTTGGAACAATACCTGCTGGTAGCAGATTATGACGATGGCTACGATGTGCGGTTTGCCGCGGTCGGGTGTTTCATTCGGCTGGGCTGTTTTGAAGAAGCCACCTACCTGCTGCATGCGGTGGTACGCGGTTATGCGGAAACCCTGGGTGGCCGGCATAATCTGACCCGATTAGCCCGGGGTACCTTGGTTTTTCTGCTGGCTGGGGTGCATCAGAAAGAAGCGTTGGTGGAGTATGGCCGCCTGTGGGGCGTCGACAAGCGGTCAATGCCCCGGCCGCTGGGAATCCTGGCAGATACCCGAGCACTTCTGGATAGTATTACCGCCAACCAACCGAAATATATTAGAGAAACCTTTAACCCGGTGGCTACGTTACCGGTGCGGAACCCGGAGTTTTTTCGCTTTGCCGAGCGGCTGAAACATCGTGAAGATTTCTACCCTAACCTACTGCAAAGGCTGGATCCCACGCTCAAGGTGTCTACGGATCCAAGCGATGTGCCACAGCGGCGGGCGTATTGCGCGGGGCTGACGCGTATTGGCCGAATTGACGAGGCCGTAGACGAATACGTGAAACTTATTGATTTTGTGGCGGGGAAATATGGGACGCAATCTGATTTATTTCGCTCCATTGTTTCGGAGCTGGATTGGTATCAACTGCACAAGTCTGACCGGCATGCCCTTGCCATGGAACACGTCAATGAGCTTCGCCAGCTTTCAGCAGCGCGGATTGCTGCGGGAAATAACCAATTGGGGCAAGCGCGGAGAACCGGGAATTGGCTGAAAACAATGGCGCAAGTGCGAAAACAGTGGGGTACGTGTCGGGACTTGGGGACCAGTATTCCAAAGATCTTGGATGATTGGTGGAAATACATTCAACATACAGTGGTAGGGAAGAAGAGCGATCCGGCTATCACAAGTCGGCATGTGTGTCAGTGTCTCACCCAGTGGTTTCGATTTCATGGATGTATGGTTCCTCGAAGCCGTAATAAGTGCTACCGCTATCTTGATTATGTTGTACGCCATGGATGTATTGAGGAAGCGGCGGCGTTATTGGGGCCTGCGCTGCGGCTTTTTGATGGTGTGATGAATAAACCTGATGAGTTACTTTTGTGTCGGTCGCGGTATCTGTGGCAGTTACGGAACCAAGGGTGGTTGGATCTGGCGGAGTGGGAATATTCTGCGTTTTTTGAGGAGTATGTGGAGAGCGGTATTAACGTTGATGGTATCCCAGACACTGGCTACTGTTATTGTGACGATCATGACTTAGAAGTACTCCTGGTGAACATCCATGATGGTTATATGAAAGTGCTTTGTGACCTGGGTAAGCGGGAGAAAGCATATGATGAATTGCAGCGAATGTGGAATTATACCGATGATACATGGGATCAACGCAGCTATTGCGCAGAAGCGTTCCTAGCGCGGGTTGTGTATGCGAGATACTTAATCCTGCTAGGGCATCCTGCCGAGGCGCGGCGCCAGATTATTCCCCTGATCGCCGATTATGAAGTTTTCTATTTAAATGATCTCACAACCCGGTGGTTTCGCCGATGGGCTGCAGGGGAGTACCATGCTCCGTCCAAGAAGCCTGATGGGTATAAGCTCTTTGCTAGAGGGTATGGGCAGCTGATCGATGTGATGGCTGATGAGTGGGGGAACGATGATTTTATTATGATGTGTGCGCGCTATAATTATGCCTGCTACCTGCAAGATATTGGGCTCAAGGATTCGGTGGCGCTTGGGCAGCTACGCGATGCGGCACGGGCGAGTGAAAAACTTTGTGGTATGGATGCCCCATTAACCCTGCAAATCCAACGGCGCCATGCGGAGATGTTGGTGTTAGCCGGCCACAAGAGACAGGGGTTGGTATTAGCTGCGGAGTTGGCTACCACCTGTGAGAATCGGTGGGGACTCAGGCATCCAATGACTGCGCTTCAATGGGCTTCTTATGTGTGTTGCCTGCATTGGGCAGGTGAATATCAACAGGTTGTGGCCGAAGCCCCGTGGGTGATAACGCTGTGTGCTTATGAATTTGAGTGTGTGCATCTAATAATGATGAAACTATTTCATGCCGCGGCGGTCGCCCACGACAGTGCAGGGCATTATGAAAAGGCTTGCGAATATTGGAAAATTCTGCGTGATTCGATCACATCCCCCTATGACACAAGTTGGTTGCGTTCGTGGGTAGAAAACCGGCATGCGGAATGTGAGCAGCGATGGCATGGCGAGGAAGGCTCCGCTTGACGACGCCGAAACATCCCCCGGCGGCAGTGGGGGAGCTATCAATAGTGATAAACCACATAGTAGTGATGCCTAATGTTTATTTTCAATAACTGGCGCTAAATGAAAACAGCGTGTAAGATGAGATTCATGACCAAGCCGAACACCGAAAACCAGGCTGACACCACCAATGTGGGGGCGACTGTTGTTGCCGACCACGACCATCACGATCACCACGACCATGAGTGTCATGAGGCTCATCACGAGGAACACCAACACTCCCATGATGCCCACGACCATCACGACCACGAGCACGATCACAGTCACCACGACCACGATCATGACCATCATGACCATAATCACAGTCATGTACCCTCCTCCCTGCGGGCCCTGCTTGGCGTCTTATTCTTCACCGCGGTTATTTTCTTCGCCGAACTCTTCGGCGGCTGGTACTCCGGCTCCCTCGCGCTTATCTCCGACGCCATGCACATGCTGTCCGACTCCACCGGGCTTGTTGTGGCTGCCGTCGCTATCCTCCTAGCCCGGCGCACCGCCACGAAAACCGCCACCTACGGCTATAAACGATTCGAAGTGGTGGCCGCCCTCCTCAACGCCGTGAGCGTGTCCATTATCTCCGTTTGGATCGTGTTCGAAGCCATCGAACGTTTCCGCAACGGCGAAACCATCGACATTACCGTCATGCTTGTAGTCGGCGTGATCGGCCTCATCGCCAATATTTTCGGCGCCATCGTGCTCCACGGGCATTCCCACGAAAATATGAACGTTCGTGGCGCCTACCTGCATGTTCTCGTCGACCTGTTCGGGTCTGTTGCCGTTATCGTCGCTGCTCTCCTCATGCAATTCACCGGCATACTATGGGCCGACACGGTAGCCTCCCTCATCATTGCGGCACTCATCCTGCCGCGCTCTGTGAAACTCGCGTGGGAATCGCTCCGAGTTCTCCTCGAACAAGTGCCGGTAGGCGTCGACACCGAGGGGATCGTCGAAAAGCTCGAAACCGTGAAAGGCGTATCGGCTGTCCATGACCTGCACGTGTGGTCACTCGACGGCAATAAATTGCTCGCAACCTGCCATGTGGTGATGGTGGACGAAAAACCCCAAGCCGACTGCGGGGTGCTCGATGATGTGCAACAGGCCTTCAAGGAATTAGGAATCGACCACACCACCGTCCAAATCGAAGGAACAAAACACCATAATCACGAAATAATTTGCCACACCTAGCACAAGTCATGCCGTAGTTGGGTGGAAGCGGCTAAACTCAAATTATGGGTTTTACCACGCCAAGCTACGATCTCATTGACCTTTTTGACCTCATCAACCGCGGGGAACTCCAACTCCCCGACTTCCAACGCGACTACCGATGGAACGTCGACCGGATCCGCTCGCTACTTGTCACAGTGCTCCGCGGATACCCCATCGGCTCCTTCATGGCGCTCGACACACATGATGTGCCCGTCTACTTCCGCCCCCGGCCGATCGAAACCGCTCCCGACACCGGGGTTTCCCCAGGTCTACTGCTCCTCGACGGGCAACAGCGCCTCACCACCCTCTACCAATGCATGCGGGGCGACGGCCTGGTGGAAAGCACGGACTTCCGCAAGAAGAAAGTACGCCGCCGCTTCTTCATCGACGTCAATAAAGCCGTCTCCGAAGACGTGCTGCCCGACGAGGCAGTGGTCTCCGTCGACGAAAACGGTCATGTGAAATCCCACTTCGCCCCAGATCTACCCGAGGGACTCGCCACCCGCGAAGCCGCACTCGCCGCCGGCTACATCCCCGTCTGCGACCTGCTTTTCGACGGCGGCACCGACCTGCTTTTTGATATTGCACAATCCGCTGACACTGATGCCCGGGAACGCGCAAAAGCCTTTTACACCCGTATCATTAAACCCCTCGTCGGCTACGCCGTCCCCGTGATCCAACTCTCCCGCAGTACCGACCATGCGGGCATTGGATCCATCTTCGCCCACGCCAACTCCGTTGGCCTGCAAATGGATGTGTTCGAACTCCTCACCGCGAAATTCGCCACCGAAGACCCCACCTTCCGGCTCCAGGATGATTGGGAAAAAACCGAAAAAATCCTCCGCGCCTACCCCGCGCTTGCCGAAATCGACCGCACCGATTTCCTCACCTCCGTTGCGCTCTACGTCACGGCGAAAAACGGGCACGCATCCGCATTCCGTGAATCCATCATCGAACTCACCCTCGACGAATACCGGCCCGCGGCCGACACCATGCGCCTGGCCTTCCACGAAGCCGCCAACTTCATGGCCCACCGATGCATCATCACCACCTCCCAAGTACCCTACTCCGCGCAGCTCGTCCCCCTCGCCGTCATAGTCGCCCTGCTCGCCGAACGGCCTGGCGTGCTCAGCCAACAACAGGCCTGGGACCGCATCCACCAATGGTTCTGGTGCGGCGTGTTCGGCGAACTCTACGGTTCCCCGGCGCTCACCATCCGCATCGGTAATGATGTTGACGAAGTCACCGCATGGGTCACCGACTTCGATGGGCGCAATAATGTTCCCACCCCCCGGTCCATCGTCCAAGCCCGATTCGTGGAATCCCGCCTACTCTCCGCCGGCCCGAACTCCGGCCTGTACAAAGGCATCTACTCGCTCATCATGGGCCGCGGCGCAAAAGACTGGCGCACCACCATCGAATTCAACCACGAAACCTTCTCCGAGCTGGGAACTCACTTCCGGCCCATCTTCCCCCTCAGCTGGTGCGAAGCCAACGGCATTGACAGTATCCTGGCGAACTCCGTGCTCAACCGCACCCCAATGAGCCGCCGCACCCACGTCATGGTCGAGGAATCCTCCCCGGCCCGCTACCTGTACCGCGTCCAATCCAAGAGCCTCCTCAACGACGATGATTTCGACGCCGTGCTCGAAACCCACCTTGTTGACCCCAAACTGCTCTTCCAAGCCAACGCCCCGAAATTCTTCACCGACCGGCGCCACCGCCTGCTGAAAATGATCGAAGAAGCCATGGGCATGACGGCCATCCACGACGTGGATGAAACCGACCTACACGCAGGTGAAGAAGGGCCCGGCGCATTTGCCTAGCCGCCCCCACGCCCGCGCCTGTGCCGCAGCCACCCTCCTGGTTGCGGCACTCCCGGTCGCCGGCTGCCTCTCGACGCCGCACCCCACCCCCGCAACCTCGACCAGCACCCCCACCAGCACCGATGACACCAAGGCGGACACCGGCATCAACCCCGACCTTATTGCCGCCCGCAACACCAACCTCAACCGGCACGTTTCCCCCGACTTTCCCAACCACCCCATTGTTCTGCCCGACCGGGACCTCACCGGCGTGGACGCATCCCAACACTTCTTCACCACCTCGGAAACCCTCGTCGTCACCAGTAACGACCCCACCAGCCAACTCCGGGCCGCCTCCATTGCGGTGATCAGCCACGCCCCCATGCTCACCCTCACCACCACCAACCGGGCCGCCATACTCAACGAGATCGCCCGCCTGAAAACCCACACCATCCTCATCGTTGGCGACATACCCCACCTGCCGGCCCAACCCGGAATCGACTACATCACCGATCCCGAAACCCCAGACTCCCTGGGAAAACTCACCGCCCTACAGTTCGTTACCCGCGCCGTCACCAACCCACGGCACATTCCCCACGCCATCGCCGACCTGGACGGCGACACCGCCGTCGAACTCGTCCCCGCATGGGCCAACACCACCACAAGCACCACCAGCACCACTAGTGCCACCGCGGCCCCCACAACCCAGCCCACACAAGCCCCCACCGACCTTAAAGCATTCCCCGCCCAATCGCGCCGAGACGCCGACACCGCCCCTATCGTCATCGCCACCGCCGCCTCCACCATAGCCGGCATCGCCACCGCCAAAGCCTTCGGCGCCACCATCCGAATACTCGACGACCCCGACCCCCGCTACAGCCTCACCACCATGAAACAAGTCGCCGGCCTGGCCGACCAGCCCCTCATCGCCCTCGGCGCCCAATTCGGTACCGCTGCCGTCCTTGCCGACCGCATCCGCCGCGGTGAACGCACCCACCAATACCAGCCAGGACAATACCGTCGCGGCACCGTATACCCCCACCGCATCATCGTCGCCCACCCCATCAACCTCACCGCCGCCCGCCCCGACAACCCCGTCGACATCGACGGCGAATTCGAACACCTACACGAACGGGTCATGCGCTACATCACCCCAGACCCCGAAACCCAAGTAACCCCCGCCCTCATCCTCACCGTAGATGGTCTCCGCCCTGAACAACTCCAACTCTGGTTGACCGAAGCCACCCGAAATAACACCTATCTCATACTCCACGGTGACTTCCACCACCTCACAACCTTCGAAACCATACTCACCAACCCCAACGTTGGTATGGCACCCACCGGTGACCACACCCAAGCCGCAATCTGGCTGGCCACCCTCACCCACGACCACAACCTCCCCCAGAAACTCTTCCTCACCTTAGGTGTCACCACCGCCGAAGAAGCCCAAAACACCGCCACCCACCACGACGACCTCGCCCCCGTCGCCCTCATCACCGCAGAAACCCCCGACGACTACCACAAGATAGCAACCCAGCTTCCATCCGGCGTTACCCCCGGAATCAGCATTTCCGCACACAACCCCCTCAACGCCTGGGACATGACCCAACTCACCCCGAGGCCACTCATGATTAACCGCGGATAACCACCAAGAACACAACCAGGCCGAAAACCCACAAAACCCCAGCCCAAACCCAAAAACCCACCCATAATAATCGCAACCACCACACGGGAAACCTGTCGAATAACAGGTAAAAATCCGCCGGGTCGTTTACACTATGGGCAGGTCACACGCCACCCCGGCGGAGACCAAACCCCAATGACAACCACCATTCCAAGGAAAATCCAGGAGATTTCAACGTGAGCCACAACGGCAAACCGGTAGTCCTCATCGCGGACAAACTCGCGCAATCCACCATCGACGCCCTAGGAGACCAGGTAGAAGTACGGTGGGTTGACGGCCCCAACCGGCCCGAACTCATCAACGCCGTCAAAGACGCCGACGCCCTCCTCGTCCGCTCCGCAACCACAGTCGACCGGGAAGTTCTCGAAGCCGCCCCCCACCTGAAAATCGTGGGCCGCGCCGGGGTGGGGTTGGATAACGTGGACATTGCTGCCGCCACCGAACGCGGCGTCATGGTCGCCAACGCCCCCACCTCGAACATCCATTCGGCCTGTGAGCATGCGATTTCGTTGCTGCTCACCACCGCCCGCCAAATTCCCGCCGCGGACGCCACCCTGCGGCAACACACCTGGAAGCGGTCCGAATTCACCGGTGTGGAGATTTTCGGGAAAACCATTGGCATCGTGGGGTTTGGCCACATTGGGCAATTATTCGCCCAACGGCTCGCGGCGTTCGAAACCACAATCATTGCGTACGACCCGTATGCGAACCGGGCCCGGGCCGCGCAACTCGGGGTAGAGCTGGTCGCTGACCTTGGAGAGCTCATGTCCCGCGCGGACTTCGTTACGATTCACCTGCCGAAAACCCCGGAAACCGCCGGCATGTTCGACGCCGAACTGTTGGCGAAGGCCAAGAAGGGGCAGATCATCATCAATGCCGCCCGCGGTGGGCTCGTCAACGAGCAAGCCCTGGCCGACGCCATCCGGTCCGGCCACATTCGGGGCGCGGGCTTCGACGTGTTCACCACCGAGCCGTGCACGGACAGCCCCCTGTTCGACCTGCCGGAAGTCGTGGTCACCCCGCACCTGGGGGCCTCCACCGCAGAGGCGCAGGATCGGGCCGGCACCGACGTGGCGGCCAGCGTGCTCAAAGCCTTAGCCGGCGAGTTCGTGGCTGATGCTGTCAATGTGTCCGGCGGGCAGGTCAGCGAGGAAGTCGCCCTGTGGCTAGAGCTGGCCCGGAAGCTGGGGTTGGTGGTGGGGCGCATGCTCGCCAAAGCCCCCGTGCGCCTAGAGGTAGAGGCCAGGGGCGAGCTCTCCACCGAGGACGTGAATGTGCTGGGCCTGTCCGCGGTGCGGGGCCTGTTCTCCGGCATCGTCGACGAGCCTGTGACCTTCGTCAACGCGGATACCATCGCCGCCGACCGGGGAGTGACCATCGCCGTGACGACCGCACCCGAGTCCGTGTCCCACC
>ERZ773009.1755-NODE-1755-length-14532-cov-68.485598_pt1 | contig 14532 bp, 10 predicted proteins | sample MGYA00580663_ERZ773009 | MGnify/ENA primary metagenome ERZ773009 (study PRJEB29015, sample SAMEA2737969) | human oral metagenome | biome: human oral; feature: human-associated habitat; material: dental | place: China | collected 2026 ... | reverse complement strand
AGCGGATGGCTGTTAACCATTAGGTCGCTGGTTCGAGCCCAGCTGCCGGAGCCAAATTGATAGATAAATTGCCTGATATACCGGGCAAACGGCCTCGACAGGTTAAGTCAAGGCCTTTTTAAATAGATTTTATAAATAGTTTTACTATTGCAGCAAACATTAGGGTAAGCGTGTAATTTTCGTTGTATTTTATACGATAATACTTGAAAAAATTGTTAAGTAATGCTAGCATAAAAGCGTAAACTAAATTAAAACACAAATGTGTACAGGAGAAAAACAATATGGGTGTTCCCTATGTCAAATTGGCTAGTGCTGTGTCAGTGGCAGCTGTTGTTGGCGCAGTGGTATTTAACGCGCCAGCCAATGCTGCGCCGACTGCATTCACGTGGACGGGCGCTGCTGGCGACCACAAAATGTCAACTGCTGGCAACTGGAAAGACGGCCAAGTACCAACAGAGGGCGCTAAGCTGGTATTTACATGTGCCAACGGAGCTAGCGAGACAATTCAGAATGATTTGAATGTTGCTTTGTCAGGCTTGGATGCTCAGAAAATGAACAATGTCACTGCTAGCCAGACATGCGCTAGCTATACGATTGATACGCTGAAATTTACACCGGATGCTGAGTTTAGCGGCGGTCATACTAGCGCTGATAATGAAGAGGGTAAGATTCCTAATATTTACGTTACAGGTGCTGTTACTGGCTTGTCAAACTTGAAATCTAACGGGTTTGACGGCAAGTTCACTAGCGGGCCGACGATTAACCGTTTTGAGGTCGCTAATAGCGGATGTAATAATATAAGTTACTATATAAATGCTCCAGAGAAAGTTGTTGGCGAAAACGCTAGCGTACCGCTAGAAGGTGCTAATAACATTACAGTTAAAAGTAGTGGCGAGCTAGGAGTTAAATATGCTGATAACGAAACAAGCGCCAGCAAAATTACTTTCGAAAACGGCGCGATGATTTCCCATGGAATAAGTTGTTTTGGCTCTGGTGGCGGTTCTTCAAACGTGACAACAGTTCTATCTGGCGACATTGTACTCAATGGCAATGTTGAATATAAATTACTCTCGAATGTGACAGTGAAGATTACCGGCAAGCTCAGTGGCCCTGGTAAACTGGTTGCTCACAAGGATAACAAGGGTACTCTGCTAGTCGAATCTTCGGACAACACTAGCGGTACGCCGAATGGCCAGCACGGTAATGCCCACGAAGCTAAGCTGATAAAATTGGACGGTGATAAACCTAATGAGTCGGTAAGCGTTAGAAAGGGTGAGACAGTCTTGCTAAACGGCAGTCGTTCTGACGTTTATGTCGATGAGGGCGGTGTATTCGGCGGCAATGCTACGGTAAAGAGTCTTAGTGTGGCAGGTGTCGTTGCTCCAGGTAATTCGCCAGGTAAGATTACTGTACTGAATAGCTTTTCTATGCAGGGTACTGGCGTATACAAGGCAGAAATTCTAGACAAAGATCATTATGATCAGATTGTTGCGCAGAGCGTCCAGCTTAGCAACGGTGGTAATTCTTCGAAATTAGAGCTGGTATATCTGCCTGGCGGTACCATCAAGAAGGGTGATACCTTTACGATTATCAACAATAACGGTAGCGCTCCGGTTCAAGGGACATTCAATGGTTTGCCTGAAGGTGCAGAGTTCGCTGTGGATGGCGCAACCTTCAAGATTAGCTATGTCGGCGGCGATGGCAATGACGTTGTGTTAACGGCGCAGAATGATTCGACAGGTCCGAAAGCTCCAAATACGGGCGGCGAAAATGTAGCAGTTAATTTGGCTGGAACTATCGTTGGTGTGGCTTCGGCAGCAATCCTGCTATTCATGGCAAAACGAAAGAGTTTTGGCAAGAAATAACCAAGACTTATAACGATTAAGATTGGAGGCAGGCACGCCGTAAGCGGTTTGACGCGAGGCGTGCCTGTTAGCTATAATGAAGCAAGCAATGACGCAAAGAGAACGAGTTGCTCGTAGTCTGGAGGTACTGCCAAAAGCACGAGGCCGGGTAGTCGTACCGCGGCGCAGATTGGCGAATGATGTTGTAGCGGGCGCTGCTAGCCAGCCGAGTATGAAGCGAATTATGGATATCGCAGTGCAGCCTGCCTCGCCAAGTCCAAAAGAGCAGTCTCTCCAAAACAAAAAACCTAGAGATTATACGAGAATTAATAGAAAGCTGGCTCGGACAGCTCGCTTGCTTATTATTTATGAAAAACTAACAGCTGCTAGCCAGATGGGCGGCGAAAAACGCTCCACCAAGCGGCGCTTAAAAGAAATTATGAGCGGTAATTTTCGCAAGAAATTATCTGGTGTTGCGGCGTCGATTCTCTTACTGGTTTCGGTATATTCACTAGCGGACTCTTGGCTGTTAAATAATCGGATAAAAGATACCGTAAATACAGCGACGGTGGCTGCACGCAGCGATGACCCGAATGATCGACGGAGTAATGAAGGTAAAGACGAAACAAAAGTTTCTGGCGACGCCATCGCTAAATACAAGGTAGCTGCAGATTTACCGAGAGTGATTACTATTGAGAAGCTAGGGGTTAAAGCTCGAGTATTGCCGATGAGTGTTAATGCTGACGGTTCAATGCAATCGCCTGTCAATATCTTTGATACAGGATGGTATACTGGCAGCGTCAAGCCGGGGCAGCCGGGAGCATCTATTATTATTGGCCACGCATCTGGTATGACTTTGGGCGGAATTTTTAATAAGCTAGAGTCGCTAAATGTCGGCGATACAGTCAGTGTTGAACGCGGCGATGGCCAAATGTTGCGCTACCAGGTGGTTAAAAAACAAATAATCAAGCTATCTGATGTTGATATGAATAGTTTTATGCGTCCAGCTGATGGTGTGTCTGAAGGCCTGAATCTGATGACTTGCGCTGGGGAGTGGATAAAAAACTCGCAAACTCGCGATCACCGGGCGATGATATTTACCAAGCGAATATGATTAAACTAGTTGACTGTGTAAATGTAAATAATACAATGTAAAAACCTTGACTAGCGCTATATATTGGGTGTACATTTGTATGTAAGCACTACATATGGTGTTTTCGTAAAACAAATACACGATTAAGTGTCGCTCCGCAGGGGTAGATCCGGAGCGTTTTAATGATGCATTCAGGAGGGTAATATGTATCAAACAATCAAAAAGCGCGATGGCCGTAAAGTGAAATTTGACGCTTCCAAGATCACTAAAGCGATTGCTCGAGCTGGCGCCGAAACTGGCGAATTCGACGAAAAAGCCGCTGCTAAGCTTACTGATAAAGTACTTAAACAGTTAGAAGCTCGCCAGACGCGTCTCGTGCCGGGTGTTGAGGAAATCCAAGACATCGTCGAAGACACGCTGATTGATTCCAAGTTTAAGAAAACTGCCAAAGCCTACATCATTTACCGCGACCAGCATAAAAAACTGCGTGAAATTACATCCAATGCGCACGTCGATTTGATCGATAAATACGTCAACAACTTGGATTGGAAAGTCAAAGAAAATTCCAACATGGGATATAGTTTGCAGGGTTTGAATAATTACGTTTCGGCGGAAATTACCAAGACCTACTGGCTGGATAAAATCTATTCGCCAAAAATCGGCCGGGCGCATAAAGAGGGTGATCTGCACATTCACGACCTCAATTTGCTGAGCGTTTACTGTGTTGGCTGGGATCTGATGGATTTGCTGCGCCAAGGGTTCACTGGCGTTAAAAACAAGGTTGCCTCCAAGCCGGCCAAGCATTTCCGTTCAGCTCTTGGGCAAGTGGTCAATTTTTTCTACACCCTGCAGGGCGAGGCGGCTGGTGCCCAGGCGTTCTCCGATTTTGACACACTCTTAGCGCCGTTCATTCGCGCTGACAAGCTGAGCTATGACGAGGTTAAGCAAGCGCTGCAAGAATTCGTCTTTAATGTCAACGTGCCAACGCGGGTTGGTTTCCAGACGCCGTTTACTAACATTACGCTCGACCTGGAATGCCCGAAGCACATGGCTGGCAACCCGGTGATTATCGGCGGCGAGATACAGGATACCAACTACGGCGATTATCAGGAAGAGATGAATATGCTTAATAAGGCGCTGCTCGAGGTGTTGTCTGAGGGCGATGCCAACGGCCGAGTCTTCACCTTCCCGATTCCGACGGTCAATATCACCAAAGATTTCAACTGGGATAATCCGGTCATTGAAAATCTTTGGGAAGCTAGCGCCAAGTACGGCATCCCGTACTTCTCAAACTTCATCAATTCTGATATGGATCCAGAGGATGCGCGCTCGATGTGCTGCCGCTTGCGCATCGATAATCGCCAGCTGGAGTATCGCGGCGGCGGCTTGTTTGGCAGTAATCCGATGACTGGTTCGATTGGCGTGGTGACGATTAACCTGCCGCGCCTGGCACTGAAATCAAAGAACGAGAAAGAATTTTTCAAGGGTCTGGGCGAATTGATGGATATGGCGCGCGACAGCTTGGAGACCAAACGCAAGGTGCTGGAGCAGCTGACCGATTCGGACATCAGTCTGTATCCGTACACCAAGTTTTACCTGCGCGATATTAAAAAGCGCTTCAACGAGTACTGGAAAAATCACTTCTCGACTATTGGCTTGATTGGCACTAACGAGGCAGCGTTGAATTTGCTGGGCGTTGACATTGGCACTGAAAAGGGTAAGGCGTTTGCCGAGAAAACGCTTGACTTCATGCGCGACCGCTTGGTGGAATACCAGAAAGAAACGGGCAATAATTACAACCTGGAGGCGACGCCAGCCGAGGGCACAACCTACCGCTTGGCGCGGCTCGACAAGGCTAGCTTCCCTGACCGAGCCCACTTTGCCAATGGTTTAGGCGCGGCGGTCAAACATCCGTTCTACACTAACTCCAGCCACTTACCAGTCAACTATACTGATGATTTGTTCGAGCTGATGGATTTGCAGGATAATTTGCAGACCAAATACACTGGCGGTACGGTGATTCACTTCTTCCTGGGCGAGCGCATGGATGATCCGCAGACGCTGAAGAAACTGGTTAAAACGATTTGCGAGAATTACAAATTGCCGTACTTTACCTTCACGCCAAGCTTCTCGATTTGCACCAATCACGGCTATATCGTCGGAGAGCATCCAGAGTGCCCGAATTGCGGCGAAGCGACTGAGGTTTACTCACGGGTAGTCGGTTTCTTGCGTCCGGTTGCTCAGTGGAACAATGGCAAGCAAGCTGAATTTGACATGAGGGAGCATTATGACGATGCCGCCGAACATCAGCGAGCCAGCGCCGTCGCTGTCCCAGCTTAAGGTATCAATCGGCGGGATTCAGAAGCTGTCGCTGGTGGACTATCCGGGTCACGTGGCGGCAGCGCTGTTCCTCTCTGGTTGTAACATGCGCTGCGGCTATTGCCATAATCCGGAGCTGGTACTACCCGAGCGTTTGGCGCCAAGCATCCCGGTCGAGGAGGCGATGATATTCCTAAAATCGCGTGTTGGTCGGCTAGGTGGCGTGGTGATTTCTGGTGGTGAGCCGACGGTCAACGAAGATTTGCCAGTGCTGTGCCGGATGATTAAGCAGCTGGGTTTTGATGTCAAACTGGATACTAACGGCACGCATCCAGACATGGTGCGCGGTATGGTTGAGGAGGGGACGATTGACTTCATCGCCATGGATGTCAAGGGGCCGCTGGAAAAATACGTAGAGATTGCGGCGCGGCCGATTGATCTGGAGGCTATCAAGGAGAATGTGCGGCTGATGATTGACTCGGGGATCGGTCATGAATTTCGAACGACCATCGTCCGTGAGCAGCTGGAGGTGGCGGATTTTGAAAAGATTGGCGAGCTAGTCAAAGGCGCCAAGCGATTTGCCTTGCAGCATTTTCGCACCGGCACCACCATTAGCCCGAAATTTGCCAACTACCATACCTTTACTGACGAAGAATTTAGAGCCGCTCAAAAAATAATGGAAAGGTATGTCGAAGAATGCGTGATTCACTAACTGTCGAAATTGTGCGTGTGCGCCAGGAAAATCCTGAGGTGACGACACTGTATTTTGCGCGGCCGTTTGACTTTATGGCGGGGCAATATATCACGGTGTTTATTGAGGGCAGCCAGGTGCGCGAAGGCAAGGCCTATAGTATTTCTTCGCGCCCACACGAGGACTTAATGTCGATTACCGTGAAAGATGTTGGCGGTGAATTCTCGAGCTATTTGTGTTCGCGCCACATTGGCGATACGCTGCACATTAGCCAGGCATACGGTGATTTCAATCCGCAGACCGAGCGGCCGCTAGTCGGCATCGCGGCGGGGTGCGGGCTGAGCCCGATTTGGAGTATTTTGGCGGACGCCCAGCAGCCGACTTTTCTCTATTTGAGTCAAAAATCGCCAGAATATATGGTTTTCTCGGAGGAGTTGGCGGTCTCATCCATCCAGGTCAATAAGTTTAGCACCCGCCAGCAGGTTGAGGAAAAGAACGGCTGGCGGAATGGGCGGTTTGAGGTGGCGAACATTGTGAGTGAAGTGCCGAGTGATGCGCACTTTCTGGTCTGCGGCAGTCTGCCGTTTGTGCGCGATGTTTGGCAAAAACTCACCGCCGCTGGTGTCGATGAATCACATATTTCAACGGAGACATTTTTTGAGCAATGAGCAGGGTGGCGGCACCAGTTGTGGACAGAGCGCCGACAATAGGCGAGGCTGGCGGAGGGTTTAATGTATTTTCATCGTCGATAGGCGGTTCAGCAAATAAGGATTTTTCAACGGGGATTGATAGTGAGGCAACTACCGCTGGCGCGGACGATTTTGATTTGGTGGCGGTGGCAAATGGCGAAGAAACGCTTGATACCACGATAAACAATAGTGATAATTCAAAAGAAACATCGAATTCAGTCGATCCGGCAATGTGTCAAAATTTCGGAACGATTGCCTGTGTTGGCTGCATTTTCGCGCAAGATTGCCAAAGACGTCAAGCAGAGATGATGGCATCAAACAACAAAGATCAACCTGAGCAGCTCAGTACACTAGAGAAATTACTCCAAGAAGACGAAGATGAAGAGCCAGGCAGGATTGTCTGGGCACAGCCGACGCCTGATGACACTAGTAGAGAGCAGCTGCTAACTGCCGAGGAAGAACAGTCAATAAACGATAGTTCAAATGTATCTGAATCTGAGCCAGAACCCAAATCTAGACCTAAGCCTGGACCTGAACCCGAAGAGCAGCTGCTAGCAGATACTCAATCACCTCTCCGGCCGTCTAACGAACAAAGGGAATCAGCTGCAGCGACGCTGCCTCACGCTGCAGAGTCAAAAAACTTAGAAACTAACCATGAAGTCGACGAAAGCCATGGCGATGACCAAGAAAAATCGACTACAGCTCATATAGCTAATGTAGTGAAAAAAACAACGAGCAGCGATGATGGCAGTACTAACCTTGAAGCCAATTCTAATTTGGCTGCTAAAGTATCGAAAGAACCTCTTGTACAAATCGACAGCGATAATACCAATGAGCGCATCAAGCAAGATGAATTACCGCGAGCAGCAGACCGTGCAGCGGATGACTCGGATAAGCTTATTAATCAGCAAACAGCAACAGTACGTCGCGCTACCCAAACAGCTCAGCGTTCAAACAAACATGCCGACCAGGAGGTGTCGTCAGCTGTTAATACAACTGAACAAATCTCGTCAGCCAACACTCATCAGGCGATTGAAATACCTAAGCCAGAAGATACTGGCAGTGCTGCTGCAGCAACTCGCTCTCAGAAAGAGCCAGTGATAGAAAAAGTATCAAGCACGCTAATTGATGCTAATGATACTTTAGCCGACAACGGGATTTCTACTGCGGTCGACAGAGTAGACAATAGGCAAGAGCTACCAATCCTAAAGCCAAAATCTATTGGCGCTGATAACGATAATCTACTTAAAAAAACTACTCCCAAAAATATTATAACTAAGCCTAAAAGTGATTCATCAACAGATTTTGAAGTCTCAGCTGAGATGTCTTTAGAGTTTCAAAAAACTCCGTCGATAGATAAGCAAAACCCGTTAGCTGACGATAAAAAGGATAATATTAGCTCTCCTTCCGCGGTTGAATCTATTGATTATTTCAAAAAAAACCTGTCGGAAACTCGACCGGTAAACGCTGTACAAAATACATCAGATGGAGAGGATTCAGCCGCAGAGCTTGCCGAGAAGGGAAGTGCGTCGTCAAAAAAAGCAGTTGTTAAAAATCCTAACATACATTACAGCGATAGTGCGTTTAATCAGACAAAGCAGGTAGAAACGGTTGTGAATACTCCTGCTGTAAAATTGCCCGCAGAAACTGCCGGTTGGGCTAGCGAAAATGAAGTCTTTGTAGTTGACCGGGAAGAAACTTTTGCTAATAACCATAGAGACGAGTCTATGCAGCGTGAGGCAGTATTAATAGATAGCGATAATGACTTGCCGACTTTACCACAGAACGAACTAACGCCAAAAGTTGATATTGAGCAAGACCTGGAGCCGAAAAATACTACTGAGATAAATCTTCAATTGCGTTCTGACTGGTCCTCTGAGCGATGGCCAAAATTGGATGAGACGGTAAATCTAGTGTTGCCGCCGAGCGGGTCTTTAAAATCTGAACTATTATCTAAACTGGATAAGACATCGAACAGCCTGCAAGAACATGACGAGACACAAACCTCTGAACTATGGACTAAGCCGGATGAGGCGTCAAACCGATTGATTAATCAAACGGACTTTGAAGACGACAAACCAGTACGTCAAAAAACCCAACAAACAAGAATTATACAGCCAAACGAACATGAAACTATATACGTTGATTTGAGGAATGAGCATGCTAGCAGCGAGGTAGACAGTCTGCACAGCCAACCAACTGCGGACTATACGGATCAAATAGAAATGAATAATGACAATGACCTGGATTGCCAACTAAATGATAATAGCGGCAGCCAGGCGGAAAAACTACATAAGGTTGCTTTTGCTCATCCCTTAGCGGCGTTATGGACTGATGATAGCCGGCTAAATCCAGAAAATAATAAAATCTCAAATGGTAGCAGTACCAGTGTTACCTCGTGGTTGACAAAATTGGTTGGTGCAGTAGCAGTTTATGTGGCTTGCAGTAGGCGAGAAAGTACGCTTGGTGTTTCTAATTAGACATTGGAAAAACCTTAAGTTATAATAAATATATGTCCTGTGATGGTACGCCACCAGTGAATACACCAACTATTTTGAATTTTAGCGCCCCTTGGGCGCTTTTTAATTGCGAGGAGGTATAGTATGAGTAGTAATAAAAAGGTTAACCTCAAAAAAGTGATATTATCTGCAGCTATTATCCTGCTGACTTTAGCAGGAGTGTTGGTTTATGTGTTGTCTTGGCAGGGTGATACGAAGGACATTGAGGCGGTGGCGGATAGTTTTAAGCCGTTAGATGGTTGGCAAGAGGCGGAGCGTGAGGTTGTGACGCCAAAAATAATATGTTTGATGGGAAATTGTCCAGAAGTTTATAAGTCGTGGAAGTATAAAAAATCTGTAGATTATGACGATATTAAAAAATTTGCTGGTTACGATGAGCTGTTAGACGTAGACGATAGGTGCAAAAACAACAATCTTAATGTCTGTGAATTTAGCGGAAAAAGAAATGGATACCAGTATAGAATACATGTTTCGCGTCGTGACAACGTGACAAACGTAGGGTTAAACGTAAGGAAAGGGGGTTTTGTCGATAATGTCAACTAACTATACACTTTAATACTTAAGATTACTTCAAATTGTGGGAGCGGAAGTTTTATGAATAAGCAAATTGCAATAATTTACGTACTCATAGCGTCTATGATTCTTAATGTGTTTGTATCTAATTTTTATGCTTTAGCAGCGAATGTTGACAATAAATGCACGCTAGTTACGGGTATATTTGCTAGAGGATCTGGTCAAAAGGTTGGTCAAGACAGAAATGAAACCTCGCGTTTTAGGAATCAGCTGCTATCTAGAATTGGCGACGAATCTAAGTTAAACTTCTACGAACTTGGTAGTGAAAGCTATGGCGGCAATCAATATCCAGCGGTTGACGTCAGTAATGTTTGGAATGGCAATGCTATTGGCGCCAAGATTAGTGGTGGTATGGGAAACACTTACGGCAAAAGCGTGAAAGAAGGTGTCGCAGAATTACGTACTTATCTAGATATTCGCCATCGAAAATGTCCTAACGAATTTTTCATTCTAGGTGGTGTTTCACAGGGTGCGCAGGTAGTTGGCCAAGCATTGCCAAGTATCTCGTCTGGCGTCAAGAATAAAATAGTCTTTAACATGCTGTTTGGCGATCCTAAATTATATTTGCCAGAGGGCGAAGGGATATTTCCGCCAGCTTGTCGTAACGAGAAATTATCAGCTTATCGGCGCGAAATTGCTAATTGCCATGTTGACAACGGCGCACTTGGTGCCCGAAAACCGTTTTTGCCGAGCGAAGATAACTCAAAAACTGGGTTATGGTGTCTAGCTAACGATTACGTTTGCGGTAGTTCAAAATTTGTGTGGGATGTCGAGGGTCATGGTAAATATGCTAACAACAACGGACCGATTGACGACGGTGCTCGCGAAGCGGCTAATAGGCTAAAAAATGCCGCCAAACTTGCTTCTCAAAACGACCCAAGAATTAACGATAAACCGCTAAATAACAATATGGGAACGACTGGGACTGACGTGGTATTTGTTTTGGACACCACTGGGTCAATGTCGCTATATATTGATCAGATGAAAACGTTCATCAGGAATTATAGCTCAAAGATCAAAGAAATGAACGGACGAGTTGGGCTGGTGGTGTATCGTGATGCTGGTGATGAATATACTGCTAAGAAATTATCAGATTTGCAGTCAGATACTACCGACATGCTTGATAAGCTTGAAGATATCTCTATTGAAGGTGGTGACGATGATCCGGAGGCGGCATTGCACGCTAGTATGGTGGCCATGAACGAGATGAAGTGGCAGAAGGGAGCGACAAAAGCAATCATTCTATTGACTGATGCCGGCTATCATGAGCCAGATAAGGTTGATGGTTCGACGCTGGCGGCTGTGGCTAAGCGTTCGTTGGAGATAGATCCAGTCAATATTTATCCAGTTGTAGAAAAACACCTGGAAGGTTCGTATGAGGATATGGCCAGCCAGACCACTGGCCAAGTAATTGTTAGCGGTGGTGAAAATGACACCATTGCTGCGCTAAGTAAAGCCTTAACTAAAATTAAGAATCGTCCGAACGCCAAACTGAAAATTGGCGAATATTATGCGGAGGTTGGACAGAAGATTACCTTTGATGCCAGCGATTCGTATGTAGTTGACGGCGACATCACAAAGTACGAATGGGATTTTGATGGCGATGGTAAAATTGATCAAACGACAACAACTCCAACCACTAGCCATGTCTATAACGAAAAATTTGATGGCATCATGCAAGTGCGAATGAGCGCTAGCAACGACACAGTGTCAAACATATCGACACCTGTTAAAGTTGGCATAAAGCCCAATCTGCCTGTTGGTCCTGGAGCGCCTCAGGTTTCGGCAAAAATTATTGAGTGAAATGGCAATAAGGCGACAATTCGGCTAAATTGGCAGCCAGTTGACGAATTGTCCTCGCGCTGGCTGATTCGTCTGGATGACAATAATCTTGGTTGGGCTGTTGGTGAACAGCGACAACTTGATATTACCGATGTCGATATATCAAAAACCAGAACAATTACCGTGACGGGCGTTAAAGCTGACGGTTACGCCGGCAAGCCTGCAACCATACAAGTCGATAACGAGATACCTGCGCCTAACCCTGAAGGGCCAATCTCTCGGCCATGTCCTTATAAAATTAGAGTAGGTTTATTTACGATAGCCTGCCGTTACCAAAAGGTAACGTTTGGCGGCTGGTCATTTTATTGGATGGTTTGGTATATCGTTAGAAGTTAAGTATGTGTAGAGAAGTAATAATTTCATTAGCATAGTATAATTTTATATATGAAGCTGTCTGACCGCCATCCTAACGACCGTCCCCGCGAGAAACTAGCGCGTTACGGTACGGCGCGGTTGAGCGACTTGGAATTGTTGATGGCGATTATTGGCAGCGGTAACAAACAGGCGGATGTCGGTAAAATTGCGCGCGAAGTGCTGAAAATCTTGCGTCAAAAGGGCGGCGATGTTTCGTATGATGATCTGCGTGGCGTGGTCGGTTTGGGCGAAGCGAAAATCCCGGTAATTTTAGCGAGTTTGGAACTGGCGCGGCGGTATTTGCTGGATAGCGACCAGCCAATCATTGACAGTCCAGAAAAAGCCGTCGAGCTACTAGCCGATATTCGCGATAAAAAGCAGGAATATTTCGTCTGTCTGACGCTGGATGGTGCGAATCGTTTGATCGTCAAGCGGGTGGTGACCATCGGCACGCTGACCGCCAGCCTGGTGCACCCGCGCAAGGTCTTCGCCGACGCCATCGCCGACCGTGCGGCCTCGATCATCGTGGCGCATAATCATCCGAGCGGGAGCTTGGAGGCCAGCCAAGCTGATAAAGATGTTACTAGCAGGCTAATGGAAGCGGGAAAACTGCTTGGTATTACGCTTAATGATCATATTATTGTTACAAAAAGCGACTACATAAGTATCATCTAAAATAAGAATGAGCAATAAGTGATTATATAACAAAATGTTAAGAGATTAATTAATGATATGTTATATATAACAGATTAAGATAAGAGAAAAATGTTAAAAGATATTGACTAAAATTTAACAAACATATATAATGAATATATGAATCCTCTTAAATCTATAAACCCATCATTTAACTCGGAATTGGTGAGTGAACTATTTAATTTGGAGAAAATTCGCTATACCCATTTAGGGGGTACGACTCCGCCATGGCTATTCTTTGATTTGAGAGAAATTATGTATATATTAGAAAGTGTTGCGTCTGCTCGAATAGAAGGAAACCGCACAACGGTCGTTAGTGCTGCCATGGATTCATTAAGCAGTGACGAAAAACCTAGTGACGAAGGTCTGCAAGAACTTCGCAATATCAGGAAGGCGATAGATTTTATTGAAGAAGCTTTTGATGGAGACGACGATCAACGGATTACACCCTCTTTTATTCGTGAGATTCAGAAAATAGTAGTTACTGACTTAAAACACGATGGCAGTAAGTGTCCTGGAGATTGGCGAAGCTGTCCAGTACATATTACTAAAAGTGATCATAGACCGCCAGAACACATAGAGATACCCCAGCTTATCCAAGAGCTATGTGACTATATTGCTGATAATAATGATAGTAAAATGGACATTATCAAAATTGCCCTCGCGCATCATCGATTGGCCGCAATACACCCATTTGATAATGGAAACGGTAGGACGGCAAGGCTTGTCACATATGCGATGCTTATTAGAGCTAAATTTATCAACAAAACTATGCGGACTATTTTAAATCCTTCCGCTATTTTTTGTATGGATCGTCAAGAGTACTATGATAAATTAGCTGCGGCAGACTCTGGCAAGGAAGAGGCGTTAGAGGATTGGTGTCTATATGTCGCACGGGGTATAGCTAGCGAGATGGTCAGGGTGAATAAATTATTAGATCGTAACTACGCTGTACCAAATATAATAGAGCCGGCGTTGAAAAGTGCCCTTGATAGTCAATTCATATCTGTAGAAGAGCATGAGATTTTGAAGATAGCTATGCAAAAAGACCTAATTCAAGCACAAGACGTGAGGCATCTATTTGGGCCAACCGCCTCTGCTGCGGTGCAGACTTCTCGTGTTTTGGCAAATATGAGAGACAAAGGGTTGCTAATGGTTCAACCTAAATATAAGAAGAAATACGTCATGAGATTTGCTAATAACTATTTATTAAGAGATGTATTGTTGGCTATGGATAGAAATGGTTTATTAGTAGTAAAAAATGAAGCAACGGAATAAAGAGAAAAAACGATGAACGGCTACAACTATAACATAAATCAACAACAAATTGACAAGCTGGCGCAGCTCTTCCCCGAGGTGGTCACCGAAGGCAAGATCGACTGGCAGAAGCTCCAGGCGACTCTGGGTGAGGCGGTTGATTTGGGTGAGCGCTACGGGCTCGGCTGGAAGGGTAAGAGCGACGTCTTCACTGCCATCCAGGAGAAGACCGTCCAGACACTCCACCCCGACCGGGCGAATTCCGTTGATTGGGATACGACGGGCAATATGTTTATCGAGGGTGACAATCTGGCGGCGCTAAAGATTTTGCACAAGGCGTATTATGGTAAGGTCAAGATGATTTATATCGACCCGCCCTATAACACGGGTAATGATTTCATCTACAATGACGACTTCAAGCAAACACGTCGCAGCTATGAGGCAGAGGTGGGTATCACCGATGACGAGGGCAATGTTGTGCGAGATGATGGCTTGCGCACCAATACCGGCGGACATAAACACAGTAACTGGCTGAATATGATGTATCCACGTCTCTTTTTGGCACGCAACCTGCTCCGCCAAGACGGCGTTATCTTCGTTTCGATCGACGACAACGAAGTCCACAACCTCCGCCTGATGATGAATGAGATATTTGGGG
>ERZ773009.1750-NODE-1750-length-14547-cov-5.428236_pt1 | contig 14547 bp, 12 predicted proteins | sample MGYA00580663_ERZ773009 | MGnify/ENA primary metagenome ERZ773009 (study PRJEB29015, sample SAMEA2737969) | human oral metagenome | biome: human oral; feature: human-associated habitat; material: dental | place: China | collected 2026 ... | reverse complement strand
GACAAGCGAGTTCCGCAGTCTGTGTGAATTTGTCGAAGCTTTGAGAAAGGGTTGCTAGTATGATTGAATTATACGGAGTTTTTTATAAACTAATAGCCACAAACTATTATAATTGTTTATGCTGCCAACTACTCAACTGATATAAAATCATATCCTGCTTCTTCCACAGCCTTTTTAAGCTCCTCATTTGAAACCTCTTTATTAAGCTTTACAACGGCTGAGCCTTTTTCATGTGAAGCAAGTGCTGAGTCTACCCCTTCAATATTTTCCAAAGCCTTTTTTACATGAGCTTCACAGCGAGGGCACATCATTCCTTCGATATTGATTGTTTTTTGCATAGTTTTATTCTCCTTTTCTTTGTAAGTTTGATTTTTACTTTCTATAACATTTGTATCATTAGTACTTATATCTTCTTTTTTTCCGGCTTTACTTTGTTGTGCAGTGTGTACCTTAAAAAGGTTAAGTCTTAAGGCATTCATGCATACGGTAAAACTTGAAAGTGACATGGCTGCCGCTCCCCACATGGGGTTTATTTGCAGATTGGCAAATACTCCGGCTGCAATAGGTATAAGTATTATATTATACGCAAATGCCCAGAACAGGTTTTCATGTATATTTCTTAGCGTAGCACGACTGAGTCTTATAGCAGCACTCACATCGGTAAGTCTTGAGTTCATAAGAACTATATCCGCTGAATCTATAGCCACATCGGTACCTGCTCCTATTGCAATTCCTACATCTGCCCTTGTAAGTGCCGGTGCGTCATTGATACCGTCACCTACCATAGCAGTTTTTCCTCTTTTTTGCAATTCTTTAACAGTTTCTTCTTTTCCATCAGGTAGTACTCCGGCAATAACTTTATCTACACCTGCCTGCTTACCTATGGCATTGGCAGTTTTTTCATTATCACCGGTAAGCATAACCACTTCTATACCAAGCTTTTGCAACTCTTTTATAGCAAAAGCCGAATCTTCTTTTATAACATCGGCTACAGCAATAACTCCTAAAAACTCATTATCATAGGCAAAGTAGAGCGGTGTCTTGCCCTCAGCAGCCAAGTTTTCCGCTTTTTCTTTAATATCTTTAGGTACGGATATTATTGACTCTATAAATTTCCCTGAACCTCCATAAAGTGTCTTACCTTTAAGCTTAGCCTGTAGTCCGTTGCCTGCTAAAATCTTAAAGTCTTCAACTTCATTTGCCTCAAATCCTTCTTCCTCTCCTTTTGCTACTATTGCTTTTGCCAAAGGATGCTCACTCTTTTGTTCCAGTGAGAATGCTGTCTGCAAAAGCTCTTTGTCAGATACCCTATCAGTAGTAATTATATCAACTACCTTTGGTTTTCCTTCGGTAATGGTTCCGGTTTTATCAAGTGCCACCACCTTAAGCTTTCCGGTATTTTCCAAGGCTTCCGAAGTTTTAAAAAGAATACCGTTCTTGGCTCCCATTCCATTTCCCACCATAATAGCTACAGGGGTTGCCAGTCCCAGTGCACAGGGGCAGGATATAACAAGTACGGTTATAGCCTTCTCAAGTGCAAAGAAGATACTTTGTCCCATAAAAAGCCATGTTGCCATTACTATTATTGATATAAGTATTACAGCAGGTACAAAGATACCCGATACAGTGTCAGCTATTCTTGCTATAGGTGCTTTGGTGGCTGCCGCATCGCTGACCATTTGTATTATCTTGGAAAATGTAGTATCTTCTCCTACTCTTGTCGCCCTTGCCTCTAAAAAACCTGAACTGTTAATTGTTGCGGCACTGATGCTGTCTCCTACGCCCTTATCTACAGGTATGGACTCTCCTGTAAGTGCCGACTCATCTATGGCTGAGCTTCCCTTTTCTATTACACCGTCTACCGGAATTGACTCTCCGGGGCGAACCACGAAGATATCACCTATCTTTACTTCATCAATAGGCACTTGTGTCTGATCGCCGTTTATTAAAAGTGTTGCTGTCTTAGGTGCCATTTTCATAAGATTTTTTAATGCATCTGTAGTCCTTCCCTTTGACAGTGCCTCCAGAGTCTTTCCTACCGTAATAAGTGCAGGTATCATAGCTGCCGACTCAAAGTATAGTTGGTCATGGTAAAGTGACATAAGGTCCATATTTGATGCACCTGTTGTTACAAACCATGTCATTTTGTAAAGTATGTATAAGGACCATGCAAATGCTATACCTGAACCAAGTGCTACCAAAGTATCCATATTTGGGCTTTTATGCAGCAATGTTTTAAAACCGGATATAAAAAAGTCTCGGTTTATCATCATAACAACAAGTGTTATAAGTAATTGAGTAATAGCCAGTCCTATATGGTTATGACTAAGAAAAGTCGGTACAGGCAGATTAATCATATTATGTCCCATAGTAATATACATAAGTATTGTTAAAAATACTACGGAAAGCTTTAATCTCTTTATAAGCTTAGGTGTTTCTCTATCCTTTAGTGCCTCTTCTTCTGCCGCCATCTTTTTAGAAAGGGAAGTTTCATTCTTCTCCTGCCCCTTTACCCTTGCCCCATATCCGGCATCTTCAACCGCCTTTATAATATCTTCTTCACTTGCTGCTCCGTCTACCGACATGGAGTTCGTCAGTAAAGATACGGAAACATTGCTTACATCCGGCAGTTTGGATACCGCCTTTTCAACATGAGCCTGACAGGCGGAGCAGGTCATGCCGCTTACAATAAATTGTTTCATATTTGTCCTTCTTTCTGCTTAGAAAACGATGATTTATCTAATCTTTTCTTCTGATTGACCTAAAGGTCAATCATCACTTCATAAGTTTTTGCAATACACTACAAAGTTCATCTATAGCCTCATCTTTTCCGGCTTTAATGTCTTCTGCAACACAGCTGTGTATATGACATGACAATAGGCTTTTGTTAAAGCTGTTCAAAGCGGAGGTAATAGCAGATACCTGTATAAGTATATCAGGGCAATACGCATCATTTTCCACCATTTTCTGAATCCCTCTGACCTGCCCCTCTATTTTCTTAAGTCTTACAAGCAATGCCTTTTGCTCTGCACTGTCTCTTTTTTTATGTCGCTTAGTGTTACAGCATTTATCCCTTATAACCTTATCCTCATTACTTTTCAACTTCTACACGCCGCTCCTTTGCTTTTGTTTTTTATACCCTATGGGGGTATGTATTTTTATATAATATACCCCTGTAGGGTATATGTCAAGCTGTTTTTAACTTGAATTTCCACAATTTATAAGACATAAATGAAAATACCCCATTTATGCCGGTAAAACTTGTTAATAGTAAGTTACCCACTTAGTATGCTGTGCTTATTTTGCGAACAATATACTAAGATAATAACTTCAACACTATATTTGAAATCAGTACTATATATTATTTTACAAGCCACTTGACTTAAACCTTAGTAAGATTTAATATACTAGTAGTTACAACTAAAAAAATATATAGTAATATTTACGACTTACAAAGGAGGACTTATGTTAACAAGTCAAGAAGTTGCCGAACTCTATGTTGAACTGGGGCAAAAAAAAGCTAATTATTCCGTACTTAAACTTATATTACTTGCCATGTTTGGCGGTATGATGATCGGTTTGGCTTCTGTCGGTGCCAATACCGTATCCGCTACAGTTGATAACCCTTCTATCGCAAAATTACTTTCAGGTCTTGTATTTCCTACCGGACTTGCAATGGTAGCTATTTGCGGTGCAGAGCTTTTGTCAAGCAGTTGTCTGGTTATACTTAGTGTATTTAGCTCTAAACTTAGTTATACAAAATTATTTACATATTGGTTCTGGGTATTTATCGGTAATATTTTAGGCTCTTTAGTTATAGCTGTAATTATGTACCTGTCAGGTCAGTTTTCATTTTTTAACAGTCAGATAGCTCTAACTACCATAAAAGTGGCTGTTAAAAAAGTTTCTCTTACACCCTTGGAGGCAGTATCCTTAGGCATACTTTGCAACCTGCTTGTATGTCTTGCTATTTTAATGGCAGTAGCAGGTAAAAGCCTTGCAGATAAAGTTTCAGCTGTTTATCTGCCTATAATGCTTTTTATCCTTTGTGGTTTTGAACACTGTGTTACAAATATGTACTATATACCGGCAGGACTCTTAGCACTTCAAAATCCCGAATATAAAGCACTTGCCATAGAAAAAGGCTTGCACATAGACAAACTCAGTATTATGTCGTTCTTATTCAACAATCTGCTTTGGGTCATCGTGGGCAATATCATAGGCGGAGCTGTTATAATTGCAGGCATGTACTATCTTTTATACCTTAGAAAGCAGCACAAATAATATTTTATTTACATTGGTAATTTTATATTTGAATAAAAAAACTCCCTGTAACTTGATATTGTAACATTTTTTGAAAAATTTTACTGATCATAACCGGCTGTGTTGCTTATTCTCCCCTACTATGTAGAGAACTTATGCACTAAGCCCTGACTAGGTATTAAATATAGCATAAGCTTTCTTGCCTATTATGTAGAAAGCCTATGCTAATACACTCGTCTGTAAGAGTTAAAATTTATTTTTTCAAAAAACAAATGTTACAAAAACAAAGTTACAGGGAGTTTTAAACTTTATTTAATTCTAAGCTCCTTTTATCCGCCCAAGAAGCTCCTCCACATCTCCGTACCTTGCAAGCTCTCCGTAATTATTATTAAAGGTAATTACACCGAGCTTAAAATTTTTCATATAAGCGGCACTCTCACTTCCGTCAGCCTTTCCAAGCTTATCTCTTAAAGTAACCGCCTTATTTATACGGCGGTACACATGGGAGTGCATATCTTTTACTATAGAGCTTGCCACCTCGGATACTATACCTTCTGCAACAAGTATATCCACCGCTTCATCTGTTGTGTTGCTCTCAAGCATCTTTTTTGCAAGTTCATAACGGTAAAGCTTAAGCTTGGTACTTTCTTCTTTTTCTGTGGATAAGTCTATATCCTGTCCCTTTACAGTCTTAAATTTTGCCTTTAATACATGGGCTGCTAAAATCTCGCATCTGGCATCGGCTTCATTGGAATGTGTGTTCATAATTCCTGCCGCCACTTTTACAAACTTTCCTATATGACCTATTAAAAGTATGGAGCCGGCTCTTAAATTAACAGCCAAATCAAGTGCCTCACCTATATAATTGCTGAATTCCACCGGCAGCTCCATAGGTATTCCGTAATTTGCATTGGAATAACTTATCGCATAGTTTCCCGGCACTCCTACTATTATATCGGAACTTTCAAGCCTTACCTTAAGCTCTACTTTAATGGTATCTATAAGAGCTTTTTTACTCATAGGAGTTACTATTCCGGTAGTTCCGAGTATTGATATACCGCCTATGATCCCAAGTTTAGGATTAAAGGTCTTTTTAGCCTTTTCTTCACCCTCGGGTACGGAAATCACCACTTTTATTATTCCCCTTAAGCCATACCTTTTGGCTATTTCTTCAACATGCTCCTTGATCATTCTTCTGGGTATTGAGTTGATTGCGGCATTTCCTATAGGCTGATCAAGTCCCTTTTTAGTAACCCTGCCTACGCCTATGCCTCCATCTATATCAACCTGCACTCCTTCAAAAGAAGTATCCTCAATATAGCTTACCGTTGAACAGACCTCTATGCCGTCTGTAATATCCGGATCATCACCCGAAAACTTTCTTACACTACAAAAGGCACTGTTTTTATCAAGTCTTGTATCTTCAACCTCTATACTCAGTCTTATACCTGCCGGAGTATCAACAGAAACCAAAGCCACTTCCTCCTTCATCAAAGTCATAAGAGCGGCTGTAGTTGCAGCTGTAGCACAGGTACCTGTAGTATAACCGTGCCTTAGTCCGTTCTCGGCATAACGCTCGTTATACTCATTAATACTTAAACTATTTCCCTTCATAACTTACCAGTGAGGTTGCATCATATCCTTTTATTTTATCTCTTCCTTTTAAGCCCTTAAGTTCTATAATAAACATGAGTTTAACCACTTCTCCGCCAAGCTTTTCTATCAAATCTACCATGGCTTTGGTAGTTCCTCCGGTAGCTATCAGGTCATCTACAATAACAACCTTCTGACCTTTTTTAATAGCATCTTTGTGTATTTCAAGCTTAGCTTTTCCATATTCAAGCTCGTATTCCACGCCTATAGTTTCACAGGGAAGCTTACCCTCTTTTCTGATAGGTATAAATGGTTTATGCTCTGCATAGGCAACCGGAACGCCGAATATAAAGCCTCTTGATTCAGGTCCGACTATTAAATCATAGTCCAGGTCTTTGATTTCTTTTCTTATACCGTCTATTGCCAGTGCAAGTCCGTCCGCATCCTGCAATATACTGGTAATATCTCTGAATATTATTCCCTTTTCAGGAAAGTCAACAATACTTCTTATATATTCTTCTAACTTTTTCATCTGCTTATCCTTCTCTTGATCTAATATATAGGATACTCCGCACATATTTTTTCAACCTCGGATTTTATGTACTCCCTGCTGTTATCAGAATCTTTTATGCATAAAGCTAAAAGTTTAGCAACTTTCTTCATATCCTTTTCTTTTAATCCCCTTGAAGTAACTGCCGGGGTTCCTATTCTTACACCGCTGGTAATAAATGCACTCTCAGGGTCATTAGGCACGGTATTTTTATTAAGTGTGATATTTACCTCATCACATTTTATCTGGAGTTCCTTACCTGTTACGCCGCTTCCTCTTAGATCCAGCAACATAAGATGGTTATCCGTTCCGCCGGTAAGTACTTTAACTCCTTCTTCTACAAGGCTTGCTGCCAATTCCTTGGCATTTACCAGTACTTGCTTTTGATAATCCTTAAAATCACTTTTAAGCGCCTCACCAAAGCATACCGCCTTAGCCGCTATTACATGCTCAAGAGGTCCGCCCTGTGTCCCCGGAAATATAGCCTTATTAAAGTTAAACTTCTCGGCGATTTCATTGCTTGAAAGTATTATGCCTCCTCTTGGTCCTCTAAGGGTCTTATGTGTAGTACTTGTAACTACATGGGCATATCCGAACGGACTTGGATGAAGTCCGGTTGCCACAAGTCCTGCTATATGTGCCATATCCACTAAAAGATAGGCTCCCACCTTATCGGCAACCTCTCTGAATCTTTTAAAGTCTATGGTTCTTGCATAGGCACTGGCACCTGCGATTATAAGTTTCGGTTTATGCTTAAGAGCCTTTGCTTCCAAATCTTCATAATCAAGATATCCGTTAGCATCTACACCGTATGAAACTATGTTATAGTTTTGACCTGAAAAGTTCACAGGTGAACCATGAGTAAGGTGTCCGCCATGTTCTAAGTTCATGCCGAGAACAGTGTCTCCTATCTTGAGCATTGAAAGGAATACTGCCATATTTGCCTGTGCTCCCGAATGAGGCTGCACATTGGCATACTCACAGCCAAAAAGTTTAGTTACTCTTTCTATAGCTATATTTTCAACTATATCAACCGCCTCACAGCCTCCATAATATCTTTTCCCCGGATATCCTTCCGCATACTTATTGGTAAGCACACTTCCCATGGCTGCCATAACCGCTTCAGACACTATATTCTCAGAAGCTATAAGCTCAAGATTATTCTTCTGTCTTAACCATTCTTTTTTTATAGCCTCTCCGACTTCTCTGTCATGACCTACTACAAATTCTATACTCTCCCTTACCATAAGTCTTAATCTCCTCACACTTTAAAATTTGTCAATTAATGACCACAAATATTTATTATACTGCATCAATACTTAAATTTCCAGTCTCTTATAACTATCTGCACTGTTATTTTATTATTGAAATCATTTATTTTAGGATAGTATATAATATCAAACAGCCTTTTATCTCCAAGCTCTTTAATAAATTCATCTCCATCGGTAAAAATAAGTGCGTCTATGCCTGTTTTGAAACTATCCTTACACCTTAATTTAACTACATTTCTATTTTGACCGAATACTCTAAGATTAATTATTTCCACCTGCTTTTGAGCAAAGTTCGGCTTTTGATTACCCTGCCCGAAAGGCTCAAGCAAGCTTAATTCTTTAACAAAGTCTTCACTTAAATAAGCAAAAGGCAAGGCTATATCTATCCATATCTTCTCTACAAAATCACTTTCTTTAAGTTCGGAATTACTGTTTAACAGTTTTCTAAACTCTGAAAGCTTATCTTTTTCAAGGCTTAAACCTGCTGCCATAGGATGTCCGCCGTACTTTGTTAAAAGGCTGTCAGCCGCCCTTATACCTTCAAACATATTGTAAGCTTCTATAGACCTTCCCGAACCTTTTATAAGACCTTCCTCAGTATCCGTAATTACAAAACAGGGCTTTTTATATCTTTCTTTAAGCCTTCCTGCTATAATACCTGCCAGTGATTCGTGGTAGTCTCCTATATAGGCAACTATTATATCATCATCTATATACTTACTTTCCACTAATTCTATGGCAAACTCCACGCCCTTTTGTGTAAGCGCCTTCCTCTCATCATTAAGACTTTTTATATACTCGGCAAGCTCAACAGCTTCTTTTTCATCATTTGTAAGAAGTAGTTTAAGCGATAATTTTGCACTTTCAAGTCTTCCGCTTGCATTAAAACAAGGTCCCAATATAAAGCCTATATCGTAGCTGTTAATATTTTTACTGTCTATGCCACATACCTTTATAAGGCTCTTAAGACCTATATTCTCACTCAGCTTTATTCTTTCCAAGCCTTGTTTTACAATAATTCTGTTCTCGGATATCAAAGGCATCACATCACCTACCGTAGCTATGGCAATAAATTCTTTAAACTTTTCTATTTCATTTTTAGGTATCGAAAACAGCTCATACAAAACTTCTATAAGCCTATACGCTACAAAGGCTCCGCACACCTGCTTAAAAGGATAGGAACAATCTTCCTGCTTGGGATTTACTATCATATCAGCCCTTGGCAGCAAATCCTTATTATCTTCCCTGAATACCTCATGGTGGTCGGTTACTATTACCTTTACTCCAAGTTTAGCGGCAAGCTCCAACGCTCCAAACGCCGCTATTCCGTTATCACAGGTTATTATCAGCTCACAGCCGTCTTCATGGGATTTTTTGATAATACTTTCATTGATACCGTAGCCGTCTTTTATCCTGTCCGGAATCTCATAATCCGCATCGGCACCAAGATGCTTTAGGGCAGATATAAGTACATAGGTTGAGCAGATGCCGTCAATATCATAGTCCCCCACCACTCTTATCTTTTTTCCGCCTTCTATATATTCCTTAATAAATGCAGCTGCCTTATCAATATCTTTAAAATCATGTGCATTATTTAACTTACATTTAAGGGCACCAAGATAGTTTCCTATACTGTCCTCTGCAATACCTCTGTTCACAATAATCTTAGCTAACAACGGTGATATATTGTACTTTTTTGCTATACCGTCAAAATCCCCACGTTTAGTATACAAAAACCACTCGCTTTTACTCATCTGCATCCCCCAAACTAATTGTTATATGAGAATTGGCTTTAGCCGCATCTATAAATACATCTATAAGGCTCAAGGCATAGTAATTATCCTTATCCGATAATACTATGTTAATGCAAATATCATTAGTCATATCAGTTAACACCTCATAAAGAGCATCAAGATTGCCGCCATAATACTTAGGAAAATCAAGTACTGACGCTATATAGCTATGCAACTTTTTCTTATCTACAAATCTGTCCAAATACAAAACCTTACTATCCATCTACAAGAAAACTCCAATATTCAAAAACTTTTTTAAACTCAATAATATATCATCAATTATTCATTTCATATCTACAGTGCGTATAACCCCCCATAATTTAGCAATATAAAGTTATTTCCTCTGTAAATACGGGCAATATTGCCAAATATAGTAAAGCATAATATCCGGCTTATTTGCAATATTTTACAATATAACTTATAAAATAATCAGGGTATATAGTTAATTTTATATCTTACACAACTAATACAACTGCTCAAAATTCTCATAATGATCCTCGGTATAGAAAATAAGCCCGTCATTAGAGTAAACCAATCTCTTACTGTTCCTATACCCTCCCTCGTAATCTATATCGCACTCAAAATACTGCCTTCCGTCTGCCTTCGGGAGCTTTGACTCATAGTTACCGAAACTGCTTCCTCCTATGCTCATGCCCGGAAGTACTTCATCCAAGTTACCGCTGCTTGAATCCCAGCCTTGTTCCTCTGCCTGTTGTTTTGTAATATAATTGATTGGCAGCTTATTATAAGTATGTATATAAAGTGCCACTTCATCTTTGGAAGTATAGTTTCCGTCTTCCCTTATAGTAATTTCCGAAACAATTTCTGAAGATTGGGAAGGCTCTTCTTCCCGGCTTTGTGCAGTGCTCTCACTATCCGAAACACTCTCTTCACCTTCATTTATACGTACTTCATCCCCCGAATATACAGTTGTGGATTCGACTATACTAAGCGTATCTTCTTCTGAGTTAACCTCTGATACGTAGTCTGTCTTTTCATTTGAACTGTTGCCTACATATACTCCGAATACGGCAATCAGCAAAAGTAGCGTTATAGGCTGCCACCACCATACCTTTTTTAATAAATCTTTTATTATCTTACCTAATTTCATATATATTACCTCTTAATCCAATATATTTAATATTTTTGCGGGACTTCTGTAATTTGCCGGGGATATCGTTATTCCGGTTCTTGCGTTACTTGAATGAATTATCTTGCCGTCTCCTATATAGATACCTACGTGATTGATTGTATCTTCACTTGCATAGAAAATCAAATCACCCTTTCTTAAACTGCCCTCATCTATTGTGCTCCCTGAAGCATTGGCTTGACTTCTTGAATCTCTGCCTATGCTGTAACCGAATTTTGAATACACCTGCATAGTAAATCCTGAACAATCACAACCTTCCGTCAGACTTGTTCCGCCGTATTTATAAGGATTTCCTAAAAACTGCTTTGCATAAGCTACTATAGCATCTCTTTCATCTCCTCCGGCAGGAACTGTAGCCGCCTTGGTTTCTTTCTTAGGCTTGGCAGTTTCTGCCTCCTTCTTGGCAGTTTCTTTTGCAGTACTTTCTTTTGCAGTACTTTCTTTTGTACTTTTTTCTACAGTAGTATTATCTGCCGGTTTGCTTTCCTTGGCAGTTGTTTCTTTCGGCTTTGTCTGTGCAGTACTTGTCACAGTTTCTTTTTTAGTACTTTCTTTTTTACCGCTTTCTTTTGTTATATTTTCTTCTGTTTTTGATTCTCTTTTCGTACTTTCTTTCTTCTCAGTCTCTTTCTTTGTAGTTTCTTTTACAGTACTTTCTTTTACACTCTCACTATTTTTAGATTCACTTACCAAAGCAAGCTGAGTAGAACTTTCTTTGGTTCTATCACTTTCAAGTTTGGCTATGGCATCCTCTGCCTCCTTCTCCCTTTGCTTTTTCTCAGCCAGCATAGTATTTTCTTCTTCTATTGATATAGCCTCATTAAACTTAGTATCAACACTTATATAATCCTTAAATGCATAGCCTACCAAATCATCATCCACCTGTAGTTTCAAAAAATCTCCCTCTTCCCCGATTACACTATAGGTAGCACCCTTGGAAAGAAGTGTAAGCGTCCTTGCATCTATGTCCGGATTTGACCTAAGCCTCAGCTTATCGGTATTTATTATAGTTGCAAAACTGTGAGTGATCTCACTGTCATCAAGCCCAAGTTCTTCCTTACCAAGTACCTGAGCGGCTCTTATGTAAGCAGTAAGGCTTCCTGAACTTACCTTGTACCATTTATCATTATTAACGCTCGTTGTTTCAAGTACTTTTGCTACGGAATTTTTATATAACTTTCCCAGTATTTTAGAGTTTGTATCAGGTGACTCATACAGGTTTTCATAATCATTGGCATATGCCAGCACCAAGTCATTATAATCAGGATTTTCAATAAGTCTTAAACTTTCCTTTTCCTCTACCTCTTTTACAAATTCATTAACATGATTAAGTGCAAATTCATCATCCCAACCTGAGCTTGAAGCCTTTCTAAGTGACTTTACCAACTCTTCCTCAGGACTTATATTTCTTGCATAAAAATTATTAAGTGCCACAGACATACCCGATACACTGGCACTTACTTCAAGATTCATATCCGCATAGGCTCTGACTTTATTTACAAATATTAACATAATAAGAATTATTAAAAATTTACCAATATTTTTCATACTCTTTTTCACACACTTCTTAAACTTAAATCTATAATAACTTTACAAAATCAATATAGCAGAGTATAACAAAATATATATCTTAAAACAATTACCTTTATATTATCGTAATAGGCTATGAAAGGAATTTTATGAAAGTAAATAAAACTGTACTTATAACAGGTGCCTCAAGAGGTATAGGACGGGCTGTAGCACTTAAGTTCGCCTCACAAAATTATAAGTTATGTATAAATTGTAAGACCAACAAAAATTTATTGGAAAAACTCAGGTTGGAACTTCTTGATATGGGTGCTGATTGCATATCCTTTGTTGGGGATATATCTGATTATAATGCTGCCAAAGAAATGTATGAACTGATATATAAGAACTTTAACAGCTTAGATGTACTGGTTAACAATGCAGGTATTTCTCATATAGGACTGCTGCAAGATATGAGTTTTGATGAATGGAATTATGTGATCTCATCCAATCTTAATTCTGTATTCAACTGTTCAAAGTTAGCCATAGAGGCTATGCTAAAAAATAAGTTCGGTAAAATTATTAATATTTCATCCGTATGGGGAAATGTAGGGGCTTCATGCGAAGTTGCATATTCAAGCAGCAAGGGTGCTGTTAATTCCTTTACCAAAGCCCTGGCTAAGGAGCTTGCACCAAGTAATATTCAAGTAAATGCAATAGCTTGCGGAATGATAGACACTGACATGAATTCATCTTTTGATGAGAATGAAAAAGAGGATATTATAAATTCAATACCTGCCATGCGTATAGGTAGAGCAGATGAGGTCGCCGATCTTGTTTATTACCTTGCAGGTGCCCCTTCTTATATAAACGGGCAGATAATAGGGGTGGACGGAGCATGGATATAATGATTTATCGGGGAGTTGGCAGTATAAACAATGGGCAGATTAAACAGCAGTAATTAGATGGCAACAATTAAACAGAAACACTCCCTATTTCAATCATACTCGCAGTACTGTTAATAAAGTTTCGACAAACTTAGTACAGACTGCGGAACTCGTGTGCTCGCCTACTCCGTGGCGAGCTGCACTCGAACAGTCCTCGTCTGTAAAGTTTGTAACTCACTTTATTAACAGTACTAACCGCTAAAAAGATTGAAATAGGGAGTGTTTCTGTAATCACCAGCCCGCAAGAAATAGCTGTATAAGGGTTTGGAGTAAATAGCTATTGTTTATGTTGCTAATGGGAGGCGGAGGGGGAGGTGTGGCAGCGACTTTTATTCAAATCTTAAAAACAGTCGTTCGCATAGGGAGAACACGCAAAAGTGAGGATGTAACTTGTAGTTTAACATTACTTACAGTTTTATAGACAAGTTTTCTATCCATTTATAGGGTTGCTGTATCCTCTTACAAAATCTGATATAAGGCAATGATTACTTTTAAGTATCTAAATTTAATGTATTACTCGGGAAAATATGCTGTAAGGGAAGGACCACTTTATAAGTGCGGAATAAAAGTCGCTCCCACATCCCCCCTCTCCCTCTCACCTTAACAACGTAAACAATTATAAATCTGCCCACCGCTAATTATTTGTATTATTTATACTCGTTGTAGCGGTAACGTAGCGGAAGATAAAAAAACCTTATAATTCAATCTTTGTAGCGGTTAACTCTTTTGATAAAGCAAGGTACAAATTCCACAGACGAGGACTGTTTGAACGCAGTCTGCCGGTTTTTGGCAGACAAGTGAGTTCCGCAGTCTGCCGGTTTTTGGCAGACAAGTGAGTTCCGCAGTCTGTGTGAATTTGTCGCAGCTTTGAAAAAGAGTTGCGTGTATGATTGAATTATAAGGTGTTTTTTATCAGTCAATTTTATCAGCTAATTTCCAACAAACTATTATAATTGTTTACCTTGCTAAATCAGCATTTATGTTGTCAACTACTCAACCATCTTATATTTTCATGAAATTAAATTTCGCCCCTATTGAACGCAGAGTTTGCTCTTCCCTTGTATGGCAGGTAAATATAATAATCTGAGATCTATAGCTTTTATATAGATAATCGAGTACGGTTCTAAGCCTTGAATTATCATAGTTTACAAAACTGTCATCTAAAAATAGCGGAAGACTACCCTTACTCATCAACTTGGCGGTAGCCAGCCTAAGAGCAAGGTAAATCTGATCTATAGTTGAACTGCTCATTTGATTCATAGGTATAAGTTTGTTTTTTGTATTTAAGGCTATGTCCAAATTCTCGTCTATGGACATAGAGTCATATATGCCGCCGGTAATTCCTTTTACAAACTCGGAAGCTTCTTTATTAAGATATACACCGAAGGAATCCTTGATAGTGGAAGATAAACTATCCATAGTTTCTATGGATAGATCAAGTGCATCAACTTCAAATTGCAAGCGTTCATTTTCA
>ERZ773009.1745-NODE-1745-length-14564-cov-6.425598_pt1 | contig 14564 bp, 10 predicted proteins | sample MGYA00580663_ERZ773009 | MGnify/ENA primary metagenome ERZ773009 (study PRJEB29015, sample SAMEA2737969) | human oral metagenome | biome: human oral; feature: human-associated habitat; material: dental | place: China | collected 2026 ... | reverse complement strand
TCGTCTTCGGCCTGGGCTTCGTGCTCTCCTTCGGCTACTGGACCACCAACTTCGTGGAGGTGCAGCGCGCCATGGCGGCGGACTCCATCTCCTCGGCGCGCTCGGCCCCGATCATCGGCACCTTCGCCAAGATGCTGGTCCCGTTCCTGGTGATCATCCCCGGCATGGTGGCCGCCGTCCTGGTCAGGGAGGTCATCGACCTCAAGCAGCTGACCATCGCGGGCACCGAGGCCCCGGCAGGCAGCGCCACCTACAACGACGCCGTCCTGCTGCTCATGCGCGACGTGCTGCCCAACGGGCTCCTGGGCCTGGCGATCACCGGCCTGCTGGCCTCCTTCATGGCCGGTATGGCAGCCAATATCTCCGCCTTCAACACGGTGTTCACCGTGGATCTCTACGAGGGCTACATCAATAAGAAGGCCGATGACGCCACCTACCTGAGGATCGGGCACCTCGCGACGGCGTTCGCCACTATCACCGCCATCCTCACGGCGTTCATCGCCTCCAAGTTCGAGAACCTCATGGACTACCTCCAGCAGCTGTTCTCCATGTTCAACGCCCCGCTCTTCGCGACCTTTATCGTCGGCATGCTCTGGAAGCGGGCGACGGCGACTGCGGGCTGGATCGGCCTGGTCTCAGGGACCCTGGCGGCGCTGACCCTCAATATCCTGCACTGGACGCACCTGCTGAACCTCCCGGGCCAGGGCCTGGCCTTCCTGGCGGCAGGTGCGGCCTTCACCACGGACCTGGTGGTGACGGTGGTGGTCTCGCTGGCCACCAGGCCCAAGCCTGACTCCGAGCTCGTCGGCTTCGTCTACTCCCTGACCCCCAAGGAGCACCGCGCCGACCCCAAGAGCGCCGAGCTCGCCTGGTTCCGCCGGCCGGTCCCCCTGGCGATCTGCTCGGCCACCCTCGTCCTCCTCCTCAACACCATCTTCCACTGACCAGGGAGACAGCTATGAACACGTTCCTCAAGGTCCTCGCGGACATCCGCACCGTCATCGCCGCCGTGCTCGGCATTATCGGCGTGTACCTGCTCCTGTGCTCAGCCTTCCTCAACGGTCCTGACGAGAACGCCAAGACCGGCGGGGTCAACGCCAACCTGTGGGCCGGTATCGCCCTGCTCGTCATCGCCGGCTCCATGGCAGCCTGGTGGCTCCTCTCCCCCGAGGGCGAGAGCGGCGACGAGAACATCACCGGCATGGACGAGAAGACTATTAAGAAGATCGTCCACGAGGGGATCTAGCACGCGAGATCCGGGGGGCCCGCCAGGAGGTCACCAGACTGCCCACGGGAACGTCCCCCACCTCGTGAACGTGCCTGTGGGCGGCGCTGTCACGCACCGCCCACAGGCACGCCCCGTCTCGGGGCCGGTATCAGGGGACCTGCCTCAGGCACCCACGCGGAAGCGCACGAAACCGGTCAGCTCACCGCCGGTAGCCTTGACGACCTTGCCGACCGTGGTCTTGGGGTCCTTGGCGTAGGCCTGGTCCAGCAGGACGTTCTCCTTGAAGAAGCCGTTCAGGCGTCCCTCGACGATCTTGGCGATGGCCTTCTCGGGCTTGCCCTCGGCGCGGGTGACCTCCTCGGCGATGGAGCGCTCCTTGTCCACGGTCTCAGCCGGGACGTCCTGGCGGCTGAGGTAGGCCGGGGAGTAGGCGGCGACGTGCATGGCGACGTCGTGGGCCACCTGGGCGGCCGCGGCGTCGGTGCCCACCAGCACGCCCACCTGGGCGGGCAGGTCGGGGTTGGTGCGGTGCAGGTAGAGCTCCACCTGCGGCGCGGTCAGGCGGGCCAGGCGGCGCACGACGATCTTCTCGCCGATGACGGCCTGCATGGAGTCGGTGAGGTCCTTGACGGTGGTGCCGTCGACCTCGACCTCGGCCAGCGCCTCGGCGCTCTGGGCGTCGGAGGCCAGGGCGGCGGCGAGGACCTTGTCGGCGTAGTCCAGGAACTTCTGGTTCTTGGCCACGAAGTCGGTCTCGGCGTTGATCTCGACGAGGACGCCCACCTGGCCCTGGGCCTCATCGACGACCTTGGCGACAATGAGCCCGGCGGAGGCTGAGCGGCCCTCACGCTTGGCAATGCCCTTGAGTCCCTTGACGCGGATAATCTCAATGGCCTTCTCAATGTCGCCGTCGGCCTCGTCGAGTGCCTTCTTGACGTCGAGCATGCCGGCGCCGGTCTTCTCGCGCAGCGCCTTAATGTCAGCAGTGGTGTAGTTCGCCATGGATATCTCCTGGTGATCGTGGAGTTGACGGACGAGGTATTGGGGCTCAGGCCTGCTCGGAGGCGGCCTTCTCCGTGGCCTCGGAGGTACCGGAGAGGAGCTCGGCCTCCCACTCGGGCAGGGGCTCGTCCTCGGGGGTCCCGGCAGGCTCCTTGGCGCCCGCGCGGCCCCGGCCCGCGGCGGGGTCAAGCAGCCCGGCCGCCACGGCATCGGCCACCACGCGGGTCAGCAGCTCGACGGAGCGGATGGCGTCGTCGTTGCCGGGGATGCCGTAGGTGACCTCGTCAGGGTCGCAGTTGGTGTCGAGGATCGCGATGACCGGGATTCCCAGCTTCTTGGCCTCGGCAACGGCCAGGTGCTCCTTCTTGGTGTCCACCACCCAGACGGCGGCGGGCAGCTTGGCCATGTCGCGGATTCCGCCCAGGGTGCGGGAGAGCTTGTCCTTCTCCCGGCGCATCATGAGCAGCTCCTTCTTGGTGCGGCCGGAGCCGGCCACGTCGTCAAAGTCGATCTGCTCAAGCTCCTTCATGCGGTCCAGGCGGGCGTGCACGGTGGAGAAGTTGGTGAGCATACCGCCCAGCCAGCGCTGGTTCACGTACGGCATACCCACTCGCTGGGCCTGCTCGGCCACGGCGGCCTGCGCCTGCTTCTTGGTGCCCACGAAGAGGATGTTCCCCCCGCGGGCGACGATCTCCTTGACAAAGTCATAGGCGGCGTTAATGCCGTCCACCGACTGCTGAAGGTCGATAATGTAGATGCCGTTGCGCTCGGTGAGGATGAAGCGCTTCATCTTAGGGTTCCAGCGGCGGGTCTGGTGCCCGAAGTGGACACCGCTCTCGAGGAGCTGGCGCATGGTCACGACTGCCATGACGGTCCTTTCGTGTGGTCCCGGGAGGTTGCCCGGGCCACGGTCTCTCTGGGACCGACGGCGCCGCCGTCCCGTGGCGGGGACCTGACGCCGGGGTCCGGGGGCTGGTTTCTTCCCTGCCGTCGCCCGTGCGGGACGGGTGGGACGACCCCGACGCCGACGGAGCGGTACCGGGTACGGGCCTGGTGCCTGCGACGCGCAGCCACCCGGCTGGGCCGGGACCACGGCTGCGTCATCCGAGAGGACGTCCTGTCAGGCCCACCAGGTAACTGGTGGGCCTCGCAGGTGCGGGCACGCGTAGTCAACGCACTGGGAGCTGTCGATCCAAGATGACAGGCAGCACGCTGCGGCGTGAGGGTATCACAGCCTCTCAGGACGGCGCCTGCGACCGTCTACCAGACCCTGTCGCAGTGCCGACCAGGCCCCTCGCCTCCTCAATAGGAACACCCCGCAGAGGCAGGAACCGCGGAATCATGCGGCGTCACTCGGCGTCCCCAGCCTGTGGACAACTCTTTGTCCACAGGGTAAAAGCATCACAGGTGAAACGTGGGACGCGCTAGGCACAGTATATGGCCATGACACACTTCACACATATTCTTCAGCCAGTCCAGCCCGCCCGCGCCCGGAGGGTCTCCGGCCTGGTGCTCCTGGCCGCCGCCCTGCTCCTGCTCTCGTCCTCGGCACCGGCGGCGTCCCCTCACTCCAGGCCTACCAGCCCGGATCCGCCACCCGGGCAGGTAGGGCCTCGACCCGCCCCGGCTGAGAGGACCATGACCCCGGGCGGCGGGCACGACGTCATCGCCCCGGCCCCAGGGCCCCAGTCCCCGACCACCCCCGCCCAGGACCGTTTCCCTTACTCCACCACGGTGTCCTTGGCGCCCTCTCCGGTGCCCGCCCCGGTCGTCACCGACCCGGCCGTCTCCGTTGACGCGCCCGGCCCGGCCAGTCCACCGATTCCTGCTGGCCCGACGGAAACGACTGGCCCGACAGAGCTGGCCAGCCCGCCCCGGCCCACGGGCCCCGAACCGCCCCCGGTCCCGGGGAGCACGCCCGTCACGGGAACGACGGCTGGCGCCCACCCCACCGTCCTCACACACGGCCAGACGGCTCCTGTGGCGGGGCTGACGGTCTCAGACGCTACCGGGCTCGTACCGGACGCCGCGGGGGTATCGGTCCCAGGGAGCGGTCAGGGCGACCCGGCGCCCCTCCCCCAGCGCTCACCCCGGGTGCGCTACACCTGGCCGACAGGGGGCCCGGTCGCCGTCCTAGCCTCCTTTGACCCGCCCGCCCACGACTGGCTGCGCGGGCACCGGGGAGTGGATCTGGCCCTGGCCGCAGGCTCCCCGGTACGTGCCGCGGCGGCAGGGACGGTGGCCTTCTCCGGGCCCGTGGCCGGGCGGCCGGTGGTCTCGATCGACCACGCCGACGGAATCCGTACCACCTACGAGCCGGTAGAGCCCTGCGTGCAGGCCGGGGACCACGTGGAGGCCGGGCAGGTGATCGGCACGCTCCTGGCTGGCCACCGTACCGACGGGGTGGACGCCCTTCACTGGGGTGCGCGCACCGGCCGGAAAAGCTACATCAACCCTCTACGGCTCCTGACCCCCACGGTCATCCGTCTCAAGCCGACCCGGTAGCGACAGGCTGGCGGCGCAGGAAGCGTCCCGCAGCACCAGCCCGTGAGAGCACCGGCAGACCCGGGGCCGGGAACCTGTGCGCCCTGTCGCACGTGTCGTCCACCTTCTGTGGGGCAGTCCCTCCACCCCAGGTTGGCCGCGTCGGCACCTGCTACACGGCTCAGAAGGTCCTCCCCTGAGCCGCGGGGCCGGTCCCCCGGGGCCAGCACGTCCAAGCCCGCGCCGACCTGGACCTGAGCTCGAGGGGCTGGTCCTTCCTGGGTCAGCTGGGCTCGTCGTCGCGGCAGTCCCCCAGGTAGAGGGAGACGCGGTCCTCCCTGGGCCAGCGGGGCCCGTGCATGAGTGATACCTGCGCGGCAGAGACGTCCTTCCGACGTCTGCGGGTCCGCAAGCTGACCCGGGCGTAATGTCCGTCCGGCCCAGCAGCCGCCTCAACGCAGGCCCCCCGCGGACGGGGCCACGACGCACGCTCCGAGAGGATTATGGCAACCCTCCACGCCTCCACCCCGGACGACGTGGCCCCTCTCCCCTGGTCCGGGGTGAGTCCACGCCTCCCCCCCGGACCGGACACCACTCCTTGAATAAGCCTGCGGACGTCAGCTCAGGCACTCACCCGCTCCATAATGAGCTCACGTACCCGCCTGGCATTGGCCTGGCCCCGGGTGGCCCTCATGACCGCGCCGACAATGGCACCCGCGGCCTGGACCTTGCCGCCACGGATCTTCTCCGCGACGTCGGGGTTGTCGGCCAGGGCCTGGTCAACCGCAGCCAGCAGGGCGCCGTCGTCGGAGACCACCTCCAGGCCCCGGGCGGCGGACACGGCCTCGGGGTCACCCTCCCCGGCCAGGACACCCTCCAGGACCTGACGTGCCAGTTTGTCGGTAAGGCGCCCGCTGTCCACCAGGGACTGGAGCTGGGCGACCTGCGCCGGGGTGACGGGCAGGTCCTCCAGCGTGACCCCACGCTCCTTGGCGGCGCGGGAGAGCTCCCCCATCCACCACTTACGGGCAGCCTGGCCACTCGTACCGGCAGCCGTGGTGGCCTCGACCAGCTCCAACGCACCGGCGTTGACCACGTCACGCATCTCGGAGTCGGACAGGGACCACTCGGCCTTCAGACGCCGCCGCCTGGCAGCGGGCATCTCGGGCAGGACGGCCCGGATCTCCTCGACCCACTGACGACTGGGGGCCACGGGGACGAGGTCGGGCTCAGGGAAGTAGCGGTAGTCGTCCGCATCGGACTTGACGCGACCGGGGCGGGTGGTGCCGTCGGCCTGGCCGTGGCGGGTCTCCTGCAGCACCGTCCCCCCGGAGGCGAGGACCGCCGCCTGACGCCGGATCTCGTAGCGGACAACCTGCTCAATACCGCGGAAGGTGTTGACGTTCTTGGTCTCGGTACGGGTACCCAGGGGGGCGTCGGGGGACTCACGCAGGGAGACGTTGACGTCAGCACGCACGTTGCCACGCTCCATACGCGCCTCGGAGACCCCCAGGGCCCGGAAGATGTCGCGCAGGGTCCGCACGTAGGTGGCCGCGACCTCAGGGGCCCGCTCGCCCGCGCCCTCGATAGGGCGGGTGACGATCTCCACCAGGGGCACGCCAGCACGGTTGTAGTCCACCAGGGAGTGGCTGGCGCCCTCGATACGGCCGTCAGCCCCACCCACGTGGGTGTTCTTCCCGGCGTCCTCCTCCATGTGGGCCCGCTCAATGGGGACGGTGAAGAAGGTACCGTCCTCCAGCTCGACCTCCAGGGCTCCGTCGTAGGCGATGGGCTCGTCGGACTGGGAGGTCTGGAAGTCCTTGGCCAGGTCTGGGTAGAAGTAGTTCTTCCTCGCGAAGCGGCAGGACTCGGCGATCTGGCAGCCCAGGGCCAGGCCGATACGGATGGCGTACTCCACCCCCTTGCCGTTGACCACGGGCAGTGAGCCGGGAAGCCCCACGCTGGTGGGGGTGACCATGGTGTTGGGTCGCGCCCCGAAGACGTTGGGGGCGGCGTCGAACATCTTGGTGGCGGTGCCCAGCTCGACGTGCACCTCCAGCCCCAGGACCGGGTCGTAGCGGCGCACCGCCTCGTCGTAGTCCATGAGCTCGTCCATCAGTTCTCCTCCTCAGATACGGCGCCCTGGCCGGGGGCGGCCTCGGGCAGGGCGGGGGCCCGGGAGAGCAGGGGGGCACCCCACCTGTCCTCCAGGGCGGCCTCCAGGACGGCGCCCACGCGGTAGAGGCGGTCGTCGGCACGCTGCGGGGCCAGGATCTGGAAGCCGACCGGCAGGCCGTCGACCAGACCCGAGGGCAGGCTCATCCCCGGGACGCCGGCCAGGTTCGCCGGGATCGTGGTGACGTCCAGCTTGTACATGGTCAGCGGGTCGTCCTTCTCCCCGAACCTGTAGGCCGTCACCGGCGCGGTGGGTGAGACCAGGACGTCCGCCTCGTCCCAGGCGGCGGCGAAGTCGCGCTGGACGAGTGTGCGCACCTTCTGGGCACTCCCGTAGTAGGCGTCGTAGTAGCCGGCGCTCAGCACGTGGGTGCCCAGGATAATGCGGCGCTTGACCTCGTCACCGAAGCCAGCGCCGCGGGTGGCGGCCATGACGGTCTCGGCGGTGACGGGGCCCTGCGCGGGCTCCACCCGCAGGCCGTAGCGCATGCCGTCGTAGCGGGCCAGGTTGGAGGAGGCCTCGGCGGGCATAATGAGGTAGTAGGCGTCCAGCGCGTACTCCAGGTGCGGCAGGCAGACCGTCTCGACCTGGGCCCCGGCCTCCTCCAGCAGGTGCAGAGCCGCGTGGAAGGAGTCCACGACGCCAGGCTGGTAGCCCTCTCCGCCGTCGAGCTCGCGGACCACACCCACGCGCAGCCCGCTGAGGTCGCGCCCGGCCCGTGCGGCGCGCACGACGGCGGCCATGCCCCGGGGGGCGTCACTGAGCGAGGTGGAGTCCAGGGGGTCGTAGGAGGCGATGACGTCGTGCAGCAGGGCGGTGTCCAGGACGGTGCGGGCCATGGGGCCGGGGGTGTCCAGGGAGGAGGCCATGGCGATGACGCCAAAGCGTGAGACCGTGCCGTAGGTGGGCTTGACCCCCACGGTGCCGGTGACGGCGGCAGGCTGGCGGATGGAGCCACCTGTGTCGGTGCCCACCGCCAGGGGCGCCTCAAAGGCCCCCAGGGCCGCCGCCGAGCCGCCCGAGGAGCCCCCGGGGATCCGCCCCAGGTCCCAGGGGTTGGAGGTCCGCCCGAAGGCCGAGTGCTCGGTGGAGCCGCCCATGGCGAACTCGTCCAGGTTGGTCTTGCCCAGGACCGGCAGGTGGGCGGCACGCAGGTTGGTCACCAGGGTGGCGTCGTAGGGCGGGACCCAGCCAGCGAGGATCCGTGAGGCCGCGGTGGTCACCTGTCCCCTGGTGCAGATGAGGTCCTTGACGGCCACGGGTACCCCGGTGAGCTCACCGGCCGCCCCCTGGCGCCGTACGGCGTCGGCGGCGTCGGCGTCGGCCAGGGCCCTAGAGGCGTCCACGTCCAGGAAGGCGTGCACGGCGTCGTCAACGGCGGACACACGGTCCAGGTGCGCCTGGGTCAGCTCGCGGGAGGAGACCTCGCCGGAGGCGAGGGCAGCGGCCTGCTCGGCGGCGGTGGCGCGCACGAGCGAGGAAAGTGTGGAAGAGGTCATCGGTCCTTCACTCCTCCCCGAGGATCTGGGGCACGAGGAACATGGAGTCCTCGGCTGCCGGGGCACCGGCAAGGAGCTCGTCGACGTCCAGGGTGGGGCCGGGAACGTCCTGGCGGAGCACGTTGGTCAGGGGGACCGGGTGGGAGGTGGCAGGCAGGTCGGGCGTGACCACGCTGGTGACCCGGGCGAAGGACGAGGCGACGGCGTCCAGCTCACCTGCCAGGCGCGTCACCTCCTCCTGGCTCAGCGCCACCCGTGCGAGCGCCGCGACGCGGGCTACCTCGTCGGTGGAGATGGTGGACATGGCGGCAGTGTATCCGCGCCCGGCCCCGCCTCGCCCCTAGGCGGCACCGGAGCCGTAGCGGCACGAGGGTGCCTGGGACCGTGATGCTCCTCCTGCCCCTGGGCGGGTCCGACCAGGCCCCGTATTGCAGGGGCTATGGTGGCTGGCGCCGGGGTAGCCGTGAAGTTCGCGGGGACGGCCCCGTATTGCAGGGGCTACGGACCCGCCCCACACGTAGAGGTCCCGATCGCCAGGACAGCTCCGTACACAGGGGCTGCTCGTCCGGTGCGTGGGTCGCCCGAAGGTGGGCCTCAGGCCGTCCTCGGGGAGGACGCCAGCGCTCCGCGCGGGCGCTGTCCGCGAGCTCGAGCGGTGAGGGCCCGGCGCGGCGCCTGAGCTGTCTCGTCGAGGAGCGCGACCACCACCCCCGAGGACGCCGGGAGAGCAGCAGCACCATCAGACCCGTCCCGGCAGGAAACGACCGGTGCCTGCCGGTAGGCGGCCCCCAGCCAGACCACCAGCCCCGTCCCGGCAGGAAACACCTCTCAGAGGACGCAAGGGGCGCTTACCTACCGTCCTGGAGCACCACGCCGCCCCGTCCCCGACTACTTTTGCCCGATCTCACAGAGAGAATCACCGTGTTCTCCATTGACAACTCAGCGACTCGCCGGTGTGATGGAACCTAAGGCTCGCACGTCGGCGGGCCATTGGATTGTGGACAAGGTTGGGCACGCCGTCCCCTGTACGACGCGCCCACCCGGATCAAGGATCTCCGTGCAGTTCAACGCGCTCACCAGCGCCCCGACCGCTCCAACCGCTGACGAGGCGGGCCCCCAGGACGACGTCGTGACGCCCCCGCCCCCCGCCGCTCCCGAGGTCGTCCCCACCCCCGGCCCCGAGGCGTCCTACCACCCTGCTCCAGCCCCTGCCCGGGACCGGCGTCGTCGCTGGCCGCTGTGGACCGCGGCGGCGGCCCTCCTGCTCCTGGGCACTGCCGCTGTGGGCGGCTACGCCTACGCCTCGCACTACTCCGACCTGGCCCTACCAGGTACCACGGTGGCCGGGACGGACGTGTCGGGCATGAACCGTCAGCAGATCGTCGACCTGGTCAACTCCAAGGCCGACGCCGTGACCGTGAAGGTCTCCGGCGACGCCACCGCCACCGCCTCCCTGACGGATCTCGGCGTCACAGTGGACGCCGAGGCAGTGGCTGACGCCGCCCTGAAGCCCAGTGCCTCCTTCGGCTCCCGCCTGGTCGGCCTGTTCTCCGACCACCCAGTGACGGTGGCTACCACCACCCAGGAGGACACCGCTGCCACCTACGCCAGCTCCCTCATCCCCTCCGACAAGACGGCGGCCCACAACGCCGGGGTGACCCTGGGCGAGGACGACGAGACCTTTGAGGTCAGCCCTGGCTCCGAGGGCGTGAGCATTGACGCCTCCACGTTGCGTACCGCGGCCGAGCAGGCCGCCACCTCCCTGACCTCCACGGACGTGTCCGTCAGCTTCGTCACGGCCCCCCCGAAGGTCTCCGACGCCGACGCCCAGGCGGTCGCGGACAAGGCGAACTCCTGGGTGTCCCAGGACGTGACCATCACCGCCACCACCACGACCGGCTCCGGGGACCAGAAGAAGACCGAGGAGGAGTCCTTCACCGCTGACGCCTCCACCAAGGCCTCCTGGATCACGGTCTCCCAGAGCGGCGACAACCCCCCGACCCTGGGCGTGGACAACGCCAAGGTGACCACGTGGGTGAACGAGCAGGCCGACGAGGTCAATGCCGAGCCGGTCAAGGGCCAGCGCAACGTCAACTCCCGCGGGGAGGTGGTCGCCACCGCCGTGGAGGCCAAGGACGGCACCACCGTGTCCAACTCCGCGGACGTGGCCTCGGCCATTACCAACGCCCTGGGCTCGGGTAAGGCATACACCGGCTCCTTCACCACCAAGACGATCGAGGCCACCTGGGAGGAGCGGAAGATCGCCGACGGCGCGGAGAACCTGGTCTACCCGGCCGCTGTGGGCGAGAAGTGGATCGACATCAACCTCTCGAACAAGACGGTCACCGCCTACGAGGGGGCCACCGTCGTGCGTGGCCCCGTGTCCATCGTGGACGGCGCCCCGGAGACCCCCACGGTGACCGGCACGTACCACATCTACCTTCAGAACGCCACGCAGACCATGCGCGGGCAGAACGCGGACGGCACCCCCTACGAGGCCGAGGGCATCCCCTGGATCAGCTACTTCTACGAGGGCTACGCCCTCCACGGCGCCCCGTCGCGCTCCAGCTTCGGCTTCTCCGGCTCCCACGGCTGCCTCAATATGCCGGTGGGCGAGGCCAAGTGGATCTACGACTGGGCCACGATCGGCACCACCGTGGTCTCCCACTACTGAGAGCCGCCTGTCGTCTGGGCGTGACGGGACCGTGATCGTATATCACGGTCCCGTCACGTTTTTCTCACGGTCTTATCTCGATTGCCGACTGACCTGCCGCTCTGCGCCGGACGCCACATCAGGGGGAGAGTTCTGGTACCAGATCCTGGTCCCTGGCCGTCTCCCCAGTGAATTAGTATGTCTCACGCCCCCTTCCCCACTTCTCTGCAAGGAGCCTGATGCGGCATGGACGACGTTTCCACCCCACTTCTTTGTCCGCAGGACTCGGTCGCCACCCCCGAGGACCCGGTGGCCGAGGCCAGCACACCACAGGACGAGCACCCCGACCAGGCGGAACCACCTGCCCAGGCGGAGCAGCCTGACCAGGCAGAGCCGCCTACCCAGGACAGGCGCCCCGACTCGCCGGAGCAGTCTGACCAGACGGAGCCACCAACCCAGGACGAGCCTGACCCGGCAGAGCAGTCTGACCCGGCAGGGCCACCAGCCCAGACGGAGCGCCCCGACGAGGACGAGCCCGCTCAGACGGAGCAGTCTGACCCGGCAGAGCCGTCCACCCAGGCGGAGCCACCAACCCAGGACGAGCCCGCCCCGTCAGAGCCGCCCACCCAGGACGAGCCTGACCCGTCAGAGCCACCCGCTCAGAACGAGCCCGCCCAGGCGGAGCCACCTGCCCAGGCAGAGCCCGACTCATCGGAGCCGTCCACCCAGACGGAGCGCCCCGACCAGGCGGAGCCACCAACCCAGGACGAGCCCGCCCCGTCAGAGCCACCAACTCAGGACGAGCCTGACCCGGCGGAGCCGCTCACCCAGGCAGAGCCGAAAGCAGGACCAGACCGCCACTCCGGTCTCCTCGGCCTCCTCCGTGCGCCCCGGCGTCGGATCCTGTGGGCCTCGGCGGCCGCCCTGCTCCTGGGGATCGGGGCCGGAGGCTACGCGTACGCGAGCTACTACGCCGACGTCGCCGCCCCGCACACCACGGTGGCCGGGATCGACGTCTCGGGAATGAGCCGTGAGGAGATCGCCACCCTGGTGCGCAGTCGGGCGGAGTCGGTCACCGTCTCCGTGACCGGCGACGTCTCGGCCACGGCGAGCCTGGCCCAGCTGGGTACCACGGTCGACGCCGAGGCCACGGCACAGGCCGCCATCGCCCCGAGCAGCTCGGTCCTCCACCGCCTGACCGCGCTGGTCAGCCCCACGTCGATCGACGTCGTGACCGCCACCGACCCCATGGTCACGGCCGACTACGCCCAGTCCCTGGTGCCCGAGGGCCGTACCAGGGCCCGTAACGCGGACCTGGCCCTGGCCGATGACGGGGAGACCTTCGAGGTGGTCCCCGGCAGCGAGGGCGTCGGACTGGACACCCAGGCCCTCCAGACGGCGGTGGACACCGCGGTCTCCACCCTGTCGGGCACCGAGGTGAGCCTGTCACTGGCGACCGTCACCCCGGAGGTCACCGACGAGATGGCGGCGGCCGTCGCCCGGAGCGCCAACAGCATGGTGGCCCACTCCGTGACCCTCACCGGGCCCGAGGAGGCCTTCTTGACCGCCGACCTGCCCACCAAGGCCTCCTGGGTGGTCACCACCTCCCACCCCCACACCGCCCCCACCTTGTCGGTGAACGTCTCCGAGGTGGAGAGCTGGATCCGTACCAAGGCCGCCTTCCTGAACGTGGACTCGGTCACGGGCAAGCGCTACGTGGACCCTTCCGGGAACGTGGCCGCGGTACCCGTCCAGGCCCAGGACGGGCGCCACGTCTCCAATGCGGAGGCGCTGGCCACCGCCGCGGCGGCGGCCCTGGAGGCCGGTACCGACTACTCCGGCACCCTGGAGACGGCTACCGACACCGCGGCCTGGCAGGACAAGCTCATTGACTACGGCGCCCAGGACCTGGCCTACCCGGCGGCACCCGGGGAGAAGTGGATCGACATCGACCTGTCCAAGGCCACCACGACCGCCTACGAGGGCTCCAGCGTCGTCCACGGCCCGGTACCCATGGTGCCGGGGTCGCCCGACCACCCCACGGTCACCGGCACCTACGCGGTGTACCTCAAGTACGCTGCCCAGGACATGGGCTGCACGCCCGGCTGGCCCTACTGCGCCAGGGGCGTGCCCTGGGTGTCCTACTGGCACGAGTCCTACGCCCTCCACGGCGCCCCCTGGCAGCACACCTTCGGGTGGTCGGGCCCGGGCGGCTCCCACGGGTGCATCAACCTGCCGGTCAGCGAGGCCAAGTGGTTCTACGACTGGGACGAGATCGGGACCCCGGTGGTCTCCCACTACTGATAAGAGGACCCTGTGCCGCAGGCCAAGTACCACCACATCTTCGCCACGCTGCAGGAGCGCATTGAGACGGGGGCCTACCCCTTCCAGTCGCTGCTGCCCAGTGAGAACCAGCTGGCGGCGGAGTTCGGGTGCACCCGCAACACGGTGCGCAAGGCGCTCACGCTCCTGGCTGGTGAGGGCTATATCCAGGCGATGCAGGGGCGCGGGGTCCTGGTGATCCACCGGAGGCGTCAGACCTCCACCTTCCTCATCGGCGGCATTGAGTCCATGCGTGAGGCGGCCCGCCGCAACCACCTGGACCTGGCCACCCACCTCATCTCCCTGGAGCGCACCCGGGTGGACGCCGCGCTCGCCGAGCGCTCCGGTATGGCCTGGGGGGCGGACATTACCGTGGTCAGGCGCCTGCGGCTGCTGGACAACGTGCCCCTCATTGTGGACACCAGCTGCTTCCTGACCATGGTGGTACCGGGTCTGACCCGTCAGGTGGTGGAGTCCTCCATCTACTCCTACCTGGAGGAGGACCTCAAGGTGGTCGTGGCGAGCGCGTCCCGCACGATTATGGTGGAGCGCGCCACGCCTGAGGACCGTCAGTTCATCCACCTGGCGGGTATGGACTGCGTGGCGGTGGTGACCTCCTCGACCTTTGACTCCTCCGGGACCCTCTTTGAGTACACGGTCTCAAGGCACTCCCCCGTGGACTTCTCCTTCCAGGCCACTGCCAAGCGGATGCCGGCAGCACGCAGGCAGAGGTAGTAAGTGGCGGGGCGCGAGCTGGTGCGCACGCCCCGCCACTACCCTCAGGGGACGGTCTGGCTAGTTGGGCTCACGCTTGCCCAGACGCACCTTCTTGACCTCCTTGCCGCCCTCGAGGTCGGACTCGGAGAAGCCGAAGAAGTAGGTGCACAGGAACGCCACCACCAGGGCCGCGAAGGAGGCGATCCAGAAGCCCGTGAAGGAGCTGTCAATACCCTTGGGGTTCACGAACGAGGGGAAGCCCACGAAGGCCCCGGTGAAGCCCCACATATTGACGTTGAACAGGCCGGTGATGAGCCCGCCCACGGCGCCGCCGATAGAGGCGGTCAGGAAGATGCGGCCGTACTTGAGGTTGAGGCCGTACATGGCGGGCTCGGTGACACCGCACATGGCGGAGATGGTGGCCGGCCCGGCCATGCGCTTGATGCGACGGTTGCGGGTCTTGATCCACACCGCCAGGGCGCC
>ERZ773009.1744-NODE-1744-length-14575-cov-46.044559_pt1 | contig 14575 bp, 7 predicted proteins | sample MGYA00580663_ERZ773009 | MGnify/ENA primary metagenome ERZ773009 (study PRJEB29015, sample SAMEA2737969) | human oral metagenome | biome: human oral; feature: human-associated habitat; material: dental | place: China | collected 2026 ... | reverse complement strand
TGTTGATCTGCACGGATTTGAGCGCGCCCTGCATGACGCCGTTGAAGACGTTGGCTGTGCCCAGGGTGATGATCAGCGTGGGGACGGTCAGCCTCGACGTGAAGATGCCGTTGAAGGCCCCGAGAACCGCGCCGAGGGCTGCCGCGATCAGGAAGGGCACGATGACGGACCCGTTCCACCCGCTGTCGACGAGGACCTTCGTCGTCACGTAGACCGCGAGGGAGGCCAGCGCCGGGAATGACACGTCGATGCCACCCGAGACGAGGACGAGGTGCGCGGCGACGGCGAAGAGGCCGGGAACGACCATGGCACCCGCCAGGTCGACGAGGTTGTTCGCCGTGTAGAACTGTCCGGAGCGTACCTGGATGACGAGGGTGAGCGCCACGATGACGAGGAACACCCAGAATTCGTTGGCGCGCAGGACTTTCGTGGTGAGTCGTGGCATTAGTTCTCTCCCCCTTCGGTCGACGAGGCCGGGGCGCCTTCTTCGGACAGGAGGCGGGTCAGCTCGGCCTCGGTGAGGGTGTCGGGGCTGATGGGCTCGCTGAGGTGTCCGGCGCGCATGATGGCGATCGTCGAGCAGTTGGTGAGTACTTCGGCGATGTCGTCGGAGATGATGATGATGGCCATGCCCTGCGCGGCGAGTTCGCGCAGGATGGAGTGGATCGTGAACTTGCTTCCGATGTCGACTCCGACGGTGGGCCCGTTGAGGATGAGGACGGAGGGGTTGGTGGCGAGCCACTTGGCTAGGACGACCTTTTGCTGGTTTCCGCCGGACAGGGTGTTGACGGCGTTGTCTGGGTCGGGGGTGAGAACGCCGAGGCGCTCGACCCACCGTCTCTCCTCGGCACGGATGGCTTCCTTATCGATGAAGCCGAGGTAGTGCGTGAAGGCGTCCATCTCGGCGATCGTGATGTTGTCGCCGATGGAGCGCGACAGGAAGAGCCCCTCGGTCAGGCGGTCCTCGGGAACGTAGGCGATGCCGGCCTTGATGGCGTCGCGCACGCCCCTGAGGCTCACCTGTTGCCCCGAGACGGTCACAGTCCCCGCATCGAGGGGAATCATGCCGAAGAGGGACATGGCCAGCTCGGTGCGCCCCGAACCCAGCAGGCCCGTGATGCCGAGGATCTCCCCGGGGCGCACGCTCAGGGATGCGTTCTCGAAGGCGCCGGCGACTGTGGCTTCGCGGACCTCGAGGACGGCATCGGCGTCGATGAGGCCGGTGCGGTAGGGGGCCTCATCGAAGTCGCGTCCGGTCATGTGGCGGGCGAAGCTGGCGCGGTTGAGGTCCTCCTTGGGGCAGGTGATGACCTTGCGTCCGCTTCTCAGGACGGTGAAGCGCTGGGCGATCTCGAAGACTTCCTCGAGCTTGTGGGAGACGAAGAGGATCGCGATGCCGCGGGATTGCAGGTCGGCGACGATGTCGAAAAGGGCGCGCACTTCCTTCTTCGTCAGGGCGGTGGTGGGCTCGTCCATGATGATGAGCTTGGCGTCACCCATGAGCGCGCGGCTGATGGCGACGAGCTGCTTGTCGGCGACGGAGAGGTTGCCGACAAGTTCGTCGAGGTCGACGGTGAAGCCGATCTTCGCGATTGCTTCGGCGGCGACCTTGCGCATGCGCGAGCGGTTGACCAGGGCGCGGCCGGCGGCGACCTCGCTGCCGAGCGCGATGTTCTCCATGACGGACAGGTTGGGGAAGACGGAGAAGTCCTGGTAGATGACGCGCACGCCCGCGTCGATGGCGGCGGAGGGGGTCAGGTGCGTGTACTCGCGTCCCGCGATGGTGACGCTTCCTTCTTCCGGCGTGTGGACGCCGGAGATGACCTTGATGAGGGTGGATTTACCCGAGCCGTTTTCGCCGGCCAGGCAGTGGATTTCTCCGGGCGCGATCTCCAGGTCGATGTCGACCAGGGCTCGCACGCCGGCAAAGGATTTACTGACGTGTCGTACCGCCAGCACAGGGGTGTCCATGTGGTGTCCTTTCCGATCCGCATCTGCGCCCCTCGGCCCCTCGCGCCCGCGGAGCGCTCGCGGAGGTTTATCTGTGCGCGAGTGGTGGGGCAGGCGCGGGGGCCCGGCCACGGCCTCGTCGATGATGACGAGGCCGTGGCACCCAGGCGGTCGTGTGCGGCGTGTCGGTTAGAAGCCGAGGGAGTCGACGTTGTCCTTGGTGATCTTCAGCCAGCCGTTACCTTCGAGGACCTTGTTGGACCCGGGCGCGAAGTGCATGTTCTCGTATCCTTCGACGCCCAGGTCGACCCCGTCTTCGATCTTTTCGCCCTTGAGGATCTTGGTGGCCAGGGATGCCAAGGCGTAGCCGGCGTCCGCGGGGTCCCACAGGGTCAGGGCGGAGACGGATCCGTCCTTGAGGATCTGGGCGTTGGCGGCGGGCATGCCGGTGCCGGCCGTGAAGACGGATCCCTTCAGGCCGAGTTCATCGATGGCTCGGGCGGTGCCTGGGGCGTCGAAGGAGGAGGTGCCGAGGATGCCCTTGACTTCGGGGTACTTCTTGAGGACCTCCTTGGCGGTCTGGTAGGCGGTTTCCCCGTTGTCTTGGCTTTCGACGCGCGGCTCGGCCTCGAGCAGCGTCATGTTCGGGTACTTCTCTTTCTGGTGGGCCACGGCGCCGTCTGCCCACTCGTTGTGGGAGGCATTGGTGACGTGGCCGACCATGGTCGTGTAGACGCCTTCCTCACCCATTGCCTCGGCGAGGTTGTCCATGATGAACGCGCCGTATTCGCTGTTGTTGAAGGCCTCGATGTCGTACATCGTGTTTCCCTGGGAGGAGGCCTCGTGGGTGACGACGACGATGCCGGCATCCATGGCCTGCTTGAGGACGGGTTCGATGGCACCCGGGTCGACGGGGACCACGCAGATCGCGTCGACGCCCTGGGCGATCAGGTCCTGGATGACCTGGGCCTGCAGTGTGGCGTCGGTTTCGGCCGGGCCCTTCTGGAAGACGTTCATGCCGGTGTCAGCCGCGTACTTTTGCACGCCGGTTTCCATGCGCACGAACCAGGGGTTGGTGGCGTCCTTGGGGACGACGGCGATCGTGTAGTTGCCATCGTCGTGGGTCGCGTTGGAGCTGCCCGTGTTGGTGTTGGCCGAGGATTGGGCGGTTTCTCCGGGAGTGCAGGCTCCGAGGGCGATGGCGCATGCGGAGGCGGCGACGAGGGCTGTGGTTGCGAGGCGGGGCTTCATGGGACTCTCCTGCGTGTATGGTCAACGTCGGTGTTGAGGTTGTGGTTGTGCGGCGGCTCCGCGGGGGTGCGGTGGTGCCTGGCGTGTCCGTCTTCGTTGCTGGACCCACCCTGCGGTGCCGCGTGTGCGGTGCTGCTGCGTGCCGGCTGCTCCCGTCCTTGGGGGCGCGTCGGCGTGCCCCCAATCCTAGGACAAGCGGGTGGTGGCGTTCACTTTCCGGGTCCCTTTGGGACGAGGCCGGGGCGGGTTTTTGGGGTGTGCGTGGGCTGGTTGCGGGCTGATTTGTCAGACGTATGGGCGAGGACGTTAGTCCAGACAAATAGTGTTCGATATGGATCGGCACGAACCGCCTCGTTGCTTGCTGGAGCGGCGCACACTCGTGCGGTGACGTGGATCATAACTGCACATTTGTGCGATTGTGTGCGATGGCCCGGGAGGATGTGCAGGGCGTTGATCGGTACTCAAATAGCAGCCACGCTAAGTGCATCAATTCAGGCCAAGCCTGGGCCACGTTTTCCAAGAGAAAACCCGCTCAGCAACATTCGCCAGCTGTTGGACAACTTCTCATGACGAGCATATAGTTTTAGAAAAATCACCAGCTCTAGTCAGGACCACCATGGGACAGCAACGAGGCACTTTCTACTGGGACGACGATTCCCTGTCGCCGGGTAATCGTAGCGATGGTGGGTGGTCACAGAACCTCTACGATCAGAACGGACACCTCCGAGAACACGGAACGTTCTTCCCAGACCTCGACTCAGACGAGAGCGACTCAACGTATTCTCCGTACGGCGATCCTCCAATGTTTATGTCGAGCGAGGCTAGGTGGGATTCGGAGGATGAAGATAATGAGGCATCTGAAGATGACGCTACCGGTCAGCTTGCAGAGGCTCTGATTCTCCTGATCGGTGCGGCAGCGGTTGCTGGTACCGCATATGCGGCTCCTCGAATCAAACAGTGGGCCTCCAACACGGCCGTCCCGTTCATTAAGAGTTCATTGTCGAAAGTTCGGATGCCGTGGGGGAAGAAACAGGACGAAGAGATCGCTCCTGAAGCAACTGGGCTGACACACTTCCACAACGCGGAGATAAATCCAGGTACAGCTGCTTCTCACACCCCTCTCGGGATTGATGCGAAGCGACAAACGATGTCAAACGCGGAAGCTCAGGCACGTCTTGTCGCCGCTGCTGCCGCACAGCTGTTCGCAGAAGAGCAAACACGCCTCGTCATGCGAGCTGACGTTGTCAACGCGACAGATGTGGACGATCTACGCAGGCAGCTCGCGACCCACCCCCACGACGAGCTAGAGAACATCCTCCAGCACCTCGCGCGCAACCCACGCCTGCTCGAGGACGGGAGCCTGGCCCAGCTGGCTTCCTTCCTCGACCACAACTCCCCCAGGCTCAACCCAACCCAGCAGCAACGCGCACCCCTCCCCCACAGCGAAGCGTAGCGCCGACTTCCCCTTCGGTCACCGGCGCGCTTGCGTTGGACAGGTCGGGAACACGCCAATCACTACCTCGCCACTCGCATGTGGGAGGCAGCTCGGCCTGACGACCATCTATGCGTCCGCGGGATCTTCCCTGCTGACGTTGATCGTGATCTCCTTCGTCCGCCGCAGGTGTGGCAATGTAATACGCGGATCGAAGGGCGACGACCAGGAGAAGTTCTCGTAAACGTCCAACCCGCGACCAAGATCGATCACCCCACAACCCGGGCAGCCAGCACAGCGATCTCAGGACTCTATGTCGAACACCAGACCACACTCACGCCGAGCGATGTAAACCAGACGGAAACCCTCCAAGCCAACGAGCAGATCACACCGATCACAAAGACCAAGCAACACAGAGCAGCAGCAGGCAGGGTGAGACACCGCCCAAGGTCCTAGAAGACAGCGAGGGTAGAAGTCCGCTCATCACCAAGGACCTCGACCTCTACCCACAACCCCCGACCAACACCCACTCACCCACACTCAACTCTGAAGAGCTAGGAAACCGGAATGGCCGAAGCCGGAGAGCCTTGGCCCTGCATTCTGAACCTACCTGACCGTGCTGGCCCACTCGCGTCAAATTGTGTGCGTGAGCGTCAAAAAGTTCCGGACCGGCAACGTGTCCGGTTCTGGGTTTGGATCTTGCAGAAGACTGGCCACGTTGGCTCGTGGAGAAGCCGTGTTCTGTTCACGGCTCTTTATCGACCAGTAATGGGGATTCGATCTCTGCTTGATTGAGAACGTCCGTGACGACGTCATAGCGGGCACGAGCGATTTCTTCCTCGTCCTCCGCGTTTTCAATGACGGACATGACGGTACTGATCTGATCAATAACGTGAGGGCGTTCAGGCACGAGATAACCAAAGTGGGGCTCTGCCTCGAGGATCTTGATTGGTGCGCTGCGGTAGGGAACGAGTTCCGCGTAGACGTTGAGCCGGGTAGCTGAATGCGTTCGAGCATGGTCAGCGGCGAGGTTGAATGCTTCAGCGAGTGCGTGTTCCAGATCGAGTCGCCTGCAATGCTCAGGTGTGTCCGGCCAGGTAGGCGGAACGGGCTGCCGATCAGCTACACCGCTTAGCTGGATGACAGCCACAGTGCGGCCATCATCGTAAAGATGAGCCTCGGAATGAAGATTCAAAAAAGGCCGCAAGTATCGCCATATTTCGCGGCGATACCCCCAACTCCGGACTGGTTCGACAAGGGGATCAGAGAGGAACCACATTGCGTTTGAGGAGTCTCTACTGCCTTCGCGAAGAATGTCAGGATTCGGAGCAATATGGATCAAGCCGCTTGACTTTTCGACCGTTGCTTCCTTGGCGATTGACCAGACAGCCAGAGCCACACCATCCATCTTTCGGCCGATCAATCGTGCCGATTCTGCGGTGTCGAAGACAATGTCGGTGTCAGCCGAGTGTCCTGTGATGAGTTCCTGGTAGCGGTCGCGAATTTCGTGAACGCTCAAGAAGTGAGTTTTCGAATTCAGGCGAATAGGCACGCTCGTGGCTTTCTCATCGTCGCCCTTGGCAAACCGCAAGTGGTACAGCGTCCTATCCGAGCCAGGAGTCGAGACAACGACAACAGCATCTCCAGTGCCGCCAGCCTCAGCGTATGCGTCCGGTACTGGAATTACCCGTATGTCAGCACGCAGAACAGGCTGAATGTAGGCGGTGAGGACATCCTGCAGTTCTGTTTGAGTGTGTGTTCTGAGGCTAAGTTTGTTGATGCCGGTGGCGCGGTCATTCTTTTCCATAACACCGAAGACGAGGCATCCTCCGCCACTGTTCGCCATCGCGCACACGTCCTTGGCGAACTCTCGCCTCTTCTCCTCCCGTTTATCCTTATCGGCAGGTGCAGCGTCACTTGCGACTTGAAGTATTTGTTTGAAGTCGAGGTCCTCGGTTTCAGCCACCCGCCGCTGAACTAGGCGCGCGACGTCGTCAAAGTCGATGGCTTTAGAGTATGGCAACCCCAGTTCACGATGGATGGCTTTGTCTGTCATGACTGGCCATCACCTCGGAGATTCTGGTAAATGTCACGGCTGAAGAGACCCATAAGTTGCTTCTTGACATCGTCGTTGTTGAGGAGATGCGAGAAGAACTCTTGGTTCTGGCCAAGGCCAGCCAGGAGGGCGTCATCGATGGCCGAATAGTAGCTAAACTCGAAGTCGGACTCGGTATTGTTGCAAGCGCTGGTCTTGAGGGCTTCAGATTTGAGGAGCAGGTCCCTGATTTGCAGCAGGGCCTTGACGGCGACGTCCTGGTCGAAGTTCTGCCCCGTGCGTGCGTTGATATCAGCGAGGATCTTGGACAGTTCTTGTTCCTCATCCTCACTCATGCCAAGGCCCCCAGCAAGGGGAAGGCTCACTACAGGCTTTGCGACCAAGTTTGGTGTGGCGTGCTCGCCGCTCTTCTTCTGTACGAAGTTGCTGGCCTGGATCTTCCCCTTCAAGTCGAAGCCGCTACCGGGGTGCTTGACGGCGAAGAAACGCAGCAGATAGGTGATGAAGTTGTACTTGCGATGTAGGTCGGTGTCCTCGAACGAGGTGGCTTGAATGAGGAACTCGTAGAAGCGGACGAAGGACTTCATCAAGCCCTGGATCTCGAGTTGCTCCTCAATTGCGAGCCGCTCAATGGCCACCTTTGCTCGCTGCAGGTAGTAGATGACACGCTGCTGCATCTTGGCAGTTGTGCTACCGGAATAGATGAGATCGTTAGCTTTCTCCACATCGTCAGGGTCAAGGATGAGGTAGCCATCGATCTTGGCTTCGAGCTCGTAGATGCCGTCGGAGGTGACGGTGTTTGACAGCATCGTGGTGGTGTAATACGGGGCAAAAGAGTTCTTGATGGCCTCGTAGTCGTTGACGAAGTCGAGCACAAAGGTGCGCTTGTCATAGGGTGGGCAGATCCGGTTCAAACGAGACAGGGTCTGCACTGCTGATACGCCGCGTAGCGTCTTGAGCACGTACATCGCGCACAGCTTGGGCTGATCGAAGCCGGTCTGGTACTTGTTGGCCACCAGCAGGACCCGGTAGTAGTCCTTATCAAATTCGCTGGTCAGGCGTCCTTCAGGGAAGCCATTCATTCCGGCTTCGGTGTACTCCGTCTTGTCTCCCTCGAGGGTGACTTTGCCGGAGAAGGCGACGAGGGCGTGAATGTCTTGGTATCCCTTGCGGGTTACGTAGTCTTCGAGGGCTTGCCGGTACTTCACGGCTTCCTGGCGAGACCCGGTGATCACCATGGCCTTCGCTGTGCCTCCGAGCTCCCTGGCGACGGTGGTGCGGAAGTGTTCGATGATGACTTCGATGCGCTGCTGGATGTTGGTCTCGTGCAGTGCCACGAATCGTGCGATCTGCCGCTTGGCATCATTGGTCTTGCAGCGTGGGTCTTCTTCGATGGCCTTGTTCAGGCGGTAGAAGGTGTCGTAGGTGGTGTAGTTCGTCAGCACGTCCAGGATGAAGCCTTCTTCGATGGCCTGCTTCATGGAGTAGACATCGAAGGCCTCCCACAGGCCCTTAGGCGTCTGGGTGCCAAACAGTTGCAGGGTTGTGGGTTTGGGGGTGGCGGTGAAGGCGAAGATGGAGACGTTGTCTTGCTTGCCGTTCTTGCGGATCTCATCCGCGAGCATGTCCTCAACATCCACTTCACCCGTATCACCCGATCCCAAGGTCTGGGTGATAGCGGACATGTCTTTGCCGGAGGTGGACGAGTGGGCCTCGTCGATGATAACGGCAAAGCGCTTGTCTTTTAGCCCGCTGACGGTGTCGACGATGTAGGGGAACTTCTGGATCGTGGTGGCCACGATCTTCGTGTTACCCATCAGTGCTTTGGCAAGGTCTGCCGAGGTGGCCTTGTCACCCATTACCTGGATGAGGCCAGACTTGTGCTCCAGCCCCATCACGGCCTTCTGTAACTGCCGGTCGACAACGACACGGTCGGTCACGATGATGACGTTGTTGAAGATGACCTCATCGGTCGCGTCATGCTGCGAAGCAAGACGGTGAGCCAGCCAAGCAATCGAGTTTGTCTTGCCCGAACCTGCCGAGTGCTGGATCAGGTAGTTGCGGGTCGAGCCGTTGTCCACAACGTCAGCAAGAATGCGACGGACGGCGCGCAACTGGTGGTAGCGGGGGAAGATAATCGCTTCGCTGCGCCTCTTCCTCCCGGTCGCCTCATCCGCACTCTCCTTGGTCTCGATGAAGATGAACTTGGAGATCAGCTCGATAAGGGAGTCGGGTGCCAGGATCTCCTTCCACATGTAAGAGACCGCATACTCATCCTTGCTGGGTGGGTTGCCTTTGCCTGCGTAGACACCTTCGCCGCTGCCCATGTTGAAAGGCAGGAAGAAGGTCTTCTCCTCATCGAGTTTGGTGGTCATGTAGACCTCGTTGAGGTCCATCGCGAAATTGACCAGGGTCCCAGCCTTGAACAAGAAGAGACGGCTCTTGGGGTCACGCTCCTTGCGGTACTGCCACATCGCGTCCTCAACGGACTGCCCAGACACGTTGCACTTGAGCTCAAAACTGATAATCGGCAGACCATTGAGGCAGATGACCAGGTCAATCCGTTCTTTCTCTTCATCAGTCGTCCACACCTCCTGAACGACCGTGAAGCGATTCGCCCGGTACTTCCCGGACAACTCGGTATTGAAGCTCGTTGCGGGCTTCGGGTACATCAAGGTCAGCGTGCGATTAGACAGCTCAATGCCCCGCTTGAGAACCGAGAGCAGACTGCCGCCACGCTTGGTCGCTTCATTGTTGATCGCCCCAAGGATGGTTTCCTGAAGATCCTGCTTGTAGATCTTCGAAAGCGCCTGAATCGTGTCCTTCTGCGTCTCGGAGAGGAACTCCATCAGGATGCTGGCATCAATCATGTACCGGCGATCAAAATCAGAATCGTCACGCTCACGGTAACGATGGCGCGTCTCGAGCTCTCCAACAATGAACTTTTGATAGTCCCGCTCAGTGAGAATTGTCCTCATCGCGTCGGCACCTCCCGCTTGCCCGTCACCATCTCGTAGACCAATGATTTCTTGTAGTTTGAGAGAAGATCGAGTTGCCGGAGCTTTGTCGCAATAACTGAATCAATCTCGCATGTTTTTTCGTCAAGGAATCCTGCGATTTCTGACTGCTCTTCGATAGGAGGCACGGGGATATATGTTGCACCAAAGTCAGAGAATGCGATATTCCTGCCATCTCGGAGAGACATGGTGTATGAATTCATCTTCGCGATAAAGGATGAGTCCTTGAACAGATACCTATAGTAGCCGGAGTCGATCTCGCAAGTAGCATAAAAAACCTGATACGCGGGAGAAACGACACCTTCGTATTCAGAGTATTCGAAACCGCCCTGAAAACTCCGCAGGCTAATGCAAAAATCTCCAACATGTATGGTCTTGAGTGCCTCAAGATTTGCGTCTTCGCTCAGCTTTACAGCGGTCGCGCCCGTTCGTTGCTCATAAAGAGCTTGAGGGATGACGCCATATTTCTGGGTCGGAGATAGAAGCTCAAGATTGCGAGAATTACCCCTCGTTGATCGTTGGGTAAACATGTACTTCGCCCGAACTACTTTCCAATGTGCGGGCTTGTGCCTGATCCAACCAACGCCTGGATCGACTAGCTCTGCACTTTTGTCAAGGCCACCATAGAGCGCTTCCGCAATCAAAGATCGCTTGTAGGCTTCCAGTGCATCAATCTGCGCTCGGATCGAATCTCTCAGTTCCTCGATTCGTTCAGTTTCACGGTCGAGATATTGTGCAATACTGTCTTGCACTTCGGGTGGTGGGAATGGGATTGGAACTTGGACAAAGTTCGCCCACCTCATCGCCTGACCATCGCGCACCAAATTTGATGTGCTCCGCAGTTCATTGATGTATCCATCGCACTTAAAAACCCAGCGATAATAGCGTGCTGAGTGGATCTGCGGTCCTGGAATCAGCATTACGTAAGCAGAGCTTGTGCAACCCTTAATTTCACTCAGTTCTAATCCGCCCTGAAAGCTGCGCATGTGAATAACAAAATCACCGGGGTAAACCGCCTTGAGAATGCTGAAGTCCTTCTCAACAACTACTACGTGGCTGCCAGTCTTCTTGATGTACTCGGACTGTGGAATGACCCCATACTGTTGGGAGGCAGTCATCTGTTCCATACCCGGCTTTGCACGATCGCCCCGAACACTAAATGCGAAGCGAGGAGTGTCAATCCGCCACCCTGATGGAACCTCGGCGATCCAGTGAGACCTAACTGTTTTCACAACTGGCCTCCAAAGAGAGAAGCGATGGAGACAGAGATTTCTTGTTCCAGGCGCATAAACTCTTGCGCATGTATTTCCGCCGAAACAGGCGTCTCGTAGGAATAGAAATATCTCGTGAATGGTATTTCTGCGCCGGTCTTCACTACTGGCTTTTTCTTGGAGAGATCCTCTTCAAAGAATGCCTTCGCGTCTGGTAGGTAGGGAAGAACTTCGCGCTGCATGTATTCGGTGATGTCTTCCTCGGCGGGGACTCGTTCCACGTCCTTTGTTGCGGTGTCGTAGATAGTGTTGCCCTTGCGGTCGCGTTGAATCTCGGCAGACTTGTCCATGAGCGAGAGGCCGTCGGCAATCTTGGCGTGGAGTTTGCTGTCCACGGCTGTCTGCCCGAGCAGGCTTTGTAGGTGAGCGTTAAAGGGCTTCGGAGCAAGCCATACTTGGTCAGTGATTGCTGCCCGGAGGGCATTGATGATGGCGGTGTAGAGCGGTTCGCCCCGGCGGTGCTTAGCAAGGTCCCGCTCTTCCTTCGCGGTTAGTTCTTCCTTCTGCTCTAATTCCGTCACTTTCGCTGGATTGAACAGTGAGTTGAGGTTCCCGCTGTTGATAAGGTTCTCAATGCGTTCCTTGCTGATAGCGTATGATCGCTGCAGCGGCTGCATGACGGTGTATTCGCGGTAGATGAACTCTTCGTTCGGGTAGATCTGGCACAGATCGTTCTCCGCGAAGTCCGCGTATAGGCGCGTGATCTGCTCCCGGTCATCTGGGGAAATCTCGTTCTTCTTGTTTCCCAGGCCCTTACGGAGTTTGTGGAAGACTTGGCTGGCATCGATGAGCTGTACTTTGCCCTTGCGCTCTGCGCGCTTGTTCTTGGACAGTACCCAAATATAGGTGGCGATCCCGGTGTTGTAGAACAGGTCCACCGGCAGGGCAATGATCGCCTCAATGAGGTCCTGTTCTAGCAGCCAGCGGCGGATCTGACTCTCACCGGAGGCTACTCCTCCGGTGTAGAGAGGACTGCCGTTCTCGATGATGGCGGCCCGGCCATGTTCGGGATCCATCTTGTCTACGGCTGACTGCAGGAAGAGCATCTGCATGTCTCCCGCACCGGGCGTCCCGGCTCCCCAACGGCCGGAGAAACCCTTCTGGTGTTCAGCGATGACAGCTTCCTCAACGCCTTCTGCGGCGTCTTTGCCCCCCCATGCCTGGCCGAAGGGCGGGTTTTCAATCACGAACCGCATCTTGATGTCGGTGAAGCAGTCCGCAAGCATTGTGTCTTGGAAGCGGATGTTGTCTGCATCCTGTTCCTTAATCAGCATCTCGGCAAGACACATGGCGTAGGACTCAGGGTTGTTCTCCTGGCCGAACAATCGGATGTCCGCCGTCGGGTTGAAGCGATGTATGTAGTTGAAAGCCGTGGAGAGCATGCCACCCGTACCGCATGCCTGATCCAGGATGGTGATGACCTTACCGTCGTCAAAGATGTCGTCGCATCCCTCAGCCAGCAGGATTGACACCATGAGCTTGATGATGTCTCTGCCGGTGTAGTGCTCACCGGCCTCGGCGTTTTCGGAGAATTTCCGGATGAGTTCTTCGAAGATGTAGCCCATCTTGATCGAATCGATGGTGCGCGGGTCTAGATCCAGTTCGGAGAAGGCTTTCACCACGCCGTAAAGGCGGTTGCCCTTGTCCATCTTGTCGATCTGCTTGGCGAAGTCCAGGCCTTTCTCCACAGACATGAGCAGGTCGTTGACGTTGGGTGAGAATCCCTCGATGTAGGCCTTGAAGTTGGCTGCAATGTTGTCCGGGTCGTCCAGTAGGCGCTCAAGGGTGAAGCGTGAGGTGTTGTAGAAAGAGAACCCAGCAATCCGGCACATGGCCTTGTACGGGTAGCTGGGCATCTTCTCGCGCTGGGCAACTACCTGGTCTTTGGTGGGTGCCAGCGCGCACTCGAAGCGGCGAATAATCGTCATCGGGATGATGACGTCCTTGTATTTGTCCGAGCTGTAGGGGCCACGTAGTTTGTTCGCGATTGACCAGATGAAACTAACTTCGTTGGCTACGCTCACCGGCGCGTCATCCCACATCGGATCAACGGCAGCCTCGCGATTCAAAATCTGATCGTTCATTCCATCTTTTCCTTGTTTATTCCAACAGTTTCGATATGTTTATGCGGTTAGGAACTGTGTGCTGACGTCGCTGATTGAACGGCGTCTATGAGTCCGCATGTCTTCGTGTTGGACTGAAGAGGCCAAGCACAGTCATCGGGCGTTCGTTGTCGTGAACTCGCGAGGTAGTTATCACGCATTGGCTCTACTCCTGGCCAGTTAGGCCGCAGGCCTAGGAGTGGCCGTCGGCGTGGATGCTGTTGGGGTTGTTGCGCTAGCACGCAGATCCTGCATCTCAAATTAGCATCACAAAGCCAGCGCTGATTGCGGGAGCGCCGTCGAGCTCCTAGATCCTAGCTCCAGTCCAGGTGGAGAGGGGCGTTGTTCGGCCTTGCTATCCTCCGCATCGTTCCAGTCCTCGGGATTCCCGTGGATGCCAGCGTGGATAGCCAGTCGGGAAGCATTGGCTCCACCACTGAGGAGCGCTAGCCCGCACCAGGTGCTGTAGGTGCAGCGCGGTGCGGGGCTTGTGGGCTTTGCGCGGGCGCACGCGCAGTCCTTCGGCGCGCCACAAGCGCCGGAACGTATCACGCCCCACGACAATGCCCTCACTCTTGGCCCGCGCCCAGGCACGTTTATAGCCCCACCGTAGATGCGTGGCGGCACAATCGTTCATCCACTGGCGCACAGGCCCATAATCACGCAGCGTATTCGCCCCGCCCGCCGCGCGAGCCCGGCAATACGCTGACCGGGACAGCCCGGCGACGCGGCATGCAAGACGCTGAGAAACCCCCTGGCCGATCAGGTGGTTCACAGCGTCGTGCCTGCGCGCCGGGCTTAGAAGTTTCCCTCTGCCAACACGCGCAGCGCTGCCTTTTCCGACTCTGCTTGTCCCAACAACTGTTTCAAGCGCGCGTCTTGCTAACGAAACTCACGCAATTCCTCGGCCTCACCACGATTCATCGACCCATAACGCTGGCGCTACCGACACAACGTCGCCTCGCTGATACCCAGCGCGCGGCAGGCCTGGGCCGTACTCATGCCCTCACCTCGCAACGCCTCAGCCTTCTCCAGCTTCACGACAATCTGCTCAGGCGTGTGCCTCGAAAACTACCTCATGGTCATCCATTCTGCCCGGCCACAAGCAGCCGGGACTACTCAGAACAACCCTCTCACAACAAACGCTATGAAAACCCAGACCCCTCCATTCCCGACCTGCATCCATCCGAACCTATCCTTTGTTGCGTCGCAGGGCGAACCCACCAAAATAGGTCCGCTCATGACAGATGCACTTCCCGATCTGCATCTCGTCGGGGACTCGCAAACATTCCTCCTCTACACCTGGGACCCCCTCTCCCCCACCTCCGGGAGCGAGCCAGACCTGTTCGCCGACCTGACGACCTCCTCGGAGAGCAGCTCGGATGGGGCGGCTCCGGCCTCGTCCCTGGATTTCTCGCGGCCGATCGGCGACCAGATCCCGGTGATCCTGGACGGCTACCGCCGCGTCGATAACGTCACGGACGCGACGCTGGCCT
>ERZ773009.1740-NODE-1740-length-14586-cov-18.250843_pt1 | contig 14586 bp, 14 predicted proteins | sample MGYA00580663_ERZ773009 | MGnify/ENA primary metagenome ERZ773009 (study PRJEB29015, sample SAMEA2737969) | human oral metagenome | biome: human oral; feature: human-associated habitat; material: dental | place: China | collected 2026 ... | reverse complement strand
GACTGTGAAGTCAGACCGTTTCTTCAACATTAAATTCTAGAAGCGAAGTCTGGCGTCCGAACCATTTATGCCTCACTTTGATATAAATTATATCATATCTAAGCACGGAAGGGAATTGAACAATTCCCTTCCGTGCTTTCATTTATAATACAAATGTTATATACCTTATTGTAACATAGTGACTTATCTCACCGACAAAATATATTGTCAATTGGTATATTTATTTCATCTTCCTACTGGGCTGACGGATACGTAGAATTGACTACATGCACAGTAGCACACATCGTGTGATAGCCGACCGTCTGGGCAAGCTTTTGTTCAGATGGTCTTTTTTATTGCCATCTCATAGCAAATGCTTCTTTATCAATTTTTGATAATCTCACGTATATGAAAGGAGTTTTTTTATGAGAAATCGTTGGCTTATCGCACTTGCAGCTATTGGACTGCACATATCCATCGGTAGCGTGTATGCATGGAGCGTGCTCACGCGCCCTATCATGGTAGATATGGGATTTACCTTATCACAAACAACCTGGACATTTTCACTAGCCATTCTAATGCTTGGTCTATCTGCAGGTTTTCTTGGATCCTTTGCAGAGAAGATTGGTCCTAAAAAAAGCGGTCTCCTCGCCATGTTATTTTGGGTAGTGGGTCTATTCGGTACAGCCTATGCACTTAGCATCCATAGCCTGACCTTACTATATCTATTCTACGGTATCATTGGCGGTATTGGACTAGGCATCGGCTATATAACACCAGTTTCTACGCTCGTAAAATACTTTCCAAATCGTCCTGGATTTGCTACCGGATTAGCTATTATGGGATTCGGATTTGCCGCCCTTATTGCAGGTCCTCTTATGCAGTACCTTGTGGCTCATGTGGGCTTAGTAAATAATTTCATTATCCTTGGTATCATCTATCTTATAGTTATGAGTGCTTCTTCCCTTTATTTGAAAGCACCTACGCAAAAAGAACCGACACGCTCTAATCAAGATAAATCTACCATGTACGTACATAATCACGGTATGCTAGCTAATGATGCTATGAAAACGTGGCAATTCAGTGCTCTATGGTGGGTCTTCTTTGTTAATATTACCTGCGGTATTGGGCTCCTATCTCTAGCATCCCCAATGGCACAAGAAACCATTGGCATGACACCAGCAGCTGCGGCCTCTCTAGTCGGTATTATTGGCATTTTCAATGGTGGTGGTCGCATTGTATGGTCCACTATCTCTGATTTCCTTGGACGAGCACAAACTTATATATTATTCTTTATCATGGAAATCATTGCCTTCTATTTACTGTCCCAAACCAATAGTACATTAACATTCCAGATTTTAATACTCCTCATTATCACCTGTTACGGTGGAGGCTTCTCTTGTATGCCGGCATATCTTGCAGACCTTTATGGTATACGCCAACTCTCTACCATTCACGGCCGTATCCTAACAGCTTGGGGCTTAGCAGGCATCGCTGGTCCCATGATTGTATCGTACTTTCACGAAGCAGGATATGGGTATTCCATGGCTTTAGTGTGCTTTGCAGTTTTATTTATATTAAATACAATAATTGCTATAATCTTAAAAGTATACGGCAAGCGAGAGCTACATAACTGATACTTAATTCTAGTAATATAAAAATTGTAAGTAAATTGTCACGACCAAAATCCCCCGCACTAATTACAAATCGAAAGAGGTTCCTATTGGTCACCGGGGTGACTATTAGGAACCTCTAATCTATTTACTTTTGTTATTAACAGGACTATATTGAGCTTGAGGCCTCTAAATGGGTCCAGTCTTTGCTAATCAACTCGAGGATTGGCGGTGTTCAATATGAGTACATACAAAGTGTTATCTTTAATGATTTCCTTTGGCATACTTGTAGCGACTATTATCATGGCAGCAAAGTGATTGACCTCTAACTAAAAGCTAGCTTTCTAATCGTGGCATGAAAAAAGGCCCGACAAAGAAGTCAGACCGTTTCTTCAAATACTATTTCGAGAAGCGAGAGCTGGCGTCGAAACCATTTATGCCTCACTTTGATATAAATTATATCATATCTAAACAGGGAAAGAAATCGTATTATTTCTTTCCCTGTTATCATTGTGCGCCAAATAGGCATATATATGTTTATTAGGCTCTACTATTTTATTACTTATTGCAATTCAAGATAAGCTAAGACTTTAATCTTAGATTAAATAAGTCAATATCTCTATTATACATATCTCCAGTATTTAACAACTTTACATCTAACAACATATTTTTTAGTTGCTCCAAAGTATAATAGCCATTTACTCGATATGAAACAATATGACGATATTCATAGTCTTTATCGCGTGTTATAAATTCTAATCTACCCTCTCCATTAGATAATTCATAATCCAATAATAACCCCGGAATACCATCAAACCAGACGAAGCTTTTACTTATCCGAGACAATCTAATCTCTTTATTTAAGGTATGACCATATAAAGAATTAATATACTCAATATGGGTCTCAAAGTTATATGGATCATCTGGTTTGGCATTCAATAAAAAATGCTGTTGCTTATCATGTAGTGGAATCATCTGAAGAACTTGATTTACTCCATGTGGTCCTTTATGCGTTACAGTATAAGATTTAGATCCATATATACTGTCCTTATCTGTCGATTCTGTACGAATTGAACCATTTAGTATCCGATACTGTAAATTCTTCGACATCTTAATAGTAGAAAATTCGTTAAGTCTATTCAAGGAACGTACCGAAGGCAATACATAATTGGCAAGAATTCTATTGGCTTTTATATTACGTTCTGACTCTGATTCAGATCCTGCAACATACATACCAATACTATGACTAGTATTAGGATTATCTTTGCTTGTAAAAGTAATGCCTACTATAGTACCTTGATTTGATTTATCCAAATTAGTAACGTTTAGATTCCAATATTTTGTATTATCTAATTTTTTATAAATAAATGTTCTTTCAGAACCACCTTTTTCAACAACATTATAATCTCTAGCGACATATGTACTGCCAGTAAGACCTTCTAAGGTATAGTTACGTTCACTATTTTGAATCTTAAATATACTTGAAAATGGAACTGTGAGCTGTGTCCCACTATTTTCTGTATGTTCTATTATTTCTGTTTGTCCATCTATTGGCGTCATAAACTGCTTAAAATCATGGCGTAACGTTTTCTCTAATTCAGCATCATCAGATATCTTACGCCATTCTTTTAATTTTTCAAAAGTACCATCAGCTTTAATTTGATTAATCATAGCCTGTGTACTAGCAATTTGCTCCAATGCGATCTTAGGACTAAGATATACATAATCTTTATACTCATCTTCAAGTATTTTGGAGTTTGCACCAGGTAGGTCTACCTCTATAGCATGACAAGATACACAAATTGAACTCAATACAATAGCACTTAATAATAAACGTTTTAACATATACATCTCTCCATAAAATAGTAATTTTAACTGTATTGTAACATAATAAGAACACAATTATGAATACGATTACAAAACGAAAAAGGTTCCTATTGGTCACCTAGGTGACTATTAGGAACCTCTAATCTATTTACTTTTATAATTGACGGCACTACATTGAACTTGAGGCCTCTAAATGGGTCCAGCCTTTGCTAATCAACTCGAGGATTGGCGGTGAGAGAACGCATGAAAAAAGGCCCGACATAGAAGTCAGACCGTTTCTTCAATTTTAAAAATTCAGAAGCGAAGTCTGGCGTCCAAACCATTTATGCCTCACTTTGATATAAATTATATCATATCTAAACAGGGAAAGAAACCGAAGGATTTCTTTACCTGTTTTATTGTTATAACTTAAAAATTTTCCCAATCATAAGCTTCAATATTTTTTCTTAGCTTACAATCAATATCTCGTACAAAATTTATAAACGGTTGTCCTTTATTTTCATCCCAAGAAACTAACACTGGCTCAATACCAATATGAATTAAAGTATTTTCATAATAGTTGCCATGTTGAGGTCTAGTGACACATTGATTATAAGCACGATTTAATGTCTCCAATTCATTCGAAATGGTTTCATCAATCATAGTATTAAGCTTAGCATATACCTTTTTACGTAATGCCTTCCCAGCTTCACTTGAGTCATTATTATAATATCGCAGTGATAGATATAAACCTTTTGAATCATGATCTACGCGCCAGAACATCCAAGGCTTAAAGCTAGTTGGAGGACTAGACCATATAGCATCTGATTCTGGTCGACTCCAAAAACGACGATTAGTCCACGGACTGCCTCCCTGATTTGTACCAGTACTATATTGATTAGGATATGTACTCATATCTTTCCATAGCCAGGAACCATCTATATTTTCGTTATCAAATAGAACCTGTAAAAAGCCATGCTGTGTAATACGTTCCCACTTAATATAATGACACTCTTCATCATCATATTTTCCATCAATCTTAGAAACAACTTGATACCAATCTAGTTGTTTTTTTAAGTGCTCACAATATCCTCTTAAAATATCACTTTCACAGTCATGATAATGCTTTAAGATATCATAAAACATAGGACCAGTTAAATAGTTATCTACTGAATCACTATGGGCTACCTGCCAATCATAATCAAAGTAGTACCCTGTCTTAAAATAGACTGTATGAATATGATAATTTGCTATATCAGCATGCTCTATATTAAGGTTTACTGACTTAAAAGCTTTTTCTAATTTATTATAAGCATTCCAAGGTTTCTTATTATCAAAAACCGTCTTAAGTGAGCCTCTATAAAAACTAATTTGATTATCATGTTCACTAGTATTAGTTTTATCTTCTATGATAATAGCTAACTTATATTGAGGAATTATAGCTAATACATCAATATTTAACACTTGCTGAACTAAAATAATTTTATCTATTGAATTGATATCGACATTTAGTAATTGATTTTTTTCTGACAAGTTATCTATTAACTTAGCTAGCAAATCTAAACCAAGTTGACGATATTTATGGGTAGTTACATTATCGGATTCATTAATCCAATTAAGACACCAGCAAATAAATGCATCTTGAGATAATTCACCTGTAGCAAAAGAAAATATATTATTCATAATAACCTCTAACAATTATAGCCAAAGACCTTTAAAATCTTTGGCTATAATTGTTACTAAAAAAAATTAAAATGGATTTTTAACAGCTAACAAACTATCAACATATGTACTTAATATAGTATCATCTATATCTTTTACAATTTCTTTTATAGTTTCTACGATAGTCGGAATCATATAAGAATCAGCAAATTCTAACCCATTTAAAGAATCAAAATCAAAGAAGATATCCTAGGCACTATCAAACATAGAATTATCATTTAAGAGTGTAGATAGTTCCTTTAACAACGTATCTACAGTAAAAGGTGTAAAGCTTAAATATCCATTAATATCAGATATATTTAATGACAAATCTTCATCATCAATTGCATCTTCTATATGTTGAATCATATTAACTAAGCATTCTTCAATTCGTTTAATATCGCCTACTGACTTATTGATTTCTAAAGCTTCATATCGATATCTAAGTTGTAAGAATAATTTTGTAGCGTATACACTTTCTTGCATATACTCACTTCCAAAAATCTCTATTAAAGATTCCATATCTAAATTATCAATACAATCTAATTCAAATGCGATATCATCACAAACATCATCTAGTTTTGTTACTGCATATTCATTATATTGCATTAATTTATAAGCCTTTACATATAGACGTAGTTCCTCTAAAGCATCAAATTCATCGGAGTTGCAGCATACATAATCTGCTCGATTAAGCAATTTTTGAGATGTAATATATTTAGAAAATGCATCCTCACCATCATATATAAATAATTTAGAATCTTGAACAACTTTTGAACCACTAATATCATCAACTTCTAAACTATTTATTACAACTTGATCTGGCAACTTCAAATATTCAGAAACATCTCTAGCTTGATCATATTCACCGTAGTTAATATATATTTTAACGGCTAATTTAGCATAAAATTCACTATCAATTAGATTGGCAGTGTAATATATTTTGTGTAAACTGTTCTCAAACAATTGAAAAGAGAACCAATCTTCTTTATGATTAAGTTACCAACAAAAATCGCAGAAAGAAGGTTGATTCTCCATGTTTAATGGTAACATAATCTCAGTTGATACTCCAGATAATCATTCAATTTTTATGGATTTATTTCGTAATGAACTCGAAACGATGTTAAATAGGCTATTACTAGCTGAATTAACTGAGTTTTTATCCTATGATAAATACGATGTTAGTGGCTATAATACGGATAATTCTCGGAATGGTTATTACGAGCGTTCGTTAAATACTATTTTCGGTAATATTACCATTAAAATACCTCGCGATCGATTGGGTCAATTTCAAAACAATTTGCTTACACCGTACAATCGGAATTTTGGTAATCTTGAAGAAATGATTATACAGTTATATCAAAAAGGTATTACCACACGTGAAATAGCTGATATTATTGAGAAAATGTATGGTTGCTATTATTCGCCACAAACTATTTCTAATATGACTTAAGTTGTTGCAGAAGAAGTGAATGCGTTTCATAATCGACCATTACCTTCACAGTTTGCTGTAGTCTATCTAGATGCTACTTTTATTACCGTTAAACGTGGAACAGCGCAAAAAGAGGCTCTTCATGTTTTAATTGGTATTACACCATCAGGCGAGAAACATGTCATTGATTATGGCATATATCCTAATGAAAGCACATTAGCCTACAAAGATCTATTAGATCATGCAAAACACAGAGGGCTAAAGGACATTCTTCTTTTTGTCGGTGATGGTTTTCAAGGATTGCAGCAAGCTTGTCTGGAAATATATCCAAGAGCACGTTTTCAACGTTGTTGGGTACATATAACTCGTATGGTACGTATGCTAATTAGAAAACATGATATAGCTCCTGTATTGGCACAATTAAAGTTGGTTTATACTGCCAATACAATACAAGTAGCTGAGACAGCTTTATATAACTTTTTAGAAACGTGGTCGTCTAAGTATCCTAAGATTGCGAATACATTATCCGATATCACTGACTTATTCACTTTTTTAGAGTTTCCTGAATCCATTAGGCCGTCAATCTATTCTAATAATCTAATTGAAGGCTGGAATAAACACCTAAAAAGACGAATCAGCCATAAAGAGCAGTTTCCATCAATCGAGTCATTAGATACTTTTGTATGCACATTTGCAAGTGAGTATAATGCTAAATTCTTTTGTAAAATACATCGTGGATTTGGTGCAGCATTTAGTCAGTTACAAAATATGTTTGGTAATTGAGAATAAAAATACGTTTACACAAAATTATTGACACTACCTAACATTTGAATTTCTATAACTACTTCTTTTACCCCAAATTATTTAACTATCATGCTTTGTATATATACTTAGTACTTCTATAATATCCTGTTATTAATAGGATAAACTCATTTGGTCTTTAAGTTTCTTTTCGTACGAAGATTTTCAATAATATCTGCTAACTTCACTTCATTTTCGCTATCGAGTCGATGTTGTTTCAAAAAACCAATTAAATTCATTAAAAGAAAATCTAATCGATGAACCTCTGAACCTAACTTTAATTTATTATAAAAAAGTAGAATATTATCATCACTTGATCCAGATTCAGTCATTCTTATATAATATAAATCATCTCGATAGAAACATTTACAAATCTGCTTATTATCAGGATGTAAATTATCATAAACTTCATCTTCAATCATAAATGAAGATTTATTATGATTACAGTTGTGACAAGATAAAACTAAATTTTCTATATATCCAGCATCTTTTTTACTTTTAAACCTTTCTGATTTTTGATATATATAATGATCTACTTCAAAAAATTTTATAGGTATTAATTGAACTGATACACCACAATAAGCACACTTATAATTATAAGCTTTGATAAATTCTATTTTATATTTTGTATAATTATTACTAATGTAGCTATGTAAATCTACAGCTTTAGGATGGTCTAATAACACCAATTCTTTAACCTTATTTTTATTCTTAGAAATATCCCTTAAAGCTGGACAGTATATTGTATTTCTGTAATCATTTTCCATTTATACGTTCCTGGATCTCCTTAAATAAGGTAATTATTTCATCTAAGTCCTGTTTACTTAATTCATCATATAGGTTTATACCATTTAATGAATTTGAAATTTTTTCAATTATATACGTTTCAAGTTGTTTATTTTCTTCTATTTTTTTCAATAATAATCTAGATTCTTGAATTCTACTTATTGCTTCATCAATATGTAATGGGATAGTCTCCCAATAATATTTTATAGCAGAATCAGCTTTATTTATATCATATTTAGCAATCTTAGAATAATTAGGCTCTATATCATTTTGAGTTATAACAAATACTTCTATAAAAGGAAAATATTTTTTCAAAATAAGTTTAAATTCTTCTCCCGTAAACTTACCCTCACCAACAGTATTATTTTCAAAAAGTTTTGAATCAATAAAAATTATATTAGAATCACTTACAGTTTTATTTCTAAGTAATGCATCAAACCCATCTTCTGGACAAAATTGAACTTCTTTAACTTCAATTATAATATTGGGTATTACTTCTTTTTCCTTATATTGGTCTAAAAATTTTGAAAATTCTGGATCAAGTTTATCATCAATATACAATATTCTTATACATTCCATTTTAAGACTGGTCTCCTAAGTTAAATTCTATAGTAAATCCATTTATACCATTTATCTCTGTAATTTTACCACCACTTAAATTAATCGTATTATTTGTCATCCACATTCCTAATCCATGTCCATTTTTACGAGTAGATTCAAGAACTTCAAGTATTTTCTTTGGATTACTATGATACTTTTTATCAAGCCCTTTACCATTATCACTATATATAAAGTGCAATTTGTTATCTAAAAAACAAATCTTTATAGAAATCTCTAATTTTTGTTTAAACTCATTTTGTTGAATACTATTCAGAATTAAATTATCTAAAATTACACGTATAATATCTTTTGATAAGGTAAACTTTAAATTATCATCTATGCTAAGAGCTATATTCACCCACTTATAATTATCAGTCCACTCATTAACAATACTTGTTACTATAGTCTTAATATCTAACAAGTCATATTTAAAGCTACTTTTTTCAATATTAGATAACATTATATTCATAAATATAACTAATTTTTTCGCTATACTATTACTTTGATCAAGTAATAATGGTATATTTTTATATGCTTTTTGCTGATATTCTGCACTAGTCAATATATCCCACATCTTATAATCTTTTAGTGCTTGAATTATATTTATATAACTAGTTTCTAGTATATTTCTATCATTCTTTAATTCATGAGCTATTGATGCAGCTTTTAGTCCAATAGTTGATAATACATTAAGAATTCTAACATCATACTTATACCTTGCCTCAATTTCAGCTTTTTCTTTTTCTACTTTATGTTCCTGACGCTTAACATTTTTTAATTCTGATATAATCTTTTTGTTTTCTTTTTTAGATAACCCATCTAATTTTTTAGGATTTAGAACAATTCTATCAATTAATCGATTCTTTTTTGAACTTTTTATTTTGTTCTTTAAATCAATTGATCTAATTATTCCTTGTCGATAACGTTCAAACTCTTTGATGCCGATAAGAATAATCTGAACAAAAACTTTATAATAAATGTTTTCATCCATATTTTGTCTATTCATCAAATCTTGTAAGAATTTATTTTCTTCCTTGTCAATCTGTACAAAACCTGATATCTGATTTTCTCGAACACGCCAAGAACCTGTAGGATGAGATGCAGCCGCTGGTGACATTCTAGAACGCCGCCCTAGGCCTAACCAATCTTTATCACCTTCATATGATGAAATACTGAATGCATTCCTATATAGAATTATACCTGATTTAGTAGGTTCAATTGTATTCAAAAATTTATATAAAAATTTTTCTTGATCTAGTTTAGTTGCAGATAAATTAAAGAAAAAACTTGCAGAAAAATGACCTATCTCATTTAACACATCAACTAGCTCATTATCACTAATATCAATATTTTCATTACCTTGTAACTCATCATATACATTAATATTTACATTAAAATAATTTAAGTTGTTCTGAAAATAATATTTTTTAGCCTCTTCAGCAAACTCATCAGAAGTCACATCAATACCTAATGTTCCACTTTGATATTGTAATTTAATATTGCTACGACAATTTATCCCTATTTTTACTTCTGGAAAATAAGAATTTACAACTACATTATAATCACCTGAGATAATATTAATTTTCATAGCACTATCATTGTATGTTTTTTCAAGATATTTTGTTAGATTCTTAATCCTAGACAAAGTCCAATTATTTCTCAATGATTTAATCTGAATCCTAGTTCCAATTTCATCATATAAATCTGTATATTCAATTGTAGAATTATTCCAATCAGTTTTCCATAAAATACCATCTGAATCCTTTTTCTTTGAAAACAATTCTATATGCTCACCTAATCTGGCTAAAGCAAAACGACCAACACCTTTTGACCCTGCTTGAATTCTTTTATTATTATATTTATCTAAAACTTCATAGCCTTTATCACTTTTTCCAATATGCATCCAATGACGCTTTATATCTTCATCACTCATTCCTTTTCCATCATCTTTGATAATTAAAGAATTGTTCTTAAACTCTAAAGTTAAATTAATGGCCTCAGCATCATATGCATTTTTAACCAATTCCAATACAGCGGATTCATCTGAAGTAAAGTTCTGTATTCCCAATAATTTAGCAATTGTACTTTCTTCTATCACATATTTAAGATATTCCATCATATCGCCTCTTTAAAATCTATATGCTTCTATATCTTTAGAGGTTACTCTAACAGAGTTTCCATTAATTGGAATCCCTACTTGTTTAGCATAATTCAAAAAATTCAAACTCTCTAAAATAGCCTTGGCATCTTTCAAGCTATATTTTTGTCTATTTTTTTTGGGTATAATATATAATCCTGCATAAGGAATACAGGATTGATTTAAAATATATATCAAAACCCTATTAGTAATGACTGTAGAGATAAGTAATTTTCTTTGATTCAAATTACCTAAAGCTTGTGTTCGTCCATATTCAAACCAAGAGCATTTTTTATCACTTTTCCTATTAATTAATTCTTCATAAAAAGACTTTAGATACATAAACGCTCCTGGGAAATTTTCCCTTAATTCAGTTTCATCAATATTTATAACTTTCCCTTTCTTATAAAAATATGGAAAAATAATTTTCTCATTACGACTATATCGTTTACTTTTAGGTGTTGCAGTATCTTTAACTATTTCTTTTTCAATTATATGCTTCCCAATCTGATAATATGTATCTTTATCTTTGCATTCATCTAAGTTAATTACAAAGGCTTTATTCAAAAGTGTTGCCACTACATGTGAAACTTTAAAATAATCACCAAATCGATTATCTCCACAATTAACCAAATTCGAAAAAAACCATTTTTCACCCAACTCACTTTTATTAATAACCCTATTATCATTCTTATTAGCGTTAATATACGATAATAATTTAGAATCATTTGCTCGATCTAATACTAAAATTGATGATTTTATAGTTGCATTGTCAAAAATATTATTATCATTATAGTCTTTAACTAATGAAACATAATCTTTAATTATTAGTCTTAATTGATTACCAAAAACAGTTTTGAAAATACTACTAGGAACTAAATATGACATTTTACCTGAGTTGGAAAGTAGGCTAAAACTTTTTTCAATAAAAGCATAACAATAGTCAAACTTCCCCTTCTTACAGCTTTTGAAATTCATTCTTATATATTCCCTAACTTTATCGGGAATTTCTTTATATGTTATATATGGTGGATTACCTACAATATAGTCAAATTTTTCATTCAAATCATATTCTAAAAAATCTTGATTATATATTTTCCAATTCACTTTCGGCAAACCATAAGATGCAATAAGTGCATTTAGTTTTATGATACATTTATTATATTGAATAGAATCTATTTCAAAGCCATAAATATTTTCAGATAAACCTGTACTAATTTCTTCTATAGATTTCCCTAATTTTTTACCATTTTTAATGTAGCGCTCAATGACCTCTAATAATATATTTCCATCGCCACATGAATTTTCTAATACTTTATCAGAAAAAATATCTTCATTATACTCTATAATATCTAAAAGTTCTTTAACATAATTTTTAGGTGTAAAAATTTGACATTTAGATTTTATATTGTTAATACTCATAACACCTTCCCATATATTCAAAATAAAAATATCATAGATTACTTAATTACTTTATGAATATTATTAAGTTAATTCACTAAATACATAGAACCAACTATGATTAAAGTATCTATTAAGATTTATTGAACTTATAAATCAAGACTTTAACTTATTATGTATTAATTTTAGCTTACCTTGCCCTTGATAGTCTATAGCTCATATCCACTAGCATCTTTAACTTCTCTTCATCCTCATATCGTTCTATATCCACCGATATCCAATGTTGTTTATTCATATGATACGCCGGATAGATTCCGCTTTCACGAAGTAGGTTTGGAATCAAATCAGGCTCACATTTAAGATTTACCACGTCCAGCGATTCATTTGTATCAAATTCTATCTGCTGTCCACGAATGTTAAAGATTCCGGCAAACCATTTTCTATTATCTCTACGTCGAATTACTACATAGTTAGGGTATTTTTCCCATGGATAGTCTATATCACAAAGATATTCTTGCTGAATATATTGAATTAGTTCATTACGATTCATTGCATTCGACCTCTGCTTTCAAAGAGACTTATTTAGTATATCTGTGAATATCCCCCCTATGATCCTCCTAGTTATATTGATTTATCTACCAATTATTCATACGATTAAAATACTCAATCGCCTCCGGACTGAATTCAATAAATGTAACGCCATCATTAAACGGCCCCAAAACATATGGTTGATATATCAGTTTTACATAGCCATTACCTGGTAAGTAGTAATTATCCGTAACATCCATTATATGTTTATATTTTGGTAAATACGTCTTTCTTTTACTAGCACTTGTGTAAAAGTTTAATATATCTTCATTTATACCATCTTCTAACTGTTGAGCATTAGCAACTCTTACATAGTTATATAAAGGTATCCTTTGACCGGTATTTTTATCATACACCAAGCCTCTAGTACTATAAGTTCCATGAGCTGCACCTTTATAATTCTTACCTGTATTTAGCAAAATAGAGATAACTTGATCATCTTCATAAGTAACTTCATAACCTTGAAAAACCTCATAAGCTATACCATTATAATAATCCTCTTTTGCTTTCAATACATAGCTCCAAATGTCATTAAAAATAGCGGTTTGTGCAACTTTATTATCTGTATAGACGACTGGATATGTTAAACGTAGTTTTCCCTCTACTATAGTTTCAGATACAACGCTTGCATAGCTAACCCCTGCTACCATAATTCCTAAAGCAGTAGTGATACATAATTTTTTTAACATTCCCATTATGAGTCCCCCCTCTTTTAATTAAGCACCTCATAAAAAGATTCCTTATTGTCTAATTTCTACATACTAAATAGAATTTCCTTTGTTATGTTATTAAGCGTTTTTAGCTATTTCAACAAGTTTAGCAAATGCTGCTGCATCGGTAACTACCAAGTCAGCCAACATTTTATGATTAACTTCAAATAAACTCATGTATCTTATTTCATATGAAGGGTCATATTTTCATAAGCTGTACCATAAGTTTCTTTAAAAATATAATTACCTACAGCATATTTAGGATCACGCAAAGCTACATCAACGTATTGTTCCGGAATATTGCTAAAGGCACCCAAGGCTACGCCATCATAATTAAAATCTTCCACACTATTTATCGTTAATTTCATACCAGATCTAGCTTGTTTATCATATCGATAAGTAACTAAAACCTTGTGAATATATGAGTTAGTTCTACTACTATTTTTCTTTTCAACCTCATATACAACTGCCTGTACTTTATAAATAAACTGATTCTCTTCTACTCTTTTTATAGAACTCTTATCTACAAAATACGTTATAGCATTTTTTTCTGTAAGAATAGGAACATTATTCTTATCATGTTTAATATCTTCCATCGATATAGCTTGGATTTGTAATGGTATTACCATACAAACTAACAATAATATAGAAAATAACTTTTTCATTAATTTAAATCCTCTCTTTCAATATTTATCACGCATTATATTTATAGGATATCATATTATAAAAGTATTGATAATCTATTACTTTCACCATACAAAAGGGGCTGTAACAAAACAGCCCCTTAACCTAAATAAGCTATTAGTTGATTTTATATGATTAACTAATAGCTTTTTTTGTATTTTTAAGCAAAAAGGGCCCAGAAAGGCCCTTTTCGTTGGTATAATTAAATTATGAATCAAAACCATACCAATGAACCTAATTATACCAAACTAGTGATGCCTCGCCAACTAGTTTTACCATTGGATTATGGCATGTTGATAAAAGAAACAGCGCCTGTGCGGTTACTTGATGCTGTATTGGAGGAATTAG
>ERZ773009.1739-NODE-1739-length-14586-cov-21.266534_pt1 | contig 14586 bp, 13 predicted proteins | sample MGYA00580663_ERZ773009 | MGnify/ENA primary metagenome ERZ773009 (study PRJEB29015, sample SAMEA2737969) | human oral metagenome | biome: human oral; feature: human-associated habitat; material: dental | place: China | collected 2026 ... | reverse complement strand
AGGGGTCGGCGGTAGGGGGTGTGGAGGATTCTCCAGGACTTGATGTGGGCGATGGCGCGCTCTTTCGGCCCGGCGGATCCTGTTGACGCTCCTGTTCTCCTCCTTCGCGGTTTCGCTCAGTTCGCCGTTGGGGGGCTTCTTATGGGGCGTGATCATTCCCCTTCCGATATAGCCCTTGTCGCCGATCCACCCGGAGGGGTCCATTTCCTCCAGCAGTCCGGAGGCGCCCGGGGCGGCCACGTCGTGCGTGGACCCCGGGTAGGGATCGGAGGCCCACATGAACCCTCCGTCGAGCCGGACCAGGATCAGGGTCGTTCATGCCCGCGCGTCTGTGCTTGACCGACCACAGATCGCGGCGCCTGCGCCAGTCCGGGCAGGGGAAGAGGGTGCCGTCCACCACGTAGTCGCAGTCCCGGGGCACCTCCTCCGCGGTGAGCAGAAGGACCACCAGGGTCCGGGAGAGCGCCTCCGTCAGGGCCTTGATGGCCCGCGAAACAGTGGGCTGCGACACGCCCAGGATCTCTCCGATCACCGCCTGCACGATGTTCTGACGCAGGTACATCGAAGTCGCCCTCAGAGACCCGGACAGGCCCAGGATCGGCGGATAACCCTCGACACCCTCCTCGCGCAGCCAGGCGAGCAGCCCGTCGAACCCGTCATCGGTTCATCATGATGGCCCACTCCTTCCGGGGTCATGGGGATATATCTTCCACGCCCATGATACCCCACGGGGGCGGGCCATCATCATATCGCCTCCCGGAAATGACCCAGGACACACCCAGAATAACCTTCGAGGGTTCGCGCCGGTCCGGGCGGCATCTCCGGATCATCCCCGCTCGCGCGGGGTTTACGAGCGAAGGTCTCAGTTGTACCTGAGGAGACCGGGATCATCCCCGCTCGCGCGGGGTTTACAAACTCAGGATCATCGAGACCTGTCTGGCAGTCGGATCATCCCCGCTCGCGCGGGGTTTACGCACCAATTGAAGGCGCCTCTGTGGGGCGCCAGGGATCATCCCCGCTCGCGCGGGGTTTACTAGTCGGAGCCCTCGGCGAGGGCGAACCGGGCCTGGATCATCCCCGCTCGCGCGGGGTTTACGGGGCCCGCGCCCACGGAGGGCACGCACTCGTGGGATCATCCCCGCTCGCGCGGGGTTTACGTCCACAGCCAGGTGAAGAGGTCGCCGAGGACGGGATCATCCCCGCTCGCGCGGGGTTTACCGCTCATGCCGGTCACCAGCCTGGTCCCGCCGCGGATCATCCCCGCTCGCGCGGGGTTTACTGCTCGCGCTCCAGCAGCGGGATCCGCCCCGCCGGATCATCCCCGCTCGCGCGGGGTTTACCCGTCGTCGAGAAGCTCGCCGACTGGTTCACCGGATCATCCCCGCTCGCGCGGGGTTTACGTCCACAGCCAGGTGAAGAGGTCGCCGAGGACGGGATCATCCCCGCTCGCGCGGGGTTTACGTCTTCAGGTCCAGGACCCACGTCTGGCCGCCCGGATCATCCCCGCTCGCGCGGGGTTTACCAATGCAACGCAAGCATCTCTGGATCCCCCGGCGGATCATCCCCGCTCGCGCGGGGTTTACGGCACACCTACCTCATCTTCTGGCCCGGCGAAAGGATCATCCCCGCTCGCGCGGGGTTTACGCCGCGCCTGCGAGGAGGAAGCCGCGCACATGCGGATCATCCCCGCTCGCGCGGGGTTTACCTGGAATGACGACGGAACCCCCGTCGGCGGATCGGATCATCCCCGCTCGCGCGGGGTTTACCAGTCACCGGCCCCGACAGGGCCGAGGCGATCAGGATCATCCCCGCTCGCGCGGGGTTTACCCCGCGGGGGAGCCGCCTGCCTGCGCGCCCGGGGGATCATCCCCGCTCGCGCGGGGTTTACGCTTTGAAGAAGTTGGTGGCGGAGGTGTAGGGGGGATCATCCCCGCTCGCGCGGGGTTTACTGGAGACTCGCCTGCGCCCAGCCCGGCGCCGACGGATCATCCCCGCTCGCGCGGTGTTTACGCATCGTCCTGCTGTGGAACCGCCGCGGCGTCGGGATCATCCCCGCTCGCGCGGGGTTTACCGCGGCGCACCCAGTACTGCCACTTCTGCGGGCGGATCATCCCCGCTCGCGCGGGGTTTACCCGATCCAGATCAGCCCTGGCCGTCACCGGACGGGATCATCCCCGCTCGCGCGGGGTTTACGCGGATCCCCCGGCGCAGTGCCGGGCTCCACCGGGATCATCCCCGCTCGCGCGGGGTTTACTTCCCTATGACACGCGTGACGACGAGATCGCGAGGATCATCCCCGCTCGCGCGGGGTTTACAGGGCGGCAACGACTGGCTGGCCTGGCGCATCGGGATCATCCCCGCTCGCGCGGGGTTTACGCCGAGTCCGCCCTGGTCGTCGTCTCCCGCGCCGGATCATCCCCGCTCGCGCGGGGTTTACTCGGTGACGGCTTCGCCGAGGTCGTCGAGCCAGGGATCATCCCCGCTCGCGCGGGGTTTACGACCCCCGGGCGAGGACCACGAACAGGCGCCCCGGATCATCCCCGCTCGCGCGGGGTTTACCGAGCGCCGGCAAGCCGGGCCCGCTGCTCGGCGGGATCATCCCCGCTCGCGCGGGGTTTACGGGGCGTCCTCCCGGCGCAGGCGCCCGCGGGCCGGATCATCCCCGCTCGCGCGGGGTTTACGCTCCTGCGTCGCACGCCTGCGCCGCCGGCGCCGGATCATCCCCGCTCGTGCGGGGTTTACCCCTCCACGCCCTCAAGATCATCGGCGTCGACGGGATCATCCCCGCTCGCGCGGGGTTTACCGGATGCTGAAGCGTGTAATCCATCTGCACGCCGGGATCATCCCCGCTCGCGCGGGGTTTACCCGTCCTTGAGGGATTCGCGGAACGATCCCTCCGGATCATCCCCGCTCGCGCGGGGTTTACGAGAACAACATCGCCACCATGGTCAAGACCGTGGGATCATCCCCGCTCGCGCGGGGTTTACGGCCGGTGCCGATGCCGGTGGTGCCGGTGTGGAGGATCATCCCCGCTCGCGCGGGGTTTACGGTAGTTTGTTCTTCTCCAATTTGACCTGGTCCGGATTATCCCCGCTCGCGCGGGGTTTACTGTAGGTGGCCATGTCACCTCCTGTAGTGATGGGGATCATCCCCGCTCGCGCGGGGTTTACCCGCCGCGCAGTTGGCGGGAGGCGGTGCCCTTGGGATCATCCCCGCTCGCGCGGGGTTTACACCCGGCCTTCGCCGTTGCACTCGCCCGAGGGTAGGATCATCCCCGCTCGCGCGGGGTTTACATGGACGAAGAGGCCATCGGGCAGCCCGACTACGGATCATCCCCGCTCGCGCGGGGTTTACGAGGCAGCCCTGGCGCGTGTCGGAATCCTCCCCGGATCATCCCCGCTCGCGCGGGGTTTACCATCGGTGTTGGCGACTGGTGTGCGGCCGGGGCGGATCATCCCCGCTCGCGCGGGGTTTACGGAGAGAAGGGCAGGAGAGCCATCAGCCGCTCCGGATCATCCCCGCTCGCGCGGGGTTTACGGTGGGAGACCAGGATCGTTCTGAAGAAGGAGTGGATCATCCCCGCTCGCGCGGGGTTTACAACAGACCATGACCGCAACCGCCGCCCTGGACGGGATCATCCCCGCTCGCGCGGGGTTTACCCTCCATCGTCCTCGAGATCATCACCACGGGGCGGATCATCCCCGCTCGCGCGGGGTTTACCCGGTGACTCGCGCTACATTCAGAAGTTCGTCGGGATCATCCCCGCTCGCGCGGGGTTTACTCAGGATCTGGGACCGGGAGTGCTACCTGCCGGGGATCATCCCCGCTCGCGCGGGGTTTACACCGCCGCCGAGGACGGTGTCCGCCGGGAGCTGGGATCATCCCCGCTCGCGCGGGGTTTACGGGCCCGGCGCATCGAGACCAGGGCCGGGCGCGGGATCATCCCCGCTCGCGCGGGGTTTACGTGTCTCACGAGGACATGACGATGAACGAGAAGGGATCATCCCCGCTCGCGCGGGGTTTACCGACGCGGCCGTTCCCGAGAACTATGACGGCTGGGATCATCCCCGCTCGCGCGGGGTTTACGACGTGTACGACTTCTGCGCCACGAAGCAGTCCGGATCATCCCCGCTCGCGCGGGGTTTACCTCCAGACGACCTATGAGGAGATGGCCGGCCAGGGATCATCCCCGCTCGCGCGGGGTTTACCGCTGGGCGAAGATCCGCACCGCGGCGCAGGCCGGATCATCCCCGCTCGCGCGGGGTTTACCTGCGGGATGAGACCGGTCTCGGCGACGACGGTAGGATCATCCCCGCTCGCGCGGGGTTTACGCCATGGAGAAGGGTGAGATCACCGCCGAAGAGGGATCATCCCCGCTCGCGCGGGGTTTACAAAGGCGGTGGTCATCCGATGAGCGCCACACTTGGATCATCCCCGCTCGCGCGGGGTTTACAACTCTGGCTTGATGGTGCGGATTCTCATCGGGGGATCATCCCCGCTCGCGCGGGGTTTACCCCGACGCCACCGTCGTCGTGCTGGAGGTCTCGGGATCATCCCCGCTCGCGCGGGGTTTACGAGCGGCTGTGAGCGGCTACTCGCGCGCCCGGGGGATCATCCCCGCTCGCGCGGGGTTTACCCTGGCCCGTCTGACGGGCCGCACCCGCGCCAAGGATCATCCCCGCTCGCGCGGGGTTTACCGGAAATCCTCGAGGTGCGTGACGTCGATGGCGGGATCATCCCCGCTCGCGCGGGGTTTACCCACCATCTCCGCTGAGATGGACGAGCGGGGCGGGATCATCCCCGCTCGCGCGGGGTTTACGTTTCGTGCGCGACGCGCTCATGAATGGGAACAGGATCATCCCCGCTCGCGCGGGGTTTACCCGTCGATGAAGGCGGCGATGGCCGCCCGCGCGGGATCATCCCCGCTCGCGCGGGGTTTACCGGCCCGCGAGGAGCTCGAGATGACCAGTGTGCGGATCATCCCCGCTCGCGCGGGGTTTACAGACCGAGCTCCCGCGCCGCGTCGCGATTCGCCGGATCATCCCCGCTCGCGCGGGGTTTACTCATTGGTCCAGCCCGCCCCGGAGCGCATCCAAGGATCATCCCCGCTCGCGCGGGGTTTACCGTGGCGAATCTGGCCGGGCTGCTCGCGATTGGGGATCATCCCCGCTCGCGCGGGGTTTACACGTCTATCTCAGTGGTCTCATGAGGTACCACCGGATCATCCCCGCTCGCGCGGGGTTTACTACCTCTGGACCGACGCCGGTCAGTTCGGGGCCGGATCATCCCCGCTCGCGCGGGGTTTACAGGAACCCTCTCGTCGAGCCCGTGCTCCGGGGCGGATCATCCCCGCTCGCGCGGGGTTTACCTCCCCAACCCAACCCAACCCAACTTCGGGACCGGATCATCCCCGCTCGCGCGGGGTTTACACCCTTATACCCCGCGCGAGCGGGGATGCGCCCGGATCATCCCCGCTCGCGCGGGGTTTACGAACCCCGAAAATCGAGCCGCGGCGGGACGAACGGATCATCCCCGCTCGCGCGGGGTTTACAAGCTTCTCATACCCCTTCCTGTACGGGCCGAAGGATCATCCCCGCTCGCGCGGGGTTTACACCTCGCCCGCCCCGCAGACGACCTGCTGCACAGGATCATCCCCGCTCGCGCGGGGTTTACTGTCCGTCGCCTCGGGAGTGCCGGAGACGGTGTTGGATCATCCCCGCTCGCGCGGGGTTTACGCCGCGCGGGCTGCGCTGGTGCGCGGCCGTGAGGATCATCCCCGCTCGCGCGGGGTTTACACCCTCATCATCCGGGCCCCGTATCACCCGGACGGATCATCCCCGCTCGCGCGGGGTTTACCGCCCCGCGACCTCGCCTCCCTGACGCGCCGCCGGATCATCCCCGCTCGCGCGGGGTTTACCGCGCTCTGGCGGGGCCCGGCCGGGCCCCATCCGGATCATCCCCGCTCGCGCGGGGTTTACATGATCGCGAGCGCCCACATGGGGAGCCGGCGGGGATCATCCCCGCTCGCGCGGGGTTTACCTGGGATCCGGAGGTGGCGGCGCAGGCGATCGGGGATCATCCCCGCTCGCGCGGGGTTTACTAGGAGCCGGAGGACGCGTACAGCATGACCGGCGGATCATCCCCGCTCGCGCGGGGTTTACGGATCCAGTTCGGACCCTTCATGCTGGAGCGGGGGATCATCCCCGCTCGCGCGGGGTTTACGGCCCGTGCAGGGTCACCCACGGACGCAGCTCGGGATCATCCCCGCTCGCGCGGGGTTTACTGCCGGGCGTGGGGCATCGCCAACGTCTTGGTTGGATCATCCCCGCTCGCGCGGGGTTTACGCTGGACGGTGAAGGGCGCGCGCCGCCCGCGCGGGATCATCCCCGCTCGCGCGGGGTTTACTGCTCGCCGGCGACGGTGCGCAAGCGCCTGCGGGGATCATCCCCGCTCGCGCGGGGTTTACGGGACCTTCCCGACTCTGCGGGCCTGGTACTTGGGATCATCCCCGCTCGCGCGGGGTTTACCGTGACCACCATGGGCGTCGTGTCACTGTAGGGGGATCATCCCCGCTCGCGCGGGGTTTACCCGTCTCTCCGCTGCGCTCCGAGCCGGCCTCCGGGATCATCCCCGCTCGCGCGGGGTTTACGTGACCCGGGGGTCCTCCCCGGGGGCGACCTCGGGATCATCCCCGCTCGCGCGGGGTTTACTCGGCCACGCCGACGCCGCGCGCGGCCGCCTCGGGATCATCCCCGCTCGCGCGGGGTTTACGGGCGGGCTCGTACGGCGACCGGGTCGTCCAGGGGATCATCCCCGCTCGCGCGGGGTTTACATGGTGGCCGTCGCGCCCAGGACGGTCAGGCCGGGATCATCCCCGCTCGCGCGGGGTTTACCCCCGGCGGGCCGGTCGTTCAGCCAGTCGGTGAGGATCATCCCCGCTCGCGCGGGGTTTACGGGTCCTGGCCGACGGCGAGGGCGGGACCGTCGGGATCATCCCCGCTCGCGCGGGGTTTACGGTGCGCGCGCTCGCGGCACGTGCACGGAACGGGGATCATCCCCGCTCGCGCGGGGTTTACGGATGACGGCTCCGACTATCCCGGCCGAGGTCCGGATCATCCCCGCTCGCGCGGGGTTTACGCCCTCTCGAGGCGCTCCTGCGCCCCGGTCCTCGGATCATCCCCGCTCGCGCGGGGTTTACCGACCGGCGGACCCCTGCGGGTGCGATCGGGCCGGATCATCCCCGCTCGCGCGGGGTTTACGCGACCACGACCTGAACCGCGGCCTGGATCCCAGGATCATCCCCGCTCGCGCGGGGTTTACGCCAGGCCAGCCATCTGGAGGGTGACGACGACGGGATCATCCCCGCTCGCGCGGGGTTTACGCCGAAGCCGCGACCCCCGCCGCCGCGCCGGCGGGATCATCCCCGCTCGCGCGGGGTTTACGCCCGCCGCGGCGGCGGGGTCGGGGCCGGGCGCGGATCATCCCCGCTCGCGCGGGGTTTACTGGGTGCTGATGGGGTCGCGGCTCAAGGCCGCCCGGATCATCCCCGCTCGCGCGGGGTTTACCCGCGGCCCGATTTCGACGCGTGGCTGCGCGACGGATCATCCCCGCTCGCGCGGGGTTTACGAGCGCGCCGGATCAGGGGTGTTTTTGGCCGTTGGATCATCCCCGCTCGCGCGGGGTTTACCAGGCGCGGGCGCGGGCTGGCAGCGGCTCGCCGGGATCATCCCCGCTCGCGCGGGGTTTACCTCAAGGACGGCGTCCTGGACCGGTTCGACCTGGGATCATCCCCGCTCGCGCGGGGTTTACACTTGCGGATCGTTGGTATCCCAACGAACCCGTAGTCTACCAGACCCCCGCCGCCTTCACTGCCGACCCAGGGCCCGCTCCGCCGGGTCGCCGTAGCGTCGCCGTCGTTCGGGGCGGCGCCTCTCCACTGCCGGACGTGCTGGACGCGACTCGGCCACCGCGGGTCTTCCCGGCCCCGGTCCGGGAACCGCTCCGACACGCCCAGACGAGTGGCAGCGTCATCCGGCTAGAAGCGGATCGCGTCGATCGGGCGGATCCGCACCGCCACGAACGCGGGGATGATCCCCGCCAGGGCTCCGACCCCGGATGCCGCCACCAGTCCGATGAGCGCGGCGGACATGGGGAAGGGCGGGTTGTCCGGCACCGGGATATCTAGAATGGCACCCAGTGGCACCACCCGCAGGGCCACCACCGCGATGCCGACGCCGACGATGCCGGCCACGACCGTCGCCACCACCGACTCCAGCATGATCGAGAAGAAGATCCGGCGGCTCGTCGCGCCGAAGGAGCGGCGCACCCCGATCTCGTGGATGCGCTGACGCACCGTCACCAGGGAGATATTGACCAGCCCCAGCGCCCCCAGCACCATGACGAAGACGCCCGCGCCGGAGACCACGGAGGTGAAGGCCCCCGTGCTCAGGTTCGCGTTGGCGGACTGCAGGTTGTCGGTGACCTGGGTCGAGCCCTGCCCGAACTGGGCGTCAAGATTGTCCTTGGCCCGCTGCTTGATCTCACCGACCCCCGCCGCCCCGGTCCAGATCTCCAGGGACGGGGCGGGGCGCGCGGCATGGGAGGGCAGCTGCTGCTCGTAGGAGGAGCTCAGGACGAACGCGGATAGCGTTTGCGGGCAGGGCACCGTATTGCCCTCGGCGTCGGTCGTCGTGCAGTAGGACAGGTCCTCGGGCTTGAGCACACCCACGATCGTGTAGGTGGTGCGCGTCGGTTCGTAGGAGGTGACCGTGAGCGGGCCGGAGAGGGAGCCCACCCCCAGGGCGTCGAGGAACCCCTGGGAGACGACCAGCGACGGGGACATGTCATCGGCGTCGTCCGAGCGCAGCCAGCGCCCCTGGGTCACCTGCGTGTGGTGGATCAGGCCGTAGCCCGTGCTGACGGCCTGGGTGCGCACCTGGCGGGGGCCGTCGGGGAAGGCGAAGCGGATGGAGGTGTCGTAGGTCGTCGCCCAGGAGTTGATCTCATAACGGTCCACGAAGGAGCTCATCGCCTGAGAGATGCGGATGGAGGTGTCCGGCGACGACGCCCCGGCCCCACCGGTCCCGGCCGCACCGGCGGCCCCGGCCCCTCCGGCCCCGCCGGATCCGGTCTGGCCCTCCGCGGCCGAGCCCCCGGAGCCCGCCCCCGCCTGGCCGCCGGAGCCGGCGTCCCCGGAGCTGGCGTCGTCCCCGGAGTCGTCGTCGGCCGGACGGCTCACGCCCCGCCAGGTGGGGGAGACGCTGATCGTCAAGGTGCCGGGGCGTCCGCTGTACTGCTCCATGACGGCGTTGACCGCGGAGACGGACACCTGGCCGACGGCGATGACGAAGGACATGGCCGCGACCGCGGCCGCCACCCCCACCAGGGACAGCAGCACCCGCAGCTTGCCGATCCGCAGCTGCGCCCACGCCTCGATAACGGCGCCGGTCAGGCCCGTGAACACGCCCCCGAGCCCCGTGAAGAGTTTCATCGCGGACCTCCCGATATCGATGCGGCGGCGGGCGCCGTCTGGACCTCGCCGAACTCCTCCAGCGAGCCCACCCGACGGCGGGTGACCGTGATCGGCGTGAGCACGCCGTTCTCCAGACGGTACTGGGTGTGGGCCCGACCGGCCACGGCCAGGTCGTGGGTGATGATGATGAGCGCTGCGCCGGTCTCATGGCACTGCCTTTCGAGCAGGTCCATGACGACGGCGCCCGTGTCGACGTCGAGGGCGCCGGTGGGCTCGTCGGCCAGGATCACCCCGGGCCCGCGGGCCAGCGCCCGGGCGATGGCGACGCGCTGCTGCTCCCCGCCCGACAGCCGGCCTATGGACATCCCGGCCTTGTCCTTCAGCCCCACCGCCTCCAGCAGCTCCCGGGCGCGGAAGCCGCGCCGCCAGAAGGCGGCGCCGTGGTCGTACAGGAGCGGCGCCGCGACGTTCTCCGTCGTCGTCAGCCCGGCGATGAGGTTGAAGGACTGGAACACGAATCCGAAGGTCTGCCCGCGCAGGTGGGCGCGGCGGCTCTCGCCCAGGCCCGCGACGTCCACCCCGTTCAGCTGGTACCCGCCGGAGGTGGGCACGTCGATGAGGCCGAGGATGTTGAGCAGCGTCGACTTGCCCGTGCCGGACCGGCCGACGACGGCCACGTGCTCGCCGGGGTGCACGTCGAGATCGACGCCGGTGAGGATCCTCAGCGGCGGGGCGCCGGGCACCGAGAAGGTCCGGGTGATGCCCCGCAGGCGCAGCAGGGGGGCCGATGTCACCGGATCTCCTTGCCGTTCTCGTCGTAGCACACCGAGTTGTCGGGCTCGCAGCTGCTGGGCGTGCCGTTGCGCACGATGTCCTTGCCGGGCACGAAGAGCAGGATCGTTTCGCCCTCGGTCAGCCCGTCGGTGACCTGGATGTTCGTGCCGTCGTTGATGCCCAGGGAGACCTGGCGCTGCTCGGTGGTCGCGGGGTCGGCCGGGTCGGGGACCACCCAGACGATGCCGGTGGACACCGAGCCCTCGACGGCGGTGACGGGCACGAGCAGCGCCCCGGTGGCGCTGCCCGCGTCGATGCCGATGGTCACCGACAGCCCCGCGAATACCTTCTGCTCGGACGGCACCGGGCAGCGGACCTCCACGCTCGTGCCGTCCCCCGTGGTCGTCGTCGTGCTGCCGTCCTGGCCGGTGGTCGTCGACGTGGTGGGCTTCGTGCCGATGGTCAGGTCGGAGCAGGAGAAGGGGGCGGGGCCGCCCTCGACGCTCAGGGTCGCCGACGTCGGGGCGCTGGTGAGCCGGTACTGCTGGGAGGCGCTGATGGTGCCGGTCGCCGAGTAGGTGTCGGGCGTGACGGTGGCGACCACCATGCCGACGGTGGTGTCCTGGTTCGCGATGACGTTGAAGGAGACGGTGCCGGTCGTCGGGGCGTAGACGGTGTCCCAGGTGACCTTGTCGGGAACCTCCGTCTGGGTGGTGTTCCCCTCCTCGTCGGTGGTGACCTTCGGCTGCTGCGGCTCGACCTTCTTGAGGTAGACCAGGGGCGCCCCCTGCGTGATGTGCCCGCCCTTCTCGACCCCGAAGGAGTCGACGACGCCGGTGAGCGTCGCCTTCGCCTCGACGGCCTTGTCCTGCACGATCTTCCCCTTGACCTCCACCGTGCTGGAGATGTCGCCGACCGCGACCGTCGTCGTCTTCGTGCTCAGCTGGTAGCCCGGGGTGATGTCCGCGGTGGCGGAGTCGCCCTGGTCGGGGAAGAAGGCGATCTTGGCCAGGGCGACGGCGACGACGACGGCGATGAGGACCTTGAGGGCGGGTATGACGTAGCGCTTCACGGAGTCCTCCACGGCGAAGGGGAACGAGGGGCGTAACGGGGCCAGGCTAAGGGATCCCGCCGCGCCGGCGGATCCTCCTGGAGAAGGCCCGTGAATCCTCCCGGAGGATGAGGAGTGGCCGGCCGCCTCAGGCCAGGCGGCCGGCGGGGGCCGAGGGCACGGCGTCGAGGAAGGCCGGCGGGGTGAAGCCCTCCCGGGCGTAGACGGCCACGACGGCGCGGGCGACGGCGTCGACGGCGTCGGCGTCCACCAGGGCGATCGCGGAGCCGCCGAAGCCGCCGCCCGTCATGCGGGCCCCGTGGGCCCCCGCCGCCCGCGCCGCCTCCACGGCCGCATCCAGCTCGGGGCACGTGCACTCGTAGTCCGCGCGCAGGGACTCGTGGGAGGCGTTCATGAGCTCGCCCGCGCGGGCAAGCTTGTCCCCGGCCAGCGGGCGGCCGTCGCGCAGCAGCGCGACCAGGTCGCGCGTGCGCTCGATCTCCGTGACCACGTGGCGGGTGCGCTTGACCAGCTCGGCGGCGTCGGGCTCGCCGCAGGCGGCCAGGTCGGCCAGGCGCCCCTCCAGGTCGGCCGCCTCCAGGTCCGCCAGCAGCTCGACGCCCAGGATGCGGGCCGCCTTCTCGCAGGCCGCCCGTCGGGCCCCGTACTGGCCGTCGACCAGGGAGTGCCTGGCCCGGGTGTCGATGACCAGCAGGGCCAGGCCCGCCCCCTCCAGGTCGAAGGGCACCCGGCGGGCCCGCCCGGTGCGGCAGTCCAGCTCCAGGGCGCGGCCCGCGGCGGCGCGCAGGGACGCCGCCTGGTCCAGGCCGCCCGTGGGGGCTCCCGCCATCTCGTTCTCCGCCCTCACGCAGGCGGCGGCCAGGCGGGCCCGGCCCTCGTCGTCGGGCTCGTCGGCCGTGCCGGCCAGCCCCAGGTCATTGACCTCGTCCAGGGCGACGGCGGTGGCCGCCTCCAGCGCCGCGGAGGAGGACAGGCCCCCGCCCAGCGGCACGCACGAGTGCAGGGCCGCATCGAAGCCGGCCAGCGGCCCCAGGCCGTCGCGCTCCAGCGCCCAGGCGACGCCCGCCACGTAGGCGTTCCAGTGGCGCACCTCGCCCGGCGTGCCCTTGGGGCCGATGACGTCGAGGTCGAGGATGTCCACCGAGTCCCGCGTCTGCGAGGAGACCAGGCGCACGGTCCGGTCGTCGCGGCGGTGCAGCGCCAGATGGGCCCGGTGCGGCAGGGCGATCGGCAGGGCCAGCCCGCCGTTGTAGTCGGTGTGCTCGCCAATGAGATTGACGCGCCCGGGCGCGTACCACACGCCGTCGGGTTCGGCGTCGAAGGCCTCGCGGAAGAGCGCCGCGGCCGCGGCGACCCCCTGAGCGGGCGCGAGGGCGGGGGAGAAGACGGGAGCGGCGACGTCGTCGGAGCCGGAGTACTGCATGGGCCCATTGTGCCCCAACCTCGAGCGCACCACGTCACAACCCCGTGTCACGCCGGTCGTCGGGTGGGACCACCGTCCCGGTGCGGGATAAGGTGCGCAGATGGGGGCCGCGCCCGTCGGGCGCCCGCACCCGGATCCGCTGCCGCTCCTGCGCTCGCGCCGCCACATCACGGAGGAACCATGGACGTCCCCACGGCCGGACCGTCTCAGTGCGTCCTGGGCGTGACCCTGCCCGTGCCCGAGCCCTGGGCCGCCCGCATCCGGCTCGTGCGCTCCGACGCCGGTGACCCCCTGGCCCTGGCCGTGCCCCCCCACATCACCCTCCTGCCCCCCACGCTCATCGAGCTCGATGCGCTCGACGCGGCGGTCGCCCACGTGCGCGCCATTGCGGAGCGGGCCGCCCCCTTCGTCGTCGAGCTGCGCGGGACCGAGACCTTCCGGCCCGTCAGCGCCGTCGCCTACCTGGCCCTGACCCGGGGGGCGCGGGACTGCGCGGGCCTGGAGGGGGCGCTGCGCGCCGCCGGCGGCCCCCTGGCCGTCCCGGTGCGCTTCCCCTTCCACCCCCACGTCACCCTCGCCCACGACGTGGGGGACGAGGCCCTGGAGGCCGCGCGCGCCGAGGCCGCCGGCATCGAGGCCCGCTTCGTCGTCGACCGCATTCACCTGCACCGCCTCGCCCCCGACGCCACCTGGACCCGGCTCGACGCCCCGCCGCTGCGCGGGCCCGCCACCCCCCGACGCCCCGTGAGGACATCATGACCCGGTTCGCCGTGCTCGCCGAACGCGCCAAAGCCCTTCTGGGGCGCTGCCGGCGCACCCGTGCGGCCCGCGCCCTGGCCCGTTACTTCGACGGCCGCGGCCCGCTCCTGGCCGGGGGCATCGCCTACACCGGCCTGTTCTCCGTTTTCGCCGCCCTGACCATCGGGGTGAGCCTGCTCATGGTCACCATCGGTCACCGCCCCGCCATGAGGCGGGCCGCCTTGGAGGCGGTCGACTCGATGCTGCCCGGCATGATCGACGACGGCACCGGCACGGGTCTGGTGAGCATCGACCAGCTCACCCTGGACTCGGCGATCAATCCGGGCTCCGTCCTGGCCACCGTCGTTCTCCTGTACTCCGCCCTGAGCCTCATGGGCGCCCTCGCCAGCGGCATCCGGGCCATGTTCGGCCTGGCGACGGCTCACCCGGGCGGCCCGCTCCGGGCCCAGGTGCGCAACCTCCTGGGCTTCGTCATCATCACGGTCTCCGTCCTGGTCACCGCCGCGGCCTCCATCCCCACCACCGCCCTGGCCGGCGCCGGCTCGCTGCCGGACTGGCTGACCGGGCCCGGCGCGAGGCTGATCGCCCTGCTCGTCTCCTTCCTCGTCGACGCCGGCGTTCTGGCCCTGCTCATCCGCGTGTGCGGGGTCAGGGCGCCCCGCAGGGACCTGCTCCAGGGGGCGGGTCTGGGCGCCCTCGCCTTCGGGATCCTGCGTCAGATGGGCACCGGGGCGGTGGGGGCCGTGGCGAGGGGGAACCCGATGCTCGCCCCCTTCACCGCCATGATCGTGCTCATTTTGTGGCTCCACCTGACCTGCCGCGTCGTGCTGTACGCGTGCGCCTGGACCGCCAACCCGCCGCAGCCCCGGCCCGTCGCCCGCCCCGACGGGGCCGGCGCCGACCGCCGGCCCAATTACGCGAGCCTCTCGGCGCCCCCGGACCGCGCGCCGACCACCTGCACGCCGACCGCTAGCCTGGACCCGTGAAGGACCAGCACCGCCAGCGCCGCGACGACCGCCCCATCCACGCCATCATCCCCGCCGGGGGCGCGGGCACCCGGCTGTGGCCGCTGAGCCGGCGCGCGCG
>ERZ773009.1736-NODE-1736-length-14596-cov-8.154735_pt1 | contig 14596 bp, 15 predicted proteins | sample MGYA00580663_ERZ773009 | MGnify/ENA primary metagenome ERZ773009 (study PRJEB29015, sample SAMEA2737969) | human oral metagenome | biome: human oral; feature: human-associated habitat; material: dental | place: China | collected 2026 ... | reverse complement strand
ATTTACAAGTTTATCATTATTTAGATTATGATGAAATTTTACCTAAGGTTGACTATGTAATTCATCATGGTGGGGCAGGCATACTTTACTCTTGTATAAAACATAACAAGCCTGCTGTTATTATTCCTCATGATTATGATCAATTTGATTATGGAGTGAGAGCAGATTTAGCTGAAATTGCCTTTGTTGCAAATTTAAAATCAAGGAAGTCTATTTTAAAAGCCTTTGATAAAATGCTAGAAAGAAAAGAATGGAGAAATTTAGAAAAATTATCAAAAGCTTTCAATAATTATTCTCCTAGTGACTTATTAGAAAAAGAAATTGATAGAATATTGAAGGGGGTCAAAAAGTGAAAATTTTACTTACAGGAGCTACAGGATTTTTAGGAAAATATGTTATAGATGAATTAAAAAATAATTCTTACCAGGTTGTTGCCTTTGGTAGAAATGAAAAGATAGGAAAGACATTGATTGATGAAAATGTTGAATTTTTTAAGGGGGATATAGATAATTTAGATGACTTATATAAGGCTTCTCAAGATTGTTCAGCTGTTATACATGCTGCTGCACTTTCTACTGTTTGGGGTAAATGGGAAGATTTCTATAATGCAAATGTATTAGGAACAAAAAATATTGTTCAAGTTTGTGAAGAAAAAAATTTAAAATTAGTTTTTGTTTCATCTCCAAGTATATATGCAGGAGCAAAAGACCAATTAGATGTTAAAGAAGACGAGGCACCAAAAGAGAATAATTTAAATTACTATATAAAAAGTAAAATTATGGCAGAAAATATAATTAAATCTTCTAAGCTAAACTATATGATAATTCGTCCTCGTGGACTATTTGGAGTAGGAGATACAAGTATAATACCAAGACTTTTAGAATTAAATAAGAAAATTGGTATTCCTCTTTTTGTTGATGGAAAACAAAAGGTTGATATAACTTGTGTTGAAAATGTTGCTTATGCTTTAAGATTAGCATTAGAAAATAATCAATATTCAAGGGAAATATACAATATTACAAATGATGAGCCAATAGAGTTCAAAGAGATTTTAACTTTATTTTTTAATGAAATGGGAACAGAAGGAAAATATTTAAAATGGAACTATAATCTAATTTCCCCTTTGGTTTCATTTTTAGAAATTTTCTATAAATTTTTTAGAATAAAAAAAGAACCTCCAATTACTAAATATACTCTATATTTAATGAATCCAATATACGCATTAGTAACTATAGACCTTACAATAAGCAATTCTTATATTTTGATGAGATGATGGTTCATAGATTAGCTCAAATGCCAAAAATATTCCCACAAAAAATATCTGAGAATAAAGTAATTAGCATATTGGGAATTGGTTCAAATAAAGAGTTTTCTATATTAATATCTGATATTACACCTGATATCCATTTTCAAGCTAACGGACAATGCTTCCCTCTCTATCTCTACGAAAAAGAGGAAAACAACAAAAACTACCAACGCCACGATGCGATTACAGATGAAGCTCTTGCCCATTTTAAAGCAGCTTATCCAAGCGACGATTTCAGCAAAGAAGATATGTTCTACTATATCTACGGCTTATTACACAGCGAAGAGTATCGTGAAAAATATGCCGATAACCTAAGCAAACAGTTGCCTCGCATTCCGTGTGTGAAAAGTGCGGTAGATTTTTGGGCGTTTTCACAAGCAGGACGAGAGTTGGCGGAATTACACTTAAATTACGAAAGCGTGCCGATGTATCAAGGCGTGCTATTTAAAGGTGGATTAAAATTACTGGGTGACCAAATCAGCGGCGGCGTAGGTAAAGATTTCTATGTAGAAAAAATGAAATTCGGTAAAAAAATGGATGAGGAAACGGGTAAAAAAGTGGATGATAAAACTACCGTTATCTACAACAGCCACTTTACGCTTACCAACATTCCCGAAGAAGCCTACGATTATGTAGTCAACGGCAAGCCTGCGTTGGAATGGGTGATGGAACGCCAATCAGTGAAAACGGATAAAGCAAGTGGAATCATTAATGATGCCAACGACTGGGCAATTGAAACGATGAACAACCCTCGCTATTCAATGGAATTATTCTTGCGAATAGTGACGGTAAGTTTAGAAACGATGCGAATTGTGAGAGCCTTGCCAAAGTTGGAGATTTAATTACACAGAACAAAGTGCGGTGAATTTTCACCGCACTTTTTTATTTCATCCCAAGCAATTTAGCTATTTCCCTTCCGCCACAGTTTTCTTTTCTTCCAATTCTTCCCAACGCATAAATGCCGTTTCCAGTTCGGCTTCGGCATCTGCCAACGCTTTCAGTTTGGCATCCGTCACATCGTGAGATTGTTGGAAGAAATTCGGATCACCGATTTCGGTTTGAAGTGCGGTGATTTTTTCTTCTAAATCTTCCAACAGTTGCGGGAGTTGTTCCAGTTCACGCTGTTCTTTGTAAGAAAGTTTGACGGATTTGGGTTTATTGGAAACCGATTTATTTTCTACCGCACTTTCTTCTTTCTTCGTCTCCACTTTTTTCTGTGCCGCAGTATTCTGTTCTGCTTTTTGAGCAAAATAATTGGCTTGTTGCTGTTTGGCATCGAAGAATCCGCCAACATATTTATTCAACACGCCGTCGCCTTCAAAGATGTAGCATTCCGTGGCGGTGTTATCAATAAATTGACGGTCGTGGCTGACGATGAGCAATGTGCCTTGGTAATCGGTGAGGATTTCTTCCAAAAGCTCCAAGGTTTCTACGTCCAAATCGTTAGTCGGTTCATCGAGAATCAATAAATTATTCGGTTTCAATAATAATTTTGCCAATAACAAGCGGTTACGTTCACCACCGGAAAGGGCTTTTACCGGCGTCATGGCACGTTTCGGTGGGAACAGGAAATCTTGCAAATAGCCCAACACATGGCGTTTGATACCGTTGACTTCCACGTCCTGCTTACCGTCAGCAACGTTATCCATCACGGATTTTTCCGGATCAAGATCGGCACGATATTGATCAAAATAGGCAATGTCTAATTTGGTTCCGCAGCAAATGGAACCGCTTGTGGGTTGAATTTCACCGAGAAGCAATTTGATAAAGGTGGTTTTGCCGCAACCGTTCGGGCCGACTAAAGCGATTTTGTCGCCGCGTAAAATGGTGGTACTAAAATCTTTAAGTAATTGTTTGCCGTCAATGTCGTAACTGACGTTTTCCATTTCAAACACGATTTTGCCGGAGCGACTGGACGTGTCTAATTGCAATTTTGCGGTACCCATCACGTCACGGCGTTGGCGACGTTCTTCGCGCATGGCTTTTAACGCACGCACGCGTCCTTCGTTGCGGGTACGACGGGCTTTAATGCCTTGGCGAATCCAGACCTCTTCTTGCGCTAAGCGTTTATCAAACAGCTCATTTTGTAACGCTTCTACCCGCAAGTTTTCTTCTTTCGCGGTAAGGTATAAATCGTAGTTGCCGGGGTAAGACACCAATTTGCCGCGATCTAAATCCACGATGCGGGTCGCCATTTTGCGAATGAAAGAACGGTCGTGAGAAATAAACACAATGCTCCCGTCAAATTCCATCAGGAAATTTTCCAGCCATTCGATGGCAGCCACGTCCAAGTGGTTAGTCGGCTCATCTAACAACAACACATCTGGGTTACATACTAAGGCGCGTGCCAAAGCCGCTTTACGCAACCAACCACCGGATAAATCAGCAAGTTTCGTATTCGGATTTAATTCCAGTTTTTGTAGCACTTCATTGATTTTATTTTCAAATTGCCAGCCGTTAGCGTGTTCCAATTTTGCTTGAATTTGAGCAAGTTGGTTTAATGTCTGCTCGCTATAATCCTGCTCTAACTGCATGGAAATATGATGGTATTCCTTCAATAAATCCGCCAAATGCTCAATGCCTTCCGCCACATAATCAAACACATTGCCTTCCGCATGGCGCGGCGGATCCTGCTCTAAACGGGACACAACCAAGTCTTTTTCATACTGCACTTTGCCGTCATCCATGATGACATCGCCGGCAATGATTTTAAGCAACGTAGATTTGCCTGCGCCGTTGCGCCCGACTAAACAGACGCGTTCGTTAGGTTCAATATGTAACTCCGCATGATCCAATAAAGGGGCGTCGCTGAAAGAAAGATATCCGTTGGTTAAGCTGATAAGTGCCACAAAAAATCCTTTAAAAATAAAAAAAATAGTCATGAAATGACTTATGCTTCGACAAGCTCAGCAAGCGTCATTTCATATTAATGATAAATAACGACCGCACTTTAAAGTTGCTGATACACCTTCAATGCGTACGCATCTGACATGCCGGCAATGTAATCGCAAATCACGCGTTTTTTACCGTTTTCTTCTGCATTCCGCCAGCGGTTGGCGGTGTTAGTTGGGAGTAATCGTTGCGGATCCGAATCAAAAATTTGGAACAGCTCCGTCAAAATACGCTGACCTTTATATTCTACACGTTGCGTTTCCACGTTATTAATCACGTATTTCTGGACAAAATTTTTGAATACTTTCAATACGCCCACTACTTCCGACGGTAATTCGGCGTTATAACGCAACAGCGGATCGCTAAACTCAGGTTGAATTTTCCAACGCACATTGATGATGAAATAATTCACTAACGCACCGATAGCGTTTTTACGTAAGTAATGTTGATCGGAAAACAGTTTTGTACTGATATCGTCAATATGTTGTCGCATCCAATCTGATTGACAGTCTTTCAATGCATTCAAGGCCTCTTGCCATTGCTGCACATTGACGACACCTACCACAATGGCATCCTCTAAATCATGTACGCCGTAAGCGATGTCATCTGCCAGCTCCATAATGCTACAGTCGAGGGATTTAAAACGCGTCTTTAAAATCTCTTGCGGATTTGACCGCACTTTTTGGAGTGAACCGAATAACGCACGATCACTGTCAGAAAGCGGTTCGAGCAACCAGTTAAACATGTCAAGATCGTCACGGAATAATCCTTTCCCCGGTCGCCAGTCGGCAATTTTGACATAACGAGGATCACTGTGTTGGCTTTCAGCAAATTGATCATATTGCGCGGAAGAGACATCCAAAATGGTCGGGTATTTCACAATGCCAAGAATGGTACGACGGGTTAAATTCATCCCCGCATTGGGCGTGTAAGGTTCAAGTTTAGTGAGCAACCGAAAAGTCTGTGCATTGCCTTCAAAACCGCCATTATTACGCATCATATAATTGAGTGCGACCTCGCCACCATGCCCAAAAGGCGGATGGCCGATGTCGTGCGCAAAACACAAACTTTCGATTAAATCATTGGTGGGCAACAAAGGGCTAAGTTGCTTTTGTAACTCGCTTTTATCCTGAGACAGTTGTTGTGCCAAGGTAGCAAAGGCTTCAGCAAATTTGAGTTGCGCCACAAGGCTGCTGCCGATTTGTGCCACTTCCAAAGAATGGGTTAAGCGAGTGCGGTAGAAATCATTTTCGCCCACCGCATGAATTTGCGTTTTTGCTTGTAAACAACGAAAAGCGGCGGAATGAAGAATACGCCCGCGATCACGACGAAACGGCGGACGGTGGTCTTTTTCCCGTGGTTTATCGTCAATAAAACGTTGCTGCCAACGGGGATTAATTTGATTTTTCATGCTATACCAATGCGTAGATCAATTTGAAGACAAAAGGTGCCAAAATTGAGCTAATGATACCGCACAATACTAAAGAAATGGAACTGTAACTCCCTGCTTTTGCATTATTTTCCATGCAACTGACCGTGCCTAACGCATGAGAAACAGCCCCAACGGATAAACCGATCGCTTCTTGATTTTTTAAGCCGATTTTTTTTAAGAATAAATAGCCGAAAATGGAGCCTTGCAAACCGGCAACAACAACTCCAACAGCCGCTACAGAAGGAATCCCGCCCAAATTTTCAGAGACTGCCATGGCAATCGGTGTAGTAATAGATTTCGGTAAAATAGTCGCCACAATATCCGGTTTTGCCCCCAGAAGTAATGCCAATACGGCGCCACTCATCATAGATAAAAGAGAAGCGGACACGGTGGTAATCAAAATGATTTGCCAATGACGAGCAATTTGACGAATTTGTTCATATAACGGCACCGCCAACGCAACAATACTCACGCCCAATAAATTATTGAGCGGCGCATTGCCGGCCATATAGGTGTCATAAGGCAGATGAAATGCCAGCAAGACAGCCACTAACATTAGCACGGTTAACACAAAGCTATTTAATACCACAGACTTCCAGCGTTGATTGATTTTCACCGCCAAAACAAAAGCAAGAATTGTCAATAATGTGTAAGCATAAACAAGATAAGACATCATTCCTCCTTCGCCCGTTTTTTCATGATTTTATGTTTGAGGTGTGTAAAGGATTTGAGGGAAAACAGATAGTCAGACAGTAAACCGATCACAACCAAGGTCACGCAAGTACTGACCATATTCGGCACTAATAATTCTTTCATTTGATCCATGAGCAAGCTGGAATATTTGACGATTCCCACACTGACCGGCACAAATAATAACGCCATATAACGAATTAAAAGACGGGAGGAAAACATCACCCATTCCACTTTGACGATACGTAACACCAAACAGGTAAACAGCAGCAATAATCCCCAAATACTCGATGGAATACCAATAGGTACGTAATGGGCGATAAGTTCGCCCAAATACAACATGAAATACAATACAAGCAACGATCTGACTAAATCAAAAACTTTCCGATACATTATAAAAACTCAACTTTTTTTTAAACTTTAAAATAATTTTACTCTTATTTAGTTAGGAGGGGAATTTATTATTCAAAACGAGGGGGGAATAAAGCCAGAAAAAGAAAAAAGTGCGGTCAACATTTCACAGATAAAAAATCATCAAATGTGTTGAATTTTATACAGTTAAATAAAATTACAAAGTTTTTACTTGCAACTGAAATACAATCCCTTATAATACCGCTCGTTTTTACGAGACTTATCAGTGTTGCCTGGGTGGCGAAATTGGTAGACGCAGCGGATTCAAAATCCGCCGTTGAATAAACGTGTCGGTTCGAGTCCGACCCTAGGCACCAATGATAAGTTTCTGAAAAATGAAAGCTGCGGTAAAACGCAGCTTTTTTTGTAACTAAATCTTCCCTTCTGCTTAAAATTTACCGAGAAAAACGACCGCACTTTTAATGCGCTAATAATTATGCCACAAGGATTTTTCTGTATTCTACTGTTGCTACTCTCTTTTACACTTCAGGCAAAAACGCTTACTTGTCGTGTTGTAGGCATCACTGATGGCGACACCTTTAGCTGCCTAACCACAAATAACCAACAGATAAAAGTACGTTTAGCCGAAATTGACGCCCCTGAGCATAACCAACCTTTCGGTAAAAAATCTCGTCAACGACTTGCTTCACTCATTCACCAACGACATGTCAAACTGGCGATTACAGGAGAAGATCGTTATCATCGCACGTTAGCCACGGTATATAATTCCCAAGGGCAAAATGTCAATTTAATCATGGTGCAACAAGGCATGGCCTGGGCATATAAACAATATGCGACGACACCCATTTATGCCCAAGCCGAACAAATTGCTCGCAATAAACGCCTTGGTTTATGGCAGGATCGTTCTCCAATTGAACCGTACTTATGGCGTCATTCCAAAAGGTAAATTACATGAATTTTGAGCCTATGACATTTCGTCAATATTTTCCTTATTTCACACATACCGATGCGGTGGTGTATTTAGATAACGCCGCAACGACATTAAAACCACAATGTCTCATTGATGCCACGGTAGATTTTTACCGGTCTGCCGGCTCGGTGCATCGCAGTCAATATGACGAAAAACAGACCGCACTTTACGAGCAAGCGCGTACTCGTGTAAAACACCTCATTAATGCGGAAGATGAACAAGCGGTCATTTGGACATCAGGCACTACTCAAGGGATTAATACCGTTGCAAATGGCTTATTGCCACATCTAAAGACAGGCGATGAAATCATTATTAGTGAAGCGGATCATCACGCCAATTTCGTTACTTGGCATCAAATTGCCGAAAAAAGCGGGGCAAAACTTCATGTATTACCGATTGATGATAGTTGGTTAATTAACACCAAAACCTTGCTAAAACAATTAAATCCAAACACTAAACTGGTGGCGTTAAATTTTGCATCGAATGTCACCGGTACTCAGCAACCTGTCAAACAATTGATTCAGCATATTCGAGACAAGTCTTCCGCCTTCATTTTGTTAGATGCCGCGCAGGCAATTAGTCACGTTAAAATCGACTTAGGCGAATTGGATGTGGATTTTATTGCTTTTTCCGCCCATAAAATTTACGGGCCAACCGGACTTGGCGTGTTAAGTGGAAAATTATCCTCACTCAATTTGCTACAACCGCTCCAATATGGCGGTAAAATGATCAGTAAAGTCAGCAAAGAGCAAATTACGTTTTCAGCGTTGCCTTACCGCTTAGAAGCCGGCACTCCCAATATTGCCGCCGTTATTGGTTTCAACGCAGTATTAGCGTGGCTGAGCCAATGGGATATTACAGAAATGGAATCCTCCGCTGTACGTTTAGCGGAAATCACTCGCCGGCGCTTAAGCCAGTATGAAAAATGTAAACTCTTTAATTCGCCACAACCAAGTTCGGTGGTCAGTTTCGTTTTTGAAGACATTAATGCTTCCGATTTAGCCACCTTACTCGCAGAGCAAAACATTGCACTACGCGTTGGAGAGCATTGTGCCCAGCCTTATTTGGCGCGCTTAGGACAAACGGCTACGTTGCGCTTATCTTTTGCGCCGTACAATGTAGCCTCAGAGGTCGAAATCTTCTTTAACGCATTAGATAAAAGTTTAGAATTATTAAGATGAACATTGAACAACAATTAGCTGAAACAAAACATTGGGAAGATCGCTATCGCTTGATTATTCAAGCTGGAAAAAATCTTCCTGAACCAAGTGAAGAGGAATTTGCAACGATGCAAAGCATTCCGGGCTGTGAAGTGCAAGTCTGGTTTAAATTCACGGAAAAAACAGACCGCACTTTTCACTTTCAGGCCTACAGTGAAGCGCGGATTATAAACGGTTTATTATGGATTTTGTTACAGCGCATTGAAAATCAAACGGCTGAAGCTTTGCGCCAATTTGATCTAACCGCTTATTTCAATGCATTAGGCATTGCTCAACGGTTAAGTTCTACTCGATTAAATGGCTTGAAGCATATTGAAAAAATGTTGCATAATTTATAAACAAAAAAGCGCGGATAAACCGCGCTTTTTGTTTGTGTTATTTTTCCAAATGCTTAATTTTCTTGATCACGTTCGATGTGGAAAAACCATTCTCAAAATTCAGCACTTTCACATCGCCACCGTTTGCCCAGACTTCTTTACTACCGGCAATGTCTTCCGGTTTATAGTCGCCGCCTTTCACCAATAAATCAGGCAAGACCTCACCAATTAAACGTTGCGGCGTATCTTCATCAAAGGCAACCAACCAATCCACAGAAGAAAGTCCGGCAAGCACCGCCATTCTCGAGGCTAAATGATTAATCGGTCGTTCTTCCCCTTTTAAGCGTTTTACCGATTCATCCGTATTCACAGCAACAATTAAACGATCACCTAGCTTACGGGCATTTTCTAAGTAAGACACGTGACCCGGATGCAAAATATCAAAACACCCGTTTGTCATCACGATTTTCTCGCCACGCTCTTTTGCCAATTTAACCGCTTGTTTCAATTCAGCTTCGCTCATCACGCCAAAACCGGTGGTAGTTCGTCCATGAATCGCATTTTCCAACTCGACGGTTGAAACGGTTGATGTGCCCAATTTACCCACCACAATACCGGCGGCTACATTGGATAAATAACAAGCCTCTTCAAAACTACGGCCATCCGCTAACGCGATTGCAAGCACACTGATCACCGTATCGCCGGCCCCTGTCACATCAAATACTTCTTTAGCCTCTGTCGGTAAATGAAATACCGGCTGATTTGGACGCAATAAGGTCATACCTTTTTCAGAACGAGTCACTAAAAGTGCGGTGAGATTGATGTCTGAAATGAGTTTCAGCCCCTTGTCGATAATCTCTTGTTCGGAATGACATTTCCCCACGACCGCTTCAAATTCCGACATATTCGGCGTTAGCAAGGTTGCACCGCGATAACGTTCAAAATCAGTCCCTTTTGGATCGATCAATACTGGTACATTGGCATTACGCGCAATTTGAATCATTTTTTGTACATCATTTAAGGTGCCTTTGCCGTAATCCGAAAGCACTAAAGCACCGTAATTTTTGACCGCACTTTCTAATTTTTGTAATAAATTTTCGCTTGTCACATTTTGAAAGCCTTCTTCAAAATCAAGACGTAAAAGCTGTTGATGACGGGATAAAATACGTAACTTGGTAATCGTTGGATGGGTAGATAATTGGACAAAGTTACAATCGATTTTTTGTTGTTGTAATAATGCGGTTAATGCAACACCCGCCTCATCCTGACCGGTCAAACCAAGTAATTGTACCGGCACATTTAATGACGCAATGTTCATCGCCACGTTTGCTGCACCGCCCGCACGCTCTTCATTTTTCTGAACGCGTACCACCGGCACCGGCGCTTCCGGCGAAATTCGATTGGTCGCACCAAACCAATAGCGATCCAACATCACATCGCCTAATACCAAAACTTTTGCCTGATTAAATTGTGCAGAATATTGACCCATTTGATTTTCTCTTAACTTATTGAAATAAAAAATTTTGCTAATATTACCACAGGGGAAATGCTATTTCCTAAAAATTCCGTTAAACTAAAAACCAATTGAAGTCACCTTGTAATCCTTATGGCAAAATCAGTTCTCCCAACGTTTAAAATTGAATTTCTCCATCCAAAACACTGGGGCTTTTGGCTCGCACTCGGTATTTTCCGCTTAATTCTACTTCTGCCTTACCCTATTTTATGCAAAATTGGCAATGGATTAGGTTGGCTGTTTGCTAAAACCGGTGTGGGCAAGCGACGCGCTAAGATCGCGAAACGCAATCTGGAACTTTGCTTTCCTGACTGGTCTGAACAACAAATTCGTCAGGTTTTACAAGCCAACCTACGTGCCACCGGAATGGCGATTATTGAAACCGGTATGGCGTGGTTTTGGTCTGATCGTCGTATAAAAAAATGGTCAAAAATTGAAGGGCTTGACTATTTAAAAGACAATTTGGCAGACGGCATCATTTTCGTCGGCGTACATTTCTTAACGCTTGAATTGGGCGCTCGTATTGTTGGCATTCATCAACCGGGGATTGGAGTTTATCGCCCTAACGATAATCCATTGTTTGATTGGGTACAAACACAAGGGAGATTACGTTCCAATAAAGCAATGCTGGATCGTAAAGATCTCCGTGGCATGATTAAGGCGATACGAAATGGCGATATTATTTGGTATGCACCGGATCACGACTATGGTCGAAAAAATGCCGTTTTCGTGCCGTTCTTTGCGGTTCCTCACGCTGCAACAACAACCGGCAGTTATTACTTATTAAAGTCTTCTCCAAACAGTAAAGTGATTCCTTTCGCGCCGCTTAGAAACGCAGATAATTCCGGCTATACGGTCACCATCTCTCCGCCGGTCGATTTTTCTGATCTACGTGATGAAGCTGAAATTGCGGCAAGAATGAACCAAGTGATTGAAACAGAAATTATGAAAGGCGTTGAACAGTATATGTGGCTCCATCGCCGCTTTAAGACACAACCGAATGAAGACAATCATTTATATAAATGACTAGATACAAAAAAGGTGAGCCGCAAGCTCACCTTTATTTTGAATGATTTTTTATAATGCTTCTGAATCTAACTCATCAGCCATCGCAGAGAGAATTTCACGCGTTAAATAAGCCAAAGAACAATAAAACGGCAGTGTAGCCTGTGTTTCAACTTTCACTAAAAACTTGGCAGCACAAGGCAGAAGAAAACGTTTAAATAATTCCTGTTGAGCACTTAAAGAATCCGCATTATCTTCCAACCAAGATGCGGTTAGCAATAACATGGCAAAATGATCTATATTCTCGGCTTCAGGCAAACCACGAACTTGGCGAAAATCATGAAACTCTTCAACAGAAATGTCATACGCAGAAATTTCTGTTGCAACATTCCCGGATTCACCAAAAAGCTTTTGGTATTCTTTATCTAACAAGGTTAAATCAATTGCCATTTGTAATGAATCTAACGACTTTTGGCTGTCATTATCTTCGTTTAATGCCCAAACTTGAGATAAATTACCTTGATTTAGCCAAGCAAATACACCGGATAAAATAGGATCTGTCGGCTGGCGATAAAATAAATTACCAAATAATCGACTAATCAAAGAAAAGTTATTTAATTGTAGGTTCTCTTGCATTATGCCTTATCCTCTTTCGCTAAAAGTGCGGTCAGATTTTCTTGCGTTTTTTGTGTCGCACGATTCAAAATATTCAAATAACCTGCTTCATTTAATAAATGTATATCGCCAAAAATATCATGCTGAATATCCGTAATACCGCAGAAATTAAATAAACCATCAACCAAACAGGTTTGCAACGCTTTATCAAAATTCAGACTTTGGTAACGCTCAAGATTATTTCCCATGGTGATAAAATGCTGCATTTTTTTATCGCTCAATAAACCTACCGAACAACCATTTTCAGTTTGATAAGCAAAGCCGTAGCTCAACACTCGATCCAAATAGCCTTTCAAAATTGCCGGAAATCCCATCCACCAAAGAGGATAGACCAACGTAATCAAATCAGCGTCTTTTATCTGATTTTGTTCAAATTTCACTTCTGCCGGTACAATACCAGTCTGACAAGCACCTAATTCATCCCAAGATAAAATGGGATCAAAATTTAACGTATAAAGATCTCGCACAATCGTTTCTACATTCATTTCATGCGATGCCTGAACAATACGTTCTACTAAAGCTCGATTAAAACTTTGTTGGTTAGGATGAGCAAAAATAATTAAATGCTTCATTAATATCCTTAAATCTTGTTAACTTTTAATGTAATACTATCTACATCGGTTACTTCAACAATGTCATTAACGGCTAAATCACGTCCTTGTATTCGCCAAGTAGTATCGCCAAAAGCGCCTCTACCAATACCATTTTCACCAATTTCCAAAACTTTGCCTTGCGCCCCTATCATTGCATGATCTCGTTGGTTAAGAACACTTTGTGATTGATCGATTTGATCTTTACCATGTTGATAACGCCACCAGATAATACTGAGAAGACTGGCAATAACGGCGTACATTACCGCAAGAAAAGAAAGAGGTAGCGTAGGAATCAATTTTGTAATAACTGCAATCACAATGGCAGATAATCCCCACCATAAAAGAAAAACACCTGGCACTAAAATTTCAGCAATAAGCAAGACAAAACCAAGAATAAGCCAATGCCAAACACCCCAGTCTGCTAACCATTCCATACCAACCTCTACTTTATGATTAATTTGTTTTTTTATCGGATTTTAATAGCTCAGAAATTCCGGCAATTGAACCGATTAAATTACCCGCTTCTAAAGGCATTAAAACAACCTTACTGTTATTCGAACCACCAATTTCTTTCAATGCTTCAGTATATTTTTGTGCGATAAAGTAATTAATCGCTTTCGTATCACCATGAGCAATTGCGTCAGACACCATTTGCGTTGCTTTCGCTTCCGCTTCAGCTGCACGTTCACGGGCTTCAGCCTGTAAGAATGCCTCTTGTCTTTCCCCTTCGGCTTTCAGAATGCGCGATTGTTTTTCCCCTTCTGCTCGTAAAATCTCAGCTTGACGCACCCCCTCTGCTTCCAAAATATCTGCACGCTTATTACGTTCAGCTTTCATTTGAGCATTCATTGCAGCAATCAATTCATGTGGGGGACGAACATCACGAATTTCAATACGGGTGACCTTAATTCCCCAAGGATTTGTCGCTTCATCCACAATAGACAGCAATCGGCTATTAATTGAATCACGTTGAGACAACATTTCATCCAATTCCATTGAACCTAATACAGTACGAATATTTGTCATAGTAAGGTTGATGATAGCTTGCTCTAAATGATTTACTTCATAAGCAGCATTACGTGCGTCAATAACTTGAACGAAACATACCGCATCAATAGCTACGTTGGCGTTATCTTTTGAAATAACTTCTTGTGATGGAATATCTAAAACCTGTTCCATCATATTAATTTTACGACCTACACGATCAACGAATGGAACAACAAAATTCAAACCGGGCATTAAAGTACGGGTATAACGACCAAAACGTTCAATAGTCCAGTTATAGCCCTGAGGGACAGTCTTAAGCGTAGAATAAAGCACCACACCAACAAGCATGACAAAAATAATAGCGGCGATTGGTAATCCATCTAAAAAATACATAATTTTCTCCTTAAAACATCAACAGTTACCCTTTAAAGAATAACAATTAGCACAAAATTTGTATATAACAATTCAGCTATGTTCTATTGTCTGCAGCTATACTAACTTCTTTCTATTTTCCTATGCCCCCAAAGCAAAAACCCCCGATGCTCTCACATCAGGGGTTCATATCAGGCTTGGCGGTGACCTACTCTCACATGGGGATGCCCCACACTACCATCGGCATTACGG
>ERZ773009.1735-NODE-1735-length-14603-cov-5.390432_pt1 | contig 14603 bp, 13 predicted proteins | sample MGYA00580663_ERZ773009 | MGnify/ENA primary metagenome ERZ773009 (study PRJEB29015, sample SAMEA2737969) | human oral metagenome | biome: human oral; feature: human-associated habitat; material: dental | place: China | collected 2026 ... | reverse complement strand
CTCGCGCACCTGCTTGCGGGAACGATTCGTTGCCATGTTTCTTCTTCCTGTTTCTCATGTCATGCCGGAGGTACCGGCATGGGGCCAACTCCAGGATCAATGAGATCCGTCGGCTAAGGCCCCAGGTGTCCGCTGGTGCGGACAACTGTTACATCCTAGCGTCTTTTCAGTAAATTGCGAATCACACCAAGCCGCTTCGTGAGCATCGCCTCATGCCCGTTTTCCGTTGGCTCGTAGTAACGCGTGCCTTCCAGGTCGTTAGGTAGGTACTGCTGCGCCGCAACATGGTGCGGATAATCATGCGCATAGAGGTACCCCTCACCGTGGCCCAGCAACTTCGCACCGGAATAGTGCGCGTCGCGCAAGTGCTCGGGAACCGCTCCCCCACGCCCCGCACGCACATCGGCGATCGCACGATCAATCGCCAGGTACGTCGCGTTCGACTTCGGGGCCGTTGCCACGGCGACCACCGCCTCCGCGAGTAACAGACGGGCCTCGGGCATACCAATCAGCGCAACACCCTGCGCGACGCTCACGCAGGTCGTCAACACCTCAGGGGCGGCCATACCGACTTCTTCGGAGGCGGCGATCATGATACGCCGCGCAATGAAGCGCGGGTCCTCCCCGGCCTCGATCATACGGGCGAGGTAGTGGAGCGCCGCATCCACGTCAGACCCACGCATCGATTTGATGAACGCGCTTGCCACATCGTAGTGCTGATCCTTGCTCCATCGAACGAGGGCCTGGTTGGCCGCCGCTTCAACGCTCGCGACCGTAATCTCACCGGATCCATCGTCGCTAGCCACACCCGCGGCTGCCTCCAGGAGGGTCAAAGACTTACGTGCATCCGAGCCCGCCAACCGCACAAGGCCAGCCACGGCCTCGTCCGTGATAGAAAAACTCCCACCGAGGCCGCGCTCATCCGCCAGCGCACGCCGAATAAGTCCCTCAATCGCATCCGCATCAAGCGGACGCAGGGTCAGCAGCAACGAGCGCGACAGGAGAGGGGAAATCACCGAGAACGAGGGATTCTCAGTCGTTGCCGCCACAAGCACAACCCAACGATTCTCAACCGCCGGCAGGAGCGAGTCCTGCTGCGACTTCGAAAATCGATGCACCTCATCGACGAACAGAATCGTCTCTTCTCCCCCGCCAGCAAGGGTTCGACGCGCATCGTCGACAACGCGCCGCACGTCACTGACCCCAGAAGACACGGCAGAAAGCTCAACAAAACGGCGCCCGGATGCGCGCGCAATCAAATACGCGAGTGTCGTCTTACCGGTACCTGGAGGCCCCCAGAGAACGACGGAAGAGACCGACACCCCACCACTCGCACCCGGCGAGAGCAAGCGCCGCAACGGAGCCCCCTCACCCAACAGGTGCGACTGACCAACCACCTCTGTAAGCGTCGTCGGGCGCATGCGAACGGCGAGGGGTGCGCCCGCATTGAAAGCAGGCACGCCCGACTCGTCGACAGACTCAGAATCAAACAGATCCATGAGCCCCAGCTTAGGACAATGTGACTCCATTCGAAGAAGAGCCAATCTTGGGACCTGAGAGAACCTGGACGACGACGAGGCCGCCGAGGATCAGCATGCAGGCACCGGCACCCAGCAGGTACCCATTCAGCCCTTCAGACTCGTTGCCGGCCAGCGAGGAAGACAACATCTCAGCGTGCAGCTTCACGCCGCCCGAGGCGTCAACGGAAGACCCAGCACCGGCTGCGGCAACCGTCGAAGCGACCTTGAACTCAGCCCAACCGACCAGTTCATGCTGTCGGTTCGCCACAACGACCTTGTAGTCGCCCATCGGCAGGCCCGTAACGTCCATGGACACCTGATTGGAGTCTTCGACCTGAAGCCAGCGGGCCTCACTGGTCTGCATGATGTTCGCGCTCACCCAGTCGCCGGCAACGGCCTTATCCGAAGGGACATTGATCGTCAGCTGCCCGCCCGTGAAAGCAGCACTCACGCCACCCTTGTTCGCGTCAGTCAGCTGAGAAACGTCCGAAATGGGCGACACCGGAGTGTCGGAAGGCTGCGTGGACCCAGCAGACGCTGTCGCAGAAGGCGTCGGGGTCGGCGTTGCGGAAGGCATCGGGGTCGGACGGACGGCGGGGAGCTGCGGATCATCAGGCTGAGCTGCGGGCTGCTCGGTGGTCGGAGCAGGCGCGGGGTCAGCGCTGGGCTCGCTCGTCGGCTCGGCCGTGGGCTGAGGCGCGGGATCGGTCGTCGGCTCGGCCGTGGGCTGAGGCGCGGGATCGGTCGTCGGGTCCGCCGTCGGTTCAGGTGTACGCGCGTCGCCGTTATCAACAGGCTGATACACGCTCACCGTGTAGCTCACGGGGTCACCCTCAACGAGATCTCGCCCTTCCTTGAACATGAGCACCGTGACGGTGTGCTTCGTTCCAGGCTCCCACGTGATGCCCTCGACATTGTTCTGTCCATTGGGCACAGGGACCTTCAGGGTGTAGTTGTGCGGACTGGTGGCAACCCACACATCATCAGCGGTCACGGGCACCGTTTCGCCATTACGCTCGTACGTCGGCTGTTCAATGGGTGTCACGCGACCCGAGTCGAGCATCACGCCCCAGTAGCCCTTATCCCCGTACTGCTTCTCAAAAGAAGAGCCCTGTTCGATCCGAACAGTGAATGCCGTGGTCGGGACGGGAATAGCCCCGTCGTTACCGTCTGCGCGAGCAGCAAATCCGGGGATCGCAAGCGCGATGGCAGCGAACAGGCACAGGGCCATCAGGAGGCTCATCAATCGACTGCGCCCTCCGAGGCCGCGCGCGGCAAGGGCAGAAGCGGCCCGTGCGTGCTGCATACCGTTCTCCTTAGTGACTTAATCCTCAGAAGCATTTGTTTTGAAACTAGAGTAACAGGCGTGGCGCGCGAATGCTAAATGCCAACGCGCACCAATCGGTTAATGCACATTTTCTCAGACCACTAGGCCAGATGAAAGGTGATTAGCGCGGCAATCCGTGGGAGCGGCGAACAATACTGACCGTCACGATGGCACCGAGCAACGCAAGAGCACCGCCACCAGCGAGAATCCAGCCATTCAGTCGCGACTCCTCCTCGCGGGCAGCCTGATTCGAGGCCTGCTGTTCCGAGCGAGCTTTGGGACCAATCTGCGATGCGGACACGCTTTGCTGAGTGGATGAGCCTGAAGGCTCCGGAGTGGGATCCGCGCCGCTACCAGATGCACCGGATGAAGCAGACGAGGACTGTGTCGACGATCCTCCACTAGCAGACGACGAACTGGGAGAGGGAATCGACGCAGAAGATGTCGCATTATCAGCCTGCGTTCGTTCGGATGTCTGATTCTCTCCAGACGCACTCGCCGACGGCCCGCTTGGCACAGACGGGGGGCCGGTAGGGCTCGCGGAGGTGTTCTCAGAGTCCGGATTGTGAGTCGGGGCGGCACTGTCATCCGTCACAGGATCAGTACCATCGGTCACTGACGGCTCGGTCGGCGCCAGCGAACAAGAGCGCGCCTCGGCTGCCGATTCGACGACCGTCACCTCAACCTGAACATAGTTACCCGTCACCCCGTCACCGATCATGACCTGATGCTTCGTCCCCACCGTCCACGTAGCCAGCAGGTCAATATCAGCCACGAAAGTGCCATCCGCACCAACTTTCGCAACCGCCCATGCAGACCTATTACGTGCGACCGAGGACGGAACCCACGCTGGGAGGACCATGTCATCAGAGCGCTTTTCCTGGCCATCATCGAGCGTCACAATCACGAAACCGAGGGCACCCTCGGAAGACGGCCCCCAGCCAGCGCCTTCCACATGCAGCGGCACGCCGGTCGCAACAACCGACGAGGCTATGACCGACGCTCCTTCTTCAGAAGCGGTCAAACACTGCCCAGCATCATCGCCAATCCCATCGGCGCTATAAGCGGGGCCGACCGACACGAACATTCCACCGACGACGGAAGCAGAGGCGGTCAGTGCGAGCAGGGACATGCGAAGGCCCCGGCTCTGTGAGCGCGCCTGTGTCGTCATCCGTATTCGTTTCCTTCTGTCTGGGACAGTCTCAACCGATCAACACTGTCACGCCCAGAATGCGCATGTCAGTGCCTGAGTAACCACTCGATACGAGCACCATACTATTGCCTGGCTTGCGAGATGTAATTGCGAGCAACAAGCACATTCATGACACACTCCCTCAAAACCTCATTTTACCTGGATTTATGCGATTTTGTCACGACAACTGTGAGCAATATTATCGAGCAATCATGGCTTCTGATGACCCGCTGGTCAGCATTTGAGATATCGAGAAAAACAACGACGATTACCGGCGTGGGATGACGAGAGGAGCTCCCGTCTCCGGATCCTCGATGATGCGGCAGGGCACTGCGAAGACACGTTCTACGAGCTCGGGCGTGACTACCTGGGTGGGCTCCCCCTGTGCGAGGATCTGCCCGTCCTTCATGAAGACGAGGTGCGTGGCATACCGGAACGCAAGATGCAGATCGTGCAGCACGGCAACAACAGTTGTACCCGCACGTTGCAAGCGATCAGCAAGACGGAGCACCTCAAGCTGGTGATTAAGATCGAGATACGTCGTCGATTCATCGAGCAGCAAGATCTCCGTCGACTGCGCCAAAGCCATTGCAATCCAGACACACTGACGCTGACCACCCGAAAGCTCACCAAGGCGCCGCCCCACGAGGGAGACGACGCCAGCATCTTCCATCGCACGAGCAACAGCTTCATCGTCTTCACGACTCCACTGACGCAGAAGGGATTGATAGGGATAGCGTCCCCTCGCAACCAAGTCTTCCACGAGCATATCGCCCGGAGCCACGGACGATTGCGCGAGCAATCCGAGCCTGCGCGCGAGCGCCTTCTGATTCATGTCAGCAACGCTGCTGCCATCCAACTCCACCACTCCGCTACGAACATCGAGAACGCGCAACAACGACCGCAAGAGAGTCGACTTCCCGCACGCATTGGGGCCGACGATGACGGTCAATTCCCCAGTCAGCACGTCCAGGGACAGCCCATCCAGAATCGGAGCATTCTTCCCGTAGCCGACGACGATATCTCGGGCGCCCAGCCCCGGCCTCGTTCCCACCTCAGTCACGACCTCACCTCACGAATCAACAGCCACAAGAGATACAAGCCTCCCACGACACCCGTCACAACACCCACAGGAAGCTCAGCGGGAGCAATCAAACGCTGAGCACACACGTCGGAAGTCAACACCAGCAACGCTCCCACGACGCCGGAGGATACGAAACCCACTCCCCCGCCCCCGCACAGGCGGTGAGCGACATGTGGAGCGGATAGTGCAACGAATGCAACCGGACCAGCCACAGCCGTCGCACAGGCGACGAGCAGAATCGCAACAACGATCGACAGAAGACGAATGCGGCGCACGCGCACACCGAGCCCGGTCACAACGTCGTCCCCCATCGCCACAAGCCCCAGCGGAACTGTAGCCGCGACGCACGCGCATGCGACAACGCCGAGCACGATCAGGAGCGGCGTCAGTCGAGCGAACGTGACCCCCGACAATGATCCGACACTCCACAGTTGCGCTCGCTGCGCCGCCTCCAGTGGCGCCTTGACGATCAGCAGCGAATTGATAGCGCGCAGCGCACCAGAGCAACCAATACCGACCAGGACAACACGCATTCCCGTCACGCGCATACCGCCCGCGCAGGCGAGGATCAGCACGCCTGAGAGGAGACCACCGAGCAACGCTCCGAAGCCCGTGACGGCCGGACTCGACCCCAGCACAATAATCGCTATCAGCGCTCCGGTGGCACACCCCGTTGACAGCCCCACAATGTCCGGACTCCCCAGAGGATTACCCGAGATCGTCTGGAAGATACGCCCCGAAATGCCGAGCGTGCACCCGACCGCGACAGCGGCCAGCATCCGCGGCAGCCGCACAGACTGCACAAAGTAGACACCGAGGAAATCATCTCGAGGCCCGCCATCACCCAGCAGGCGTCGGAAGGAATCCCCAGCACTGAGCCCATAGTCGCCGAGTGTCAGCGAATAGACGGACAAGCCAACCAGAAGAAGGAGCCGATGATGACTACCGCCGCGCTACGTCGATGGATGCGCACGGAGAAACCCGCTCTCGACAGAGTGGTGTACCGATGGCTTTCCCGCGTCACGACATGCCCCTTCCACGCGCACCGATAATGAAGAAGGGGGCGCCGATCAGGGCTACAACGACGCCAACGGACACCTCGGAAGGCGCGAGGACGAGACGCGACGTAATGTCTGCAATGCACACCCACACAGCGCACGAAACCGTCGGCCAGATCGCGATCGTTCCCTGCCTCGCCCCCACAACGCGTCGGACCATGAGCGGCACCGCGAGGCCGACGAATGTCAGCGGACCGCCCAGCGCTGTGGCTCCACCCGCGAGAGCCGTCACCGCGAGAACTCCCAGTGCCCGAATGAGACGCACGCGCACACCAAGACTCACGGCGGCATCCTCACCGATGGCGAGAACGCCGAGAGCTGACGAGATGAGAACTGCGAGGACGCAGCCGCACAGGATAAAGACTCCCGCAGCGGCCACGGAGCCCATATCGACTCCCTCCAACGAGCCGGATGCCCAGTAGCGGAACTCGTTGAATGCGAATTGATTGGCCGTCAACACTGCCTGCGTGAGGGATGCAAGAGCCGCAGATACGGCGATGCCCGCAAGAGCCAGCCGAGAACGCGATCCTCCACCGCGCCCCGAAATAGCAAACACGAGCGCCGCGGCCACACCGGCACCGACGAGGGAAGCGCCGAGCGTCCCCGCACGCGTCACGACTCCGGAGATGGCCGTCACGGAGACAACGACGAACGCCGCACCTGCGTTAATGCCGAGCACGCCGGGGTCGGCGAGCGGATTGCGGGTCATCGCCTGCATGATGGAGCCCGCCAAACCAAGCGCACCGCCGATCATGAGCGCGGCGATCGTGCGCGGCACGCGCAGCTGGGTGACCACCTGAGCGTCCTGACTCGCCCCACCACGAACCAGAGCATCCCACACAACATCGGGAGCAATGGAACGGGAACCGAGGGCGAGCGAGGCCATCGCGACGAGGACAAGCACCAGCGTCGCCACTGCGCAGGCAATGGCGACGCTGGTGATACGACGTGTCGTCATGTCAGGTCAGCGACCCGAATCGTCCGACCATCAGGCTCAGGAAGCCGGGACGAACTGGGCCTCAATGCTCGAGACGATGCCGTCCATCAGGAGGTAGCCACCGGTCGAGGTCCACAGGGAGCCGTCGACGGGGATGACGTGGTTCGCCTTGACGGCGCCGAGGGAGTCGAAACCGACGGTGTTCTTCGCCTCTTCGAGGGCTGCGGCGGAGGCCTCGACGCCCGTGTTGCCACCGGCGGACGGATTGTTCACCGAGGACTTGCCGAGCGCGCCAAGGAAGATCCAGTCCGCATCGATCTGGTCGATGTTCTCCAGGGAGACAGGCTCAGAGTGGCCCTCGCCGTGACGGTCCTGGTTCGCGGGGCGCTTCATGCCGAGTGCGGTCAGAGCCTGTCCGGCGGGGAGATCCTTGAGGATCAGGCCGGCGCTATCGCCCTGCCAACGCACGACCGAGTACGTCTGATCGAGGTAGCCGGCATCCTTCAGACGGGCGCTCACCGATGCGACATGCTGGTCGAACTCCGCGAGCTTGGTCTCGGCCTGGTCGGCCAGACCCAGCGCATCTGCGGTGAGCGTGAAGGTCTCACGCCAGTCACCACCGGACTGAGTGGTGAAGAAGACGGGCGCGATCTGAGAAAGCGCAGTCAGGGTTTCCGTGTCGTTATTCTTCACAGAGGTACCGTCGACGAGGATGAGATCAGGATGGGCCGCACCGATAGCCTCGAGGTTCGGGGTACCAATCGATGCAAGGATCGGAATGTCTCCGGCACGATCGATCAGGTAGTTCGGGACGGTCGCTGACCACGGCCGGACACGACACCGATCGGGGTCACGCCGAGCGCGAGGGCATTGTCAGTGGTCGGCTCGGAGAGCGTGACGACGCGGCTCGGGTGCGACGGGAGTGTCACTTCCTGGCCGGACGCGTCGGTAACAGTGCGCGTCTCGGACGTCGCAGAGGCCTCGGGGGACGAGGCCGGGGTGCGCTGGGTGGACGAGCAGGCTCCCCGGGCGAGAGCAGTCACAGCGACGCCGACCACGGCGCTGATTCGCGTCGACAGGTGTACAGGTGTCTCAATTCAGTCGATCTATTAGGGGCAAAGGTAAGCCTAACCTATAGGGAGCATGGCAACCCAGTCTGTCTCGTCACTGGTCAGTATGTGAGAGCACGCCACTCATCGAGTGCACAAATCAGCCCTTCCCGCCACCAGGCGACATCATGCCCGCTGCGGTAATGATCCAATTCCACATGGGCTCCCAGACTCCGCAGAAGCTCCGCACAGTCATCAACGACCGGGCGCATCGTCTGCTCCAGAGTCCCAACCTGCAGGCGTAGCGTCACTCCGGGGTGGGGCGTCGCCACCCCAGAGCGCAGGTCTCGCATCAACGCCCCCTCGCCCACGCCTCGCGCAGCCCCGCCCCACCACAGGGACGGCGATTGGGCGACGATCACGTCGACGGGCAGATCCTGTCGCAAGCCAACCTCCAGCGCGGCGAGGCCACCGTAGGATTGGCCGGCGACCATCACGGGACCTGCCCCGGCCTCGTCGCACACTGCCTGAAGCAGAGCAGCAACACGATCCGCATCCGTCAGCTCCACCTCACGCTGCGCCCAAGCACCCGCATCGATGGTGACCACGCGCAGCCCGGGATAGCGGCGGGTGAGCCAGCCAACGCCGTTGGCTCGCCACATCTCACCGTCGAACAGAATCAGGGTGCAGGTTGGCACGCTCTCACCGTCATATGTCACGACGCGACGTCCGCCTGCCATCCCCAGCCGCGCGGTGATCGCCTCACCGATCTCGACCTCTCGCACCGCCCACATCTGAGCGTCGGACAGATCTCGCGACGGCCACACCACCCGGGCATTGGGACCGACAAAGAGCGAAGCCTGCTGCCCACGGCCGTTGACGAGGGTCAGAGGATTGGCGGCATCAGGGCGAGCGCCGTCAACGAACTGAAGCCACTGACACATCTCCGTGACCGCGCTGACGCGCACGTCCGAGGTGTCCACGATCACCTGCTGATAGCTGATGATCGCGTCAGCGGGAAGCGCACACACGAGCGCGTGAGCATTGCCGTCGTCCGCGCCCGCACCCATGCGAAACTCGTCAAGGTGCTCGCGCGCGCGATCCGTGATCGTGTTCAAGATGACGTAGCAATCAGCGGCGGCCTCGTCTGCGGATTGGAAGGTCACACGAACGGCGTCGACCCCATCAACGACAAGGCGCTGGACAACAATCGGGAGCGCATCGGTATCGCGATAGATCCCGTCTCTTGTCTCTTGGCGCAACAGGCAAAAACCGGTGCGCGAAAAAGACGTCTGCTCGAATGCCACACGTTCAGTCGAACAGCGAAATATCGCCAGCGCCAACACGAGCAACGACCGCATCTCCGCCCGCGAAGTCGATGACCGTGGTCGGCTGCGCCACGCCGACGGGCCCCACCACAACGAGATCAACCAGGTGCCCGATGCGCTCATCGACATCGAAACCATCTGTGAGGGGCTCATCCTCGCCGGGCATAATGAGCGTCGAACACGCCAGGGGCTCGCCCAGCGCCTCAACGATCGCCTGAGTGATGACGTGATCGGGGATGCGCACGCCCACCGTGTGCTTCTTCTTGTTCAGCATGATGCGCGGAACCTCTTTAGTCCCCCGCAGGATGAATGTGTAGGGACCGGGCGTGAGCGCCTTCATGGTGCGGAACTCGTGGTTGTCAATAATCACGAGCTCGCCCAGCTGCGCAAACGAGTGACACAGCAACGAGAAGTTATGTTTGTCATCAAGCTTACGGATCGAGCGGATCGTATCCATGCCCGCCTTGTTGCCAGCCTTCGTCGCGATCGCATAGCCGGAGTCAGTGGGCAGCGCAATCGTGCCGCCGCGCTCCAGCAGATCAACGACCGTGTTGACCAAACGTGCCTGCGGATTAACCGGGTGCATCTCGACGTACGACATACCCCTATTGTGCACGAAACCCCCACCGGTCGGTGACCAATGGGGGTTCCGTGGACAAGGTCACGGAACGAGAATCACTTCTCGGATTCCTCGGATGCTTCCTCGCCGCGCTTCTTCGGCTTCGCATCGACGCCAGCTTCCTTACGCTGCGCGGGCGTAATCGGCGCCGGAGCCTCGGTCAGCGGGTCGAAGCCACCGCCGGACTTCGGGAAAGCGATGACGTCGCGGATCGACTCGGACTTCGTCAGCAGCGAGACGATGCGGTCCCAGCCGAAGGCCACGCCGCCGTGCGGCGGAGCGCCGAACTTGAAGGCATCCAGCAGGAAGCCGAACTGCGCCTGAGCCTCCTCTTCGCCGATACCCATCACGTTGAACACGCGGTTCTGGATGTCGCGGCGGTGAATACGGATCGAACCGCCGCCGATCTCGTTGCCGTTGCAGACGATGTCGTAGGCGTAGGCCAGCGCATTACCCGGATCCTTGTCGAAGGAGTCGATCCACTCGGGCTTGGGCGAGGTGAACGCATGGTGGACAGCCGTCCAGGCGCTGTGGCCCAGTGCCACGTCGCCCTCGGCCTCGGCATCACCGGTGGGCTTGAAGAGCGGCGCGTCGACAACCCAGGTGAACGCCCAGGCGTCGGGGTCAATGAGGTTGCAGCGCTTGCCAATCTCGAGGCGAGCAGCGCCAAGCAGCTCACGCGACGGGGTCGGCTTGCCAGCGGCGAAGAAGATGCAGTCACCGGGCTGTGCTCCGGTGGCGGCAGCAAGGCCCTCACGCTCGGCCTCGGTGATGTTCTTAGCAACCGGGCCGCCCAGCGTGCCGTCCTCGGCGACCGTGACGTAGGCCAGACCCTTGGCGCCGCGCGCCTTGGCCCATTCCTGCCACTTGTCGAAGGTGCGGCGCGGCTGCGAGCCGCCGCCGGGCATGACGACGGCGCCGACGTAGGGTGCCTGGAACACACGGAAGGTCGTGTCCTTGAAGTACTCGGTCAGCTCAGTCAGCTCAAGTCCGAAGCGCAGGTCGGGCTTATCAGAGCCATAGCGCTCCATCGCGTCCTTGTACGTCATACGCGGGATCGGCGTGGCAAGATCATATCCGATGAGCGCCCACACGTTCTTCAGGACGTCCTCGGCGACCTCGATGACGTCGTCCTGGTCCACGAAGCTCATCTCGATATCGAGCTGGGTGAACTCGGGCTGACGGTCCGCGCGGAAGTCCTCGTCACGGTAGCAGCGAGCGATCTGGAAGTAACGTTCCATGCCGGCCACCATGAGCAGCTGCTTGAAGAGCTGAGGTGACTGCGGCAGGGCATACCACGAACCAGGCGAGAGGCGCGCGGGCACGATGAAGTCGCGGGCGCCTTCGGGGGTCGAACGGGTCAGGGTCGGGGTCTCGATCTCGACGAAGTCACGGGCGTAAAGCGCCTCGCGCGCAGCACGCGACACCTTCGAGCGCAGGCGGATCGCGTACTGCTCAGGCTCGCGACGCAGGTCGAGGTAGCGGTACTTCAGACGCGTTTCCTCGCCGACGTTGCCGGAATCTTCAGCATTGGAGGACACCTGGAACGGCAGGGGCGCGCTGGTGTTCAGGATTTCGATGTCGTCACCCATGACCTCAATGGCGCCGGTGGCCAGGTGCGGGTTCTCGTTGCCCTCGGGGCGGGCACAGACCTCGCCGGTGACCTTCAGGACGAACTCGGAGCGCAGCTCGTGCGCGACACGCTCGTCACGGACGACAACCTGGGCAATGCCCGACGCATCGCGCAGATCGATGAACGCAACGCCACCGTGGTCACGACGACGATCCACCCAACCGGTGAGCGTCACGGTCTGACCGACCAGGTCGGTGCCGAGGGTTCCAATGTTGTGAGTGCGAAGCACTGTGATTCCTTTCGTTCTTACCATCCGCGAGACAGGCGGCGGCGGTGTCATTGTACGCCTGCCCGCCCAATAGTCGCGTGTGCCGCGAGTAGGATAGTCACCATGCCCGCCGATGCTTCCACCTCTTCCTCCGCTCATGTTTCCTGGACTCCGGCCGAAATCGGATTGGCTATCGGCTCGGTTCTGCTCATCACACTCGTGGCTTTCGAGGAACTCGCGGCAACCACGATCATGCCCGCAGTCGTTGCTTCTTTTGACGCCGCGGCGTGGTATCCGATCGCTTCGGGTGCGGCATTGGCGACTCAGCTAAGCGCCACGGTGGTCGCGGGAGCCCTGGCAGACTGGAAGGGACCGCGTGTGGTGTTGCTCTCGGGTCTGGCCTTGTTCGCCGTTGGCCTGGTGGTGTGCGCCGCAGATTCGCACGTGACGATCTTCGTCATCGGACGAGCTCTCCAGGGACTGGGAGGCGGTCTGCTCATCGTTCCGCTCTACGTTCTCGTCGGAGCGGTTGCGTCTGCACGTCATCGCCCATCATTCTTCGCGTCGTTCTCCTTGGCGTGGGTCCTACCGTCTCTGGTCGGTCCCGCAATCGCAGGACATGTCACCGAAGTCTGGGGATGGCGTTACGTCTTCGGTGTTGTCCCCCTGTTCGTTGCGATCGCTGCTGTGCCCATCGCCTACGTTCTACGTTCACTGCCGGCTTCCCGTGGGCGCCGCTCCCCTATGCTCGCAACGCTTTCGCGTGACGCAGGGCTAGTGGGAACCGGTGTCATGGCGCTCCAGCTCGCGGGCGCGCTTCCCTCACGACTGGCACAGATCGTGGTCTTCGTCCTCGGCGCGTGCATCACGATCTGGGCACTGCCTCGGCTCCTCCCGCGCGGCACGTTCCGATCGCGTCGGGGAATGCCGTCGGCGATCCTTGCAAGGCTGAGCGCCATGGCCTCCCAGGTGGGTTTCGCCGTCATGATTCCACTGATTCTGCAGCGGGTACACGGCTGGTCCGAGGCATCCTCCGCCTGGTGGGTCACCCTCGGATCGATCACATGGGCCATCGGTGCAGTCGGCCAGGCACGGATCTACGATCAACAGGCGCGACGCCTGCTTCCCGTCATCGGGGGCTCACTGATGGCAATCGGGGCGATCCCCGTGGGCACGCTCCTTGCCCCATCGTTTCCCATGTGGATCGCTCTCGTCGGTTGGCTTCTCGTCGGCCTGGGGGTCGGCCTCGTCCACGCGCCCCTCTCGGTCATGGCGCTTGAGGTGACACCCGAAACCAAGCACGGGCGCGTCTCATCGTGGCTACAGGTCGCGGATTCAGCAGGACCCGCACTCGAACTCGCCCTCGTGTCAGTGGCCATGAGCGCGTGGGCCGCCACCGCCACGGTGGGCGGGGCGGCCTACGCTCCCTACTGGTTGATTGCTACTGTGCTCGCTGTCCTCACCGTGGTTGCGGTGAGTCGGCTGCGTCTCGCATGGGAACGCTCCACGTCCGGCGAGGCGAGCGGTCAGTCGTCGTAGCGACGCTTGCCGAAGTGGCGGCGTCCGCCCTCGCGCTCCCAGCCTCCATCCCGGCCATCGCGTTCACGACGCGCACGCTTGATGTCTTTCTCCCAGCGCTCGGAGCGAACGCTGCGACGAGGACGCGACCCATCGCCCTTTTCGAAGCGATGCGGACGCTTCTCGTCGCGGTCCCCAAAACGTTCCTCGCGCTCGCCATAGCCACTGCGGCCTCGATTGTCGCGATCGTAGTCGCGACGTTCACGGCGCTCGAAACCATCGCGGTCACCATGGTTGCGCCCACCGGGTCCCTCGTCCACGCGGATACGCAGCTGACGGCCCGACACGTATCCCTTGGAGATACGGGACAGCTGCTCGCCGGAGAGGTCCGCGGTGATGTCGACCAGTGAGAAGGTCGGGTAGATCTCAATGTTCCCGATGTCGCGGCCGTCGATGCCACCCTCGCCCGCAATCGCGCCGACGATGGAACCGGGCTTCACGCGGTCCTTCTTGCCGACCTCGATGCGGTAACGCGTACCGGAGCCGGGGGCGGGGCGGCCGCCGCCACGACGACGAGCACCGTTCGCGCCGCCCTTGATCGGTCGGTCCTTATCGCGGCCGGCCTCGAAAGTAGCGCCGACGAACTCACCGGACTCATCCAGGCGTTCTTCACGGCGGATCTTTCCGCTCCCTCGGCGGTCCTTCTCAACTCGCGGCGCCGGGCCCTCGTCTCCGACAGCCGTGGCCATCAGCGCCGCAGCGACGTCTTCGACGGAAACCTCATCGCCGAGTTCGGCCAGCAGGCGCTTGTACATGTCGAGACGGCCGCGCTCAATGCGGGCAGACAGGCCCTCGAGCAGGCGGCTGGCGCGGAACTCGGAGACGGCTGCAGGTGAGGGAATCTCAACCTCTTCCATCTCGGTGCCCGTCAGCTTCTCGATGCGGCGCAGGCGGCCGTGCTCACGCGGAGTGAAGAACGTGAGCGCTCGACCTTCACGACCCGCACGGCCAGTGCGGCCGATGCGATGCACGTAGGCCTCGGGCTCGCGAGGAACATCGAAGTTGACGACGAGCGAAATGCGCTCAACGTCGAGGCCTCGGGCGGCCACGTCGGTTGCGACCAGCACGTC
>ERZ773009.1733-NODE-1733-length-14606-cov-5.936912_pt1 | contig 14606 bp, 5 predicted proteins | sample MGYA00580663_ERZ773009 | MGnify/ENA primary metagenome ERZ773009 (study PRJEB29015, sample SAMEA2737969) | human oral metagenome | biome: human oral; feature: human-associated habitat; material: dental | place: China | collected 2026 ... | reverse complement strand
TATGTTTTAGAGCTTCTTGTTTAGCTCCTTGTTTCTTTCCAACATAATATGCACCAACTACAACTCCTCCAACGATAGTCCATTTAGCTACACCCATCCAGTTAATTTTAAATTCCTTTTCTTTGTTTTCCATTTAAATCACTCCTTTTAAATTTTAATTTATTATTATTGGTAATAATTTCTTATTACACTTTATTATATATAAGCATTATTTGAGTAAGAAACCCTCCAAATTCAAACAAATTTCCATGTTTATTTAATAAAAATTGCAATTAAAAAGGAGGCAAATTAAGTATGAATTTAAAAGGACTAGAGAGATACTTTCCTCAAATATACTCTAAGATATGTGCTTATGCTATAGAGAATAGAAACGAGCCAGTTCTTATAAATAGATACACTATTGATTGGAAAGGTGATATTTTTGATACTGCCAATATAGAAACTGAACTACATAAAGACTTAATAGAAGATTTAAAAAACTTTAATCTTTATGATGATATAGTAGCTAATACAGATAAGTTCGTTATACTTCCAGACATATTTTCATCAAGACCTCTTCCTATTAATATGAGAGTTACAGAGAGATATGATGAAAATAAGAAAAGAATAGTTATAATTAATAATATTCTTTTTTCTGTAGTTGAGCAAAATATGACACATTATTCATATAATCATAATGGATACTACTATTATTTCTATAAAGACGCAGAGTCACAAAATATGTTTTCATTAGGAAACTCTATAGAAGTAATAGGTTTAAGAGATAGTTTCTTTGATTTAGAACCAGATATATCTACTACTCCAATAATAGATGATAATAGTTATTGGTTACCTCTTGATATAAATGTAGATATCCCTACAGACATTAATATTCCAAGAGTTGACATAATAATAAATCGTCCATATTTTAAATATAAAATAAAAGCAAAAACTAATGAAGGTAAATATGAAGAACTTCCGGGGATAAAATCTGTATCAAATGATGCTTGGACTTCTCCTAAAATGCTTTCTGTTTTGCTTAAAGGAGATTATATACATAACCCAAATGCAATAATGTCTAGTTCTGCTATAATAAAATTTAAAGATAATACTTGGATACATGAAAAACTTGATATTAAACAAGCTGGAACTTATTTAGAAAAGATAGATAAACACTCTATTAAAGTTCTAAATACTACTAATGTAGATGAGATAATAATATTCTATACAAATCATACAAGAGAGAACTATTCTATGGTAGATAGTGTTTATTATAAATGTATAGATACTAACCCATATTACTATACTAAACTAAAAGGAAGTCAAAAAGATACTACTAGGCTTTATGAATATATCTATGAAACTAAACCTACAGTTCCTGAACTTATAGAATATGGATATAAGTATGATGCAGATATACTTAAAATAATAGAAGATTTCTTTAGAATGAAATATAGTATTAATTTTGATGAAATTAAACTTACTTATGAAACTAAAGGTGGAGATATAACTTATGAACCAAAACTTGAAGTTCCTGTAGTTAATATGCTTAAACTTCATCCAATAGTATTTATAAATGGTAAGCTTTTCTATTATCCAAATTATATAAGAAAAGTAGATGATGTAGATTATATTTATATTAATGTAAGAGATTTACTTAATTTTCTTAATATAAGTATACCAAAACTTACATTTACTTCATCTAAAGTTAAAACTATAGAGAATGTAACTAAACTACTAAAGGATAGAATAGATGCTATTGATGTAGTATTTACTCAAAACTATAAACTTATAGATAAGTATACTACTCCAGTAGTATATAGAGAACCTTTAACTAAGTATCTTATATGTGATGAATATGGAGAAACTAAACATAAAGGAAGATTTACTGGACTTATGTTTGCAAATGGATATTATACTCCAGAAACATTTGAAATAAATCCAGATAAAACACTTAAGCTTTCTAATATACTTAGAAGATTTGATGGTATATCTACTTGGAAAATGGGAGAACTTGATTTTAAACTTACTACTAATCCTACTAAAGATGATACTTGGAAACCTCTTAAAACGACCTATAGTGACGGATATTCTATCTTTCGTGACTTTGGTCGACAAACTCTATTTTATCGTCTTGTAGAGCCTATTAAGGCTATTGTACGGCCTTATTTTGCTAGTTCCTCTCCTATATATTTAGAATTTTCTAAATATATAGCTGGTACTAAGATAACTGAGAACTTCTCTGAACATAATACTATTATGTTTGACTCAGTAGGAACTTATGCACATGGAACTATTCTATATGGAAATCAAATATTATATCGTGATATAAGATATGAACATAAGAAACTTCCAGATGAAGTAAAAGAAGATATGAGTATGCTTATAAATCTAGAGGCTTATAATAAGAAATATGGTTTAGATGCAAGAATAGATTATAATAGACTTTCACATGAAGCTTTTAATGTAGGTCGGTATAATGATAAAACTACTACTAACTATTTAGATATATTACTTCTTCTTAAAAATGGAGAAGAAGAATTAGTAGGAGAAGATATAGTATTGCAAGAACCTAAAACTATGATATTTAATAAGGTAATGATAAGATATTACTATGCTAATATGGGAATGCCTTATAAGAATAATGAATTTAATGCAGAAATAGCACCACTTGGTGGAACTTGGATTAAAAATGATGGAGTTTTAGGAACTTTAACTACAGAAGAAGAGAAAATGCTAGAACCTTTAAATAAAGAAGATGCATTAAATCATAGACTTCTGTCAGAAAAGGTTTGGTATGAGTTAATAAGTAATCAGAATAGATATAAAACTTCTCCAGATAAAGAGATAGTTATGTTTAATAAGGATATAGTAAATAGCTCTAAATCTTATAACTTAGACTATGATGAAATGATTGACTATTATCTTGGAAATAAAGTAAGTCTATCTGGAATGCTTAATATAGTAACGAAAGGAGTGAATTAAATGAGTTGGTATTCTCTTAAAGGAAATGATGTACATAAAGTAAATAATATTATATCTGGTGGTAGAATAATGAAAGAGAAGTCTAATATCTTTAGATTTAGTGTAACTATAAGGTTTCCTTATGAATTAGATGAACATGGTGATAAAATACCAAAAGATTATATGTTTGATTTTGTACATGATTTTGGTATACTTGATACAAATCAACTTAAGAAAACATATAGAATAGATTGGGGTGACTCTACTAAGAATATAGTGGGGTCTATACCTCTTAAGCATAAATATGTAAGTACAAGAATGGCAAATAATCTCTATAAAACATTTACTGTTAAAATAGTATCTGATATACTTCCAGTTCTTAGAAATAAAGTAGGAAGTTCTAATAATGAACCTGAAATAGTATTTGGAATGGTAGTGAATGAAGGAGATTTTATATTTAGTAAACATAAATTTGAATATAAAGGAGTTTGATAATAATGGCAAAGCAAATTGATACTACAGTTGAGATAGAAAGAGCTTATATAAAAGACCAGATTACTTATCAAAAAGTAAGAAATAAGAAAACTACATACTTCTATGATATAGTTGCTCAGACTTCAACTAATGGAAAGCTTATGGTTACTTTGGTATATCCATTCAACTATAATGCAACTCCTTATGCTAGTAAAAAACCTGAGTTTAATATATCTTGGGGAGATGGAACAGAAACTGTAATAAGAAATAAGTTTGTAGATATGTTTGACAGTCACTTTAGTAAAGTAAAACCTTTTACTAATGCATATACTATAGATGACATAAAGTTATTTAATGTTCCAGAAAAAGTACATGGAATTGGAGAGAAACTGTATCATGAGTATGAACTTAACTCTGATGGTACTTTTAAAGTTAATGGTAAATATATACTTAGAATGAGTATAGAAAGTGAAGAAATAGTAGTTCCGTTTGTATTAAATGCAAATGAAATTAATAATCTTTATTATAGATTTATATCTGGAAGCACCATAAATGCTTCATTACCTCTAGATGAGAATGTATTTGTAAATTACAATAGCTATACTAATTCAAAAGATTATGTTGAACAGCTAGCTAACTGCATATCACAAGTGATATGCAGTGTAGGTGGAGAATATCCTCCAAATCTTATTGGACTTTCAACTGATAATTATAAAGATGAATTCTCTAAAGTGTTTAAAAGAGGAATATACCATCCACTTGACCAAAAGATTGCTCATATTAAAAATGGTATAGATGGAATAGATGATGATATTATGAGTTCTATTAATACTAATGATACTAGATATGTAGTAGATTATAAATCACCATCTTCTATGAGTATGTATGCACTTGCAGGTAATAATAGATTTATAAATAAAGAGCTTTTAGAAAGCATAGGAACTCCAAATCAACATCCTATTCCTATACAAGCATGTTTATGTTCTGGAGTATTTGAAATAAAAGATAATTACTACTATCAACGTAATAAAAATTCAAAAGGACTTAATATAAATCCTTTACTTACTCCAGCACTTATAAATAAAGGAATTAATATAAATAACTCTATTTTAAGATTATCTATAGTAACTTCTAGTTCAGATAGTTCTAAAGTACATTTAGTATTCAATCCTTATCAAAGTATCATAAAAGTATTTCCTGATACAAATGGAGAATTTAAACTATTCTCTAATACAAAAACTGAAGAAATTTGGGGATTTTTCTGCAATTTCTATCGTGACTGGAGATATATAACACCAGACGGTACTTCATTTACTTCTCCTTGGCTTTATGATACTAATGGAATATATGATTTATTTAAATCACTTCCAGCTACAGTTAAATCTATGAAATGTGTTTACAGAGTACATCAAAGTTATGTAGATGATAAACTATATAGTATTAGAAATGAGCATAGATTACTTGATACAATTCCTAAAACTGTAGAAGAAATAGAAAACCTTATAGTATTTTCTAATATTGAATTCTATAAGAAAGGTTTTAGAGTATATAGAGATAAGCAAGAGTATAATGAACTTGAAGCTTATAATGGTGGATTTAGAATGCTTCCATTTGATAATGATGATGGAGTTTCTACTAAGTATAAAAACTCCAATCTTAAAGTTATTAAAAATATGGTATTCTGCTGTGATTTGTATCCTGAACCTCTAAGACTTAGTGATAATACTTGGACTACTAACTTTGATGGAGTTTCCCTTCTTTATGGATTTAATAACTTAGAGAAAGTAGATGGTGTATTTACTTACTGTAGATTTAAAGATACTGGATATATGAGAATAAGAGATATATGTCAAAGACCAGAAAAGAGTAAGTATGAAAACCCTGATGAAATAGAGTTTAAGCAAATAGAGCTTTCTAGAGTAATGCACTGGTGTGATGTTATAAATGAGTTAAGCGAAGATGGAGATACCAATGAGCACGCTTTAAATCCGTTTAATGGAACAATGCGTAAAAAGCAAAGAAGTTCTTGGAATATAACTCCAAATTATAAATATAGAGAGTTCTTTAATAAGATGAATAATGAAACATCTTTTAATCCAGATAAAATGCCTACTTTTATATTTGGAAAGCAAGAAAATGATGCTGACTTAAAGCATATGTGTCTTGGATTTTTATTCTTAGAAAGAAAATCTTATCCAAATGATAGACTTGGCGGAATAATAGATCAAACACCTATATTTAAAAGTGTAACTGATTTTGCACATGGGTATATGATGAGTTATAGTTATATAAATTGTGAAGTTCCTGACGTGACCACAAAGACTATTAAGATAGATGGATATATACAGCAGTTCTATAATCATATGATGATACAAGGACTAAGATTAGATGTACATTTTGATTTCTCAAATCCTAGATCTTATTATTTAAGAGACTATGTAACAGGACTTATAAACCCACAATGGATATCTCCTGTTGGATGGATGCTTGTTGGTAAAAGTATACTTGAAAACACTAAGATTAGCCAAGATTTAAAATTAAAAGTTATTAGTAGATATAAGTCTGCAATAGTTGATATGTCTAATATAGAAGGTTTATTTGCAAACGTTGGATCACTTGCATGTGATTTAACACCTATGAATGAAATATATGATAGAGACCTATTTTTAGACTTTAATTCAAAAATTTCAGTTAATGGAGTTGTAAAGAGTATTCATATATATTCTAATAGATTTGGACTTTACAGCTATAATGAAGATGATATACTTATAAAATCTGATAAAGATGTTAATATAAAAAGACTTTTCCAAAACGAATGTTACTACGGAAGTCTTGCAACAGATAACTTCTTCCAACCAAAGTCTAAATATAGAGATTGGTTTAATGATGTAGCTATCTATAATGGTAATGAACTTAATAAGATTTGGGGATATGAACATGCTCTTAACTACAGTATGACTTCATTTAATCACTATGAGAACTTTGCTGGTTCTGATTATAAAGATAGAATTATATCTATGGGATGTCCTAGAGTATCTCCTTATGATATACCTGTATGGACAGATCCTGTATATAGAGAGTTTGAATATACAAAACTTAATTCTGCTCTTGGTGGAAATAACAGGTTTAAAAGTCCTACAGCTTTGGCACATGATGATAATTTACTTAATTGGATATTTCAACCATTACTAGCAGGATACAAATACAGATATCCTACAATTTACACATATTTAGTTGCTCCAAATACAGGAGACTCAAGATATGTATACAGATTTACTATGAATACTCAATATCCAAGAGCACATCAAGGTGCTAATTTCTTACTTACTAAAGGTAAGTTTATAGTAAATACAAGTAACTCATCTAGTAATGCAGACTATGCTTTTGATGGAATGATACTTCATTTTGGACTTAATAAATCCATAGTTCATAAAGATATCAAATTTAACTCTATTAAAGGAATAACTACAAAGAATACAATCGGAGTTATAAAACATAATTGTGATTGGAACTTTAAAGATGAGAATGTAATTGGGTATATACCCACTATAAGTAGACCATTTAATACAGTTGTAGTTGGAGAACCATTTACTAATCTTAAACATGTAATTCCAAAAAGAATAGTTCCAAATCTAGAAGAATTTAACGAAGTTGTTGCTTTGAGAGTAAATGAGTTTAACTCGTATCAAAGATATCCTGGAAGATTTAATTCTATGATAGTTCCTAAGGTTGCTTCTACTCCAGCAAGATATCGTAAATTTGATAATATTACATACAAGTTTGATAATGATGTAGAATTTAATGAATTCAACTATCTTCCTCATAATGTAGTTGACTATATATCTGCTATACCAAACTCATATCAATCTAGTTATGATATGATATTTGGTATATCTCGTGTAAGAAAGTTATTTCCAGATGATATAAATGTTCATATAAAGGATTTTAAAATGCCTTATATGGATAATATAGATAAATTTAAACTTTTAGGAACAGACTTTACTATAACTAAAGATAATTTCATATTACAAACAGTTCCACTTAAATATGCATTAAATGGAGCAACTATTGATAACTTAGAAGAAGTTAAAAGAAATTGGAATTACAAAGGAACTGCAGTTATATTTAAATCATCTACTATGATAGATGGACCTTTAAATGCTGTAGTAGTTGGAACTTTAAGATGTCCTTATAATATAAACTTAACTGACCCTAAATATAATGTTAGAGTATTTATGATATCTGAAACTGATTGGGGAAGAGAAAAAGTAATAGAAAGTAATTTAATGGTAAATCCTAGAGGAACACCGCCTGTTGAAGTTGGAAATCCTGACTTAGTAGAATTTTATAAAGTATGTGATACTACCCATAAGTATCCAGAAGCTATAACTGTAAAAAGTTTTCAACCACCGCTAAGGTGTATGATTAATTTACCTGAACTTGGCACTAATTATACAAATATATGGCCACAAAATCGTGTTGATCAGGATTTTTGGAGTGTAGACGATAGACCCGGTAAATATCTATTCCCTAGAAGCTCTTCAGATAATTTTACAGCAAATGAATATGCTTATAATACTGAAGATGAAAACTTTGGAGGAACATCTAGATGGGTAAATCAACTTCCTAAAGAAATACATAAATCTATAGTAGTTCGTAAATATAATGATAGAATTGAATTTGATATAACTAGAAAAGAGACTGAGTTTTCTATTTTGGTATTAGCAGATATACCTCTTTGGCTTGAAGGTTCTGACTATATAACTGGAGAATTCCCTCCATATTCAGATTATTCTGAGAAATATCCAGAATTTAAAAATGGATTTAATGAGAACTGGTTTAAAACTCAATGTTTTGATAAACAGAAAAAAGGATTTGAAATAGATGATGTATTCTTAGAACTAGATGACCACATGAGATATACTATGGCTCTTATGCAGATAGATAATAATGACCTTAATATTCCACATAGAGTAAATCCTTATATACTAGAACCTACTACATATAAGGGTCAAACTAAATTTGGAGAAGTTATAACTGCTTATGGTCGTAAGTTTCCAATAGTAAATTTTAGATGGACACTTGGGTTTGCTTTTAGCAAGCTTCCAAAAACTGTAACTGAAGTTGATGGATTTAACTTTGCTGATACTGTGTATGTACCAGATAAATGTATTCCAGAGCAAATAACTAAGTTTCATTTTCATAAAGAATTATTAGAACCAAATCAAACATATAAAGAAGGTATAATGGATGCGGTTCTTTGGTTTAATAAACCTTTTATGAATGATAATATAGAAATGGTAAATAGTGTTGATTATTTTTCTAATATAATGTTATTTACAAGACGTAAAGATAGTCTTTCAAATGGAAATAGAACTCAAATGGAAGAATACTATGAATGGAGTACTGATAATAAGATTACATTAGGTCCTATTAATTTTAATGAAGGTTATGGCACATGGAAAAACTCTATATCATTATATGGAACTAGAAGTGAAACTGGACATCATATGCAACTTACTACACATATAGCACCTGAACCAAATTACTATGAAATGAGGCGTAATTATAATAGTTGGGTAGTAGCAGACAGAAATGTAAAACCAGATGATACTATTACAGTTAAATGGGTAGTTAGATTTCAAAGTTTAATAGCTACTCCTATATCTGGAACACCTAGTGGTTATGATAATAATAAAGCTAATTTAAATCCTTATATATCAGGTGGTGTTGGACACTTTGATATGAGTGAAGATATTATAACTTATACTGGAAAAGCTAAGGATTTGATAAATTTTGGAGTATTTAATTATTCTAACATAGTGAACGCAAGAAGTCTTTATAGACAAAATGGACTTCCTACTATAAAATCTATTAGAATTTATAGTGATGTTTATGTCTGTCCATCTATAAACTGGGAAAGAGGAATATGGGGAGTTTTAAGAGGAACTCTTCCAAGTGGAACAGATACAAGATGTGTACCAATTCCTCAAAAGTGTACAGAAGGAATATTCTATCGTGATGTAAAACTTCATGGTATAATAACTGGAGAGTATGATGGTTCTTTACCAGAAAAACTATTCTGGGGAACTAGAAATAAAAATCTTAGAATACAAGGATTATATTGCTCTACAAGATATGCTAATCCACATTCTTGGCGTACTCGTAAAACATGTATAAGAAAAGTATTACAAAATAGTACATCACAAGGAGATAGATTTCAAATAAATAACCTTGCTAGACTTAAAGAAAGTGGAAAGATAGTTACTGATAACTTTGGAGCTACACTTGATAATATATTTATAAGTGACTATGAACATAGGGTGTATAATAGAGTTTCAGGAAATAATATATTTATAAGTGCAAGAGAAATTAACACATATGATGGCTCTAGAGTACTTGGAATATTCCCAATGATAACTTCTGACCAAGATAGTGATTACAAGTCATCTGTTGATTTAATACATAATATAAGCTACAGACCTATAGATGATGAAGCTATAAAGAATGATAGAAGTATGTATCCACCATCTATGTTTTATATGGCTGGATTTGCAGATAGATTTAACTATTTACCAAGCTTTACACTTCAACCAAGTGTAAGTGAAGCAGAAAATGAAATAGCTTATTCTCTTGATTTCTCTCGTGGAGCTTTTAGTAATGTACATGATGCATCACCTTTATCTATTCCACATAAAATAGATGAACTTGATGTAAGTTATCTTGGAGGGTTTGCAGATTTGTTTGAAGTTTATACAGATGATGTATTTGGTTTTACAGAACCAAATCTTTATAATTTAAACTATCCAATAAATATGCATCCACATCAAGAAGTTGCTTATAATGTATTTAGATACCCAGATTATACAAATGATGGAGGAGTATGGAATAACTATCCTAGACCAAGTTATCAAGCTATGCCTGTATCTTCTTTCTTTGGAAAATGGTTTTTCTTAAATGGAACTATAAGAGTTAAAGATAATTCTGAAGCATATGTATTCTCTGACCATAGAATAGGAAATATATTGGATTTTGATGGTTACTCTCCTCATAGATTTGACCAAACTACATTTGACCAATCTATATATGCAGTTCAACATGAAAATGTGAGAAGAAGTAAAATCTATAAGATAAATAATATCTCTCTTAGAATGCCGGGTTCATCTGGATACTTTTATACACCATCTAATTATCTAAATTCAGATAATAGTTACTATAATAGAATAGTAAAGCCAAAGCTTGATAGTAATGGATACTACCCATATGTAGTTACAAGTGCTGTTACACATGGAGGTTTTGGTTCTATTGAAAGATACTCTAGAAGCAGTGTTTATTATCCTAGTAGCCTTATATCAGAAACAGTAGGAGCTATAGAAGAAACAGGATATATACCAATTATGAGTTCTCTTATGAAACTAAACATGCTTAAATCACATAGAGATTTAATATGTAGAACAGATACTGCTTGGTGGAGTACTATTCCTAATGAATGTATGGTCCCACAAGGATATATGAGTAACTGGGCAGTCGCTGATGAAAACACTATGAAATGTCGTGCTTACCATAAAACTAGAGTAGCTAATTTTCCTGATAAAGGAATGATGATGCCAGCTAAATGGTATAAAACTCATGGTAATAATGTAAGACTTCCACTTTATGTAGATAGATTTAAATATCTTGAAGATATAAAATCAAATTATGGACTTCTTGTATCTATGGTAACATGTGAACCTAGTAAAAATATGATGTTTAGAATGAATGGAAAAAGAAGGATTAAAGCAAGATATGCAAGAATTAGACCTATTGATTTTGGTAAAAAATGGACAGGTAAAGACCTAGGAAATGTAGATCAACCATACGACATACTTTATCAAAGAGCAATACCTGGAATAGTTGGAATTTATCATTATGTAAACTCTGCATATCGTGGTAGAATTACTAATATGAGAAATCTTGTTCATTGGGCATGCTATGGATTTAACTATGGTCTTATAGATGATACAGGAATGACACAATATCTTGATATTGGTCGTGAACTTTTTATTGAAAGTGAAACAGCTAATGCAAGAAATAATATGCTAATTGGATGTCATCCACATCTTAAAGAAGTAAAAGTGATAAATGCAAGTGCTAGTGAAATAAGTACTAACTATAAAAATTACTATGATGAAGAAAATATAAGTCCTGATGATACTCAAAAACATCTTGAAGCTTCTGAAGCTTTAGGTATATCTATACCAGATGATAGTCAATATCCTAGTTTCTTGCAAACAAGTCCTAATTGCTTTATAAAAGAAACACTTCCTTATCAGCCATGTCTTACAAAGATAAGAAATATGAGTTCTTCTCCACTTTATTTAACTGTAGGAGAAACAGCACTTACTCATATACTTAACTACGGACAAAGAGTACTTCATGGTCGTAAGTATGGAAAAGATGCTGATAACTGGATGTGGGTAATGGGAGAACAGCAAAAAATAATGAATGTATCTACCAATATGCGTACAGCTATATTTCCTACATATAAAAGAGAAAGATTTGTATGGAACTCACAATTTAGTCAAGACCCAGTAAGTCAATTCTCTTCTTATGTGGATGTAATAGTTGATAGTAAATGGGTAGATAGAACTATGTATGCAAGAAAAGATATTCCAAAAGAAAATCAAATTCCTTATCAAGGTATTATGATAAGGGGTATAATGACTGGAGTATGGACAAATCCAGAAACTAATGCATGGGGTGGAGCACAAGCACCTAGACCTAAAACTGCTAAAACTTATGACTATGCTATAGTAGGAGATACAAATGGTGGGCATGTAAACTATGGACCTAATAAAGGTAGAAGTCTTGAATATGGGATAAATGAGATAGTTAATTTGCACTCTAATGGAATAAATCATAGAGGACTTTATAATGTTGCTATGGGTTGGTTTGGAAAGAATAAAGATGAAATATCTCTTCCTAATGACTACTATCTTGGTTCTAATATGGGACTTTCTGGAAATCCTAGTTTTAGAGCATCTGGAAATCCTAATCATAATCCAGAACTTAAAGTATTCCTAACCCATACATTTGCAAATCATTGGTTTGGTGTTCCAAGTCCAAATACAGTAAGCCTTCATCAACTTTGTGATAAATCTATACTTTCTTCAGGAAGTGCAGATAAGCAACCAGAAGGTATTATAATTACAGATGACTATAGATTTGCAAATCTGTATGCCCAACCTAATACTATAATATATGGAAATCAAACTCCGGTAGTTTATTGTAAATCACAAAGAGGATGGTTACAAAATTCAGAAAATATATTAAAGCTTGATTGGTGGGAAGGCTCAACTGCTACTCAACCAAATGATTATACTAAGCCATTATTGTGGATTTATGAAGGAGACAGTGACATAACTGATTTCTACTCTCGTGGTGGAGCAAGATATACAGTACCTGATTTTGCAAAGATGACACATTATATGGCTTATAATAACTCTACAGTTAATGCTATAAATGCATTTGAAAACTCTATTATAAGATTTAATCATGCTACTTATCCAGCAAGTGCAAGACTTAATATAACTAATGCATTTAGAAATATAAGACTTAGATGGTATACAGCTCATTTAAATCTTCCTGCATTTAAAAATGGAGTACTTGCTAAATATAAACCTAATATAGGAAATTATGTAAGAGATAACTTTGATAGAATTTTCTTTAGTGGAAAAATAAGTATAATTGGAAAATCTGACATACAGTCTAGAACTACACAAGGATAGACAAAAATCTATGTATAAAACCATGGGAGACTAACCATCTTCCGTGGTTTATTTTTATTTAAGGAGGAATTTTATGAAAATAAATACTAATAAACTTAAGCTTTCTGATAGTTCTGTATTTAAAGCAATAACTAAAGATGGAATAAAAACATCTATTTCTTTTATTACAGATGAGAAAGCTAAAATTCCACAAGAAACATTTATTGAGCTTTTAGATAAACTTAAAGAATTTAAATATCCTATTATAAAAGACCTTATTTCTGCTTATGAAAATGGAAGAATAGTTCTTTGTAATGATAAGGATAAATCAAATTCTATAGTATTTCTACCTGCAATAAATAAAAGTACTGGAACAGTTGAGAAAGTATTTGTAAATATAGCAAGATTTACAAAAGAAAGCAATGGTGTTGATATGCGTACTGGTAGTACTATTAAGAAAGTAATACTTATCGGTGGGTATGAAATGCTTTATGCTATACTGTTTGGAGGATTTGTATTCTATAATATACATAAGATAATGAATTCTAGTACTATTGAAACTTATGTAAGAGAAACTTATGTAGATATATTTGCAGAAATATTATCAAGACATGTATCTAATCCAGTAGATGGAGAAAAACTTAGATTTATTCTTAGTTATTTCTTCTATGGTGGAACTAAAACTGCACTTGAACTTGCAAGTGTACTACATTTTAATGAAAGTATTGCAGGTAATTTACAAAGAACTTATAATATGGATAAGAGAGATAATGTTGATATAGAATGGCTTGTAGATACACTTGTAACTGAGTATCCTATGTATAAAGCAAAAGGATTATCAATAGAAAGTCTTATACAAAGTAGCTTAAGAGGACTTGGTAGCACAGGAATATTCGTTCTTGATAATATAGGTTATCTTGTAGCTGCAATGTGTACAAGAGTACTTCATCCTATGACTTTTACAGGTTATATGCTTGGAAGAGTAGAGAAAAAAGGTGGAAAAGGATTTGTACATGATATTACATTATCTAGTTATAATGTATTATAGGAAGTGATTATTATGAAGGAAATGATTGATATGTTAATATATGGAGGTCTTGCTCTTTATATACTTGGTGGAATTGGTATAGGATTGGGACTTTGGACTTTAATATATTTGATTATTAATAGATAGAAAAAAAAGAACATAATGAGAGAATTTTTATATTCTTTCATTATGTTCATAATATTTTATTTTTTCGCATTTTGTCTTCTGTATTTATGTACATTATCTAATGCTTTTAGTTGCCATATTTGAGCTTCTATACTTTCTATTCTTCTTATTATCTTTAGAAACTCATCATATTTAGCATCTATTCTTTCTTTATTTTCTAAATAGATTTCTTTTTGTTTCTTATCATCTTTTATGATATCTGGAGCAAGATAGTATACAACTAGTTTTTG